>Ga0066369_10000272_pt1 | contig 22680 bp, 23 predicted proteins | sample Knorr_S7_td_Bott_FD_70972 | JGI IMG/M metagenome (GOLD analysis project Ga0066369, IMG submission 70972) | Marine microbial communities from Southern Atlantic Ocean transect - Knorr_S7_td_Bottom_ad_4513_LV_A | ecosystem: Environmental > Aquatic > Marine > Oceanic | place: Southern Atlantic... | reverse complement strand
CGGTGCTCACGGATCTTTTCCAAGGACTTAGCCTCGATCTGACGAATACGCTCTCTTGTTACACCAAACTCAGTTCCCACTTCCTCTAAAGTATGGGTAACCCCATCATCCAAACCAAAACGCATTGCCAGTATCTTTTGTTCTCGCGGGGTAAGATCAGCTAAAATTTCTTGCAAACGCTCTTTTAAAAGATTTCTTGATGCCTCAACGGAAGGAGGAGGAACCTTTTCATCTTCCACAAACTCAGCTAATACGCTATCCTCATTATCCTCTCCTACTGGAGTTTCCAAGGATACAGTCTCTTGTGAAATTCTTTGGATCTGATGAATTTTTGATACCTCAAGACCCATTTCGGCTGCAACCTCCTCTGCTAAAGGTTCTCTACCCAAATCTTGCAATAATCTTCTCCTTACCTGGGTATACTTGGAAATAGTTTCAATCATATGAACGGGAATACGAATAGTTCTTGCCTGATCAGCTAAAGCTCGAGTTATAGCCTGCCTGATCCACCAGGTAGCATATGTTGAAAACTTATATCCTCTTCTCCAGTCAAACTTCTCTACCGCGCGAAACAAACCAAGATTTCCTTCTTGAATCAAGTCCAGTAAGGTAAGATTTGGGGAACGCCCTATATATCTTTTTGCAATAGATACCACAAGACGAAGATTTGCCCGTGCCAGCTGTTTTTTTGCCTCAACATCTCCTTTCTCAATCCTCTTTGCTAAATCTCGCTCTTGTTCGGCTGTAACAAAAGAAATCTTACCAATTTCTTTTAAATACATTTGTACTGAGTCTAAAGGAGCATCTTCGTCCACCTTTTTCTTGTCCTGTTCCTCTTTTTTAGGAATAGTTAAATACTCTCGCACTTCTTCTACCCGAATCCCAGAATCTTCTAAGCTTGCATACAAAAGCTCCAAGGCTTCAATATTTCTCTCAATACCAGGAAAGTAATAGAGAATTTCAGAATACGTCGCAAATCCTCTGGGTTGCGCCTTTTCAAAAAGCTCCCTGAGCTTGTCTTCTGCTAGCAAAGGCTTCTTTTTGCTTTTCTTTATAGACTTTCTTTCTTCCCTTTTAAAAGTTCCTTTTTTAGGCTTTACTTGCTTTTTGACAATTTTCTTTTTAACAAAAATTGCCTTTTTGCGTACAGGCAATTTCTTTTTTATAATCCTTTTTTTTACTTGCTTTTTTGCTGCCATACTAACTTTGTAACTCTTTGGTTATCTCATGAAATTCCCTTAAAAGCAAGTCCAGCTTCAAGGACTCTTGCGATCCTTCTGCCTTGCGAATCTCCTTTATAATCTCCTCTAAGCGCTCTTTTAAAGAAAAGATTGTAAGGGATTTTAAGCACAAATGAAACTCATCTTCAGATTCCTCTTCATCATCCTTAAGGTCTACCAAGAGAGCAATGTGTTTTACTATCTTTAAAGTTTCTTTGGAAAATATTTTCTCCAAAGAAGAAAATTCTAAATTCTCTGCTTTTTGCAGTCCAGAAAGAATTTCCTGGGTTTTAGTAGACATTTGCTGTATATCTGCTTCTTTTAGTTTTTTTAAATTCTCTGAATTGGAGAATAATAAAGTGAGGATACGCTCTTCAATCAACTCTCGCCTCCCCTTCTTTATCTGGGCGGATTGTTGAGCATCAGCAAATTTCCTTATTTCAATTGGATCTTTTTTTACTTTCGCTAATTCTTGCACAATTATTTCTTCTTTCACTTCAAGTATTTCAGCTAAACGCTGAATCCAATGAGTTTGCTCAATTTTATTAGGAAGTTTTGAGATAACATTAAGGAGAACCCCTCCTGCTTTCTTTTTTCCTTCGGCTGTTGTTTTATCAAATTGAGAAAACGTTGTTTCAAAATAGTAATCAATAATGGAAGAGGAGTCAGCAAGTGCTTTTTCCCATGCCAAAGGATCCTCCTTTGCAATATCTGCTGGATCTTGTCCCTTTAAAAGACGAGCAATCTTTATACTAAACCCCTGGGACAACGCAAGCTCAATACCTCTCTTAGTTGCTGAGTCCCCCGCAACATCCATATCAAAGGCAAGAATGAGATTTTCTGAATATCTCTTTAGTAGTTGGAGGTGAAAAGGAGTTAAAGCAGTCCCTGAGGTTGCAACCACATTCTTCGTTTTGGTTTGTACTGCTAAAATAACATCCATGTATCCTTCAACTAAAATACAAGAATCCTGTTTTCGCATCTCCAGTTTTGCTTTGTCCAAGCCATAGAGAATGTTACTTTTATCATACAAAGGAGTTGCCGGACTATTCATATACTTTGCAAGATTCTTGTCTTCCTTGCCAAAGATACGACCCCCAAAACCAACAATCTCCCCTTGCAGACTAAACACGGGAAACATAATACGAGACTGAAATCTATCGTAGACGCCATTATCCGTTTTTATGAGTAATCCTGCTTTAATAATTTCCCCCTCTGAATATCCTTTTCCCTTTAAAAAATCTACCAAAACACGCTTAGCATCTGGTGCATATCCCAAACGCCAGGTTTCAAATGATTCAGGTAAAACTCCTCTACTTTTTAAGTATTCCCCTGCTACCTTTCCCTGGCTTGATTCAAGCTGTTTTTCAAAGAAACGCGAGGCAAACTCCAAAATCTCTTGCAATTGTTTCCTCTCTGACTTGGCTTTCGCAAAAGCAGGATCAGCCTTTTGAAGCTCTACGCCTGCCTTTTGAGCCAAGAGTCTCAATGCATCGCCAAACTCTATGCCCTCAATTTGCATGATAAACTGAAAGATATCTCCTCCAACGCTACATCCAAAACAATGATACATTTGACGAGCTGGACTCACGAAAAAAGAAGGACCCTTTTCTGAATGAAAAGGACACAAGGCGCGATAGTTTGCCCCAGTTTTTTGCAACTTCAAATATTCTCCAATTATTTGAACCACATCTAGCCTATTCTTTATCTCTTCAACTGGAGAATTAATCATGCTTTATTGCAAGTCTTGCTAGGGCTAAGGCCGCAAAAAAAAGTCCTATATCTCGAAATACAATATCCATAGCTCCCAGATTAAAGAGAGCTATACCGCCAAAAGCAAAAGCAGAGAGCAATGCAGGATACATAACTTTCTTTCCCCACAAAAGCCACAGACCCAGCGCCGCCTCAAAGAGAGAGAAAGCTCCAAGGAGTAGTCCCTCTGGAATACCGAATTGAAAGAGAAATGCTGGGAAAAACCCAATCCAGTTAATAGGTTCCAGGGTAGAGCCCAAAGCCGCATACAAGAGCGTAAAAGCAATGCCTAAGCGCAAAATCAGTTCAGCTGAGATCTTCCCTATCATATTTACTACTCTACAATGATTTTCCCTGTGAATCTAGCCTGAAGATGATCGTGATATCCCCAACTTCCCTGATCCTGAAAGATAAAAGACCAGCTTCCTTGCTGCGCAATTGCTTGGCAGGCATCAAAAATTCTTACCTTCTCTGCTCCACCACATTTACGAATACTTGAGCCAGGATAGATTGTATGGGTTGGATGAATAGCAGTAGCGGGCCACATGAAAAAATTATTTTCATTTTCAAAAATAACTTCTGTACCTTGAGAAATAGTAACTTCTTTTGGCACATACCCAGAATCCGTATACCTTATTGTAATTGATTCTCCGTTTCCTACTAAGGGGGAAATGCTTACCTCTGGACTCGATTGTTCTGGCGCATCCCCTGACTGAAAGAACAAAAATCCTCCTAGCACAATGATGATAACACTACCGATAATGATATAGATGTTTTTGGACATATAATGACTATTTATTATTACTTATATACTTTACGATCTTATATTATACTGCGGAGGGAGAGGGATTCGAACCCTCGATACCTTTCGATATGCCGCCTTTCCAAGGCGGTGCACTAGGCCACTATGCGACCCCTCCATAGCTAGATAATTTGCTACTTTGGCAATGTTACTATAATTTGGGAAAGTTTTGAATATTGCGCAGCAAACTTATACATCAAAAGCTTAAGTATGGTTAGAAAATCCAGGATTTCTTCACGCAGTATTTCAGGTCCAGAAAATACTTCCCATCCTTCTTCTATGAGATTACGAGCATAATGATAAAGAATTCTGTGACTTGAATCTTCTCTTAAATACACAATAATGTTCTTGAACTCCCCTCTGTCCAACCACACCCCATGACATAAACTACACACATCAACTTTTATATCAGAATCTCCGTATGAAACTTCATACATAGGAAGGCGATCTCTTGGACACATCTTTTGATTTAAGGAAAGAACAAACTTGCCAGGATCCTTCCACAAATCAATGTCCAACCATCTTAAGTCTCTATCCTTAGTATCCTTTGCTTCTCGTAATTCATGTTCATCAAACCACAAACCATAGTCTTGAGGACAGTAATCAATCTCAGCTCCCAAGATATTGGATTGCTCCAAAGATATTTGTTGATGGTGTGGGCAAAACTTTTTCATATTTTCTGACTTCGCAAGGCAACTACGCGCTCCTCTAAAGGAGGGTGGCTCATAAATAATTTATGCATCCAACTCTTTTGCTCCTTTCCTCGAAATGGGTTTGAAATATACAGATGAGATAAAGCATCATTTGCAGATTTTAATTGATTAGGGTCTTTTGAAATCTTTTCCAGCGCACTGGCCAATCCTTCAGGGTAGCGGGTAAGCAAGGCACCTGAAGCATCTGCTAGAAGCTCTCGTTTTCTTGAAATAGCAAGTTTCATTATCTGAGCTAACAGCGGAGCGATAACCAAAAAGGCTAAAGCAATCACAATCATTATTATTCTTGCCTGTCCCCCTCCTCTATCATTTTGCCTTCCCATGCCACCAAAAAAAGCTAAACGAAAGAACAAATTTGCAAGAAGTACTACAACTCCTACCAATACCACTACAACGGTAGAAATCAGCATATCTTTATTCCCAATATGCGACAATTCATGGGAGAGAACTCCTTCAAGCTCCACGCGAGAAAGACGTTCAAGTAGTCCTGTGGTTACTGCAACCACTGCATGCTTTGCATCCCGCCCTGTTGCAAAAGCATTGGGTTGCGCATCCTTGATAATAAATATCCTTGGCATTGGCAATCCTGCTGTAATACTTAAGTTCTCAACAATACGGTACAATTCAGGATAATCCTTTTTCAAAACAGGTTTTGCGTGAGCCAAAGACAGTACCAGTTTATCTGAATACCAGAATGAACCAACGCTCATTGTGATACTTAAAACAACTGCAATCCATAAAATGATCTGACTTCCCAAAATATAGCTCATCAGCCATCCAGCTCCTATCACAAAGAGAAAAAAACCCAGGAGATACAGCCAGGTCTTTCTCGTATTTGCCTCCGCATGCGAGTAAATATCCATACAAGTGAAACTTAGTTGAACTAAGTTTAGAAAGAAACTTTCGGTACTGCCTTCTCTTCTTCTTCAATTTCAAAGAACTCTTCTTGTTTAAAGCCAAGGGTCTTTGCAACCAACACCATAGGGAAACCCTGAATCATAGTATTTAATGTCATAACCGTGGTATTAAAGAATCTTCGTGATGCTTGTATTTTATCCTCTGTATCTCGAAGTTCCCGCTGCAGTTCCATGAAGTTTGAAGATGCTTTAAGATCAGGATAATTTTCTGCAACCGCAAACAAAGACTTTAAAGCTCCAGTAAGCATGTTTTCTGCTCCCGCAATATTCTTTATATTCCCTGACTGCTCAGTTAACAGTGCATTTGCTCGTGCTTTTGTAACCGCTTCAAATACTCCCTTTTCATGCGCAGCATATCCTTTTACCGCTTCCAACAAATTAGGAATTAAGTTGTACCTTCTTTTTAACTGTACATCAATGTCAGAGAAAGCTTCCTTTGCCCGATTCCTTAGTGCAACTAGGCGATTATATGTAAAAACAGCCCAAACAACAATAATAGCAACAATTAAAATAGCAATTTGCGTAGTATTCATATGATCTATCTTACCAACAATCTCCTTAAAAAACAACACCGCCCAAAAGGGCGGCGTCAACTTCTTAATTAAACTAAGGAAGTATTAAAATCCTCCCATTCCTCCTGGCATATCAGGGGGCATCCCTTTCTTGTCATCCTTTTCTGGAATATCTACTATCACAACTTCCGTAGTAAGGAGAGTAGAAGCCGCTGAAACTGCGCTTTCCAATGCAACTCGTACTACTTTCGTAGGATCTACCACTCCAGCTTTCAAAAGGTCCTCATATATATCTTTTGCCGCGTTATACCCAAAAGAGCCTTCTCCTTTTTTAACTTCTGAAGCAACTACAGAGCCATCCTTTCCTGCGTTCTGTGCTATTTGGCGAATAGGTTCTTCCAATGCACGTCTTACAATATCCAGAGCAATTGTCTCTTCTTTGTCCTCAAATTGCATTCCTTCCAAGGACTTTGCTGCTCTTAATAAAGCTACTCCTCCTCCAGGAACAATACCCTCCTCAACTGCCGCCTTAGTTGCAGAAAGAGCATCTTCTGTTTTATGCTGCCTTGCCTTTTGCTCAACTTCAGTTGCGGCCCCTACTTTGATAACAGCTACTCCTCCAGCTAATTTTGCCAAACGTTCTTGTAATTTTTCCTTATCAAAGTCGGAACTCACATCTTTAAGTAAAGAACGAATCTGCAAGATTCTAGCATCAAGCTTTTCTTTCTCTCCTTTTCCTTCAATAATCGTAGTATTTTCTTTGGTTGCAACTATGCGCCTGGCAGATCCCAATTGCTCCAGCGTAATACCATCTAATTTTAATCCTACTTCCTCTGAAATAACTTGAGCTCCTGTTATGGTAGCAATATCTTCTAACATTTCTTTCTTCCTGTCTCCAAATCCTGGAGATTTCACTGCAAGTGTATTAAAAATCCCTCTCAATTTATTAACCACCAGAGTTGCTAAGGCATCGCCATCTACATCATCTGCAATAATTATGAGATCTTTCTTGCCGGTTTTTGCAATGACTTCAAGAGTAGGAAGTATTTCTTGCAGCGAAGAAATCTTTTTGTCAGTTAATAAAATATATGGATCTTCAAAAATTGCTTCCATGCGCTCTGCATTGGAAACCATATAGGGGGAAATGTATCCTTGGTCAAATTGAAGTCCTTTTACAATCTCTTTTTGAATACCAAATGTCTGAGACTCTTCTACCGTAACTACTCCATCCTTTCCAACTTCTTCCATGACTTCTGCAATAAGAGTTCCCATTTCCTGATCTTCCGCTGAAATAGTAGCTACTTGCGCAATTTCTTCCTTTTTTGAAACTGGCTGAGAAAGTTCTTTTAGAGCGTTAATAACCTTTTGGGAAGCCTTTTCCAATCCTCTTTTTAAAGCTAAAGGATTAGCTCCCGCGGTTACATTCTTTAATCCCTCTTCAATAATCGCTTGAGTTAAAACTGTAGCTGTTGTAGTTCCATCTCCTGCAGCATCATTTGCACGAGACGATACTTCTTTAATAACTTCAGCTCCCACATTTTCAATCCTATCTTCAAGCTCGATCTTCTTTGCAATAGTAACGCCATCATTTGTAATAGTAGGGACGCCAAAGCCCTCCTCCAATACAACATTACGCCCTTTGGGGCCAAGAGTTACTTTTACCGCGTCTGCTACTTTATCCACACCAGCTTTTAACTTTCTTCGTGCTTCCTCTGAGTACAAAATTTGTTTTGCCATATTATTTTTCCAGTATTGCTAAAATATCTTTTTCTTCTGCAATAAGATAATCTTTACCATCTACTTTTACTTCATTTGGTCCATACTTTGTAAACAACACAACATCTCCCACCTTCATTTCCAAGGGAGTTATCTTGCCATCCTTTCCTTTCTTGCCAGGACCTACTGCAATAACAGTTCCTTGCTCTGACTTTTCCTGTTCTATTGTTTCTGGAAGTAAAATACCTGTTTTGGTCTTTTGTTCTTCCTTTAGTGGCTCAAGTAACACGTGGTCTGATAATGGTTTGATATTCATAATCTCTTCTTTACTAGATTAACATTTATAACCTTGACTGATAATCTTTTTAGCACATATCAAGAAAAATATCAATGCGAAAAAAAATGACCCCTTTCCTATCAAGAAGAGGGGTCGTTGGAATCGTTTTTAGGAGTATCCTTCATTTCAAGTGCCACAACCTTGATTTGACGATCATCTACCCGCAACGCAACCTTGGCAATCACCTGTCGTTTAAGTCTAGCGAGTGGATTCTTCTTCATGTTGCGATCTAGGGCAAAATGAACTTGAAGATAGCGAGTTCCGTCCTTGCCTGTTTTAAACTCAACTTGCGCCTTTATTATCCTCGTGTAGGTCTGCACAACAAGCTCTTCTATCTCTGTCACGACTCTAACAAGATCGAACAAAGGGTCTTTGGACGACGTCACATCCTGAACATCCCACGATTTAGCATCCAGGAAATCTTTTAGAAGATCAGGAGAAGATTCTTCTTCTCCAACCAATTCTTCTTGCTCCACAACCTCAATTAGTGGAGCCTTTTCGCAAGAGTCTTCCTTCTTTGAAACTTGAGTTTCCTTCACCTTCCCGTTTCTATGAAAATTGGGGAGGTGCTTCAAGAATGATGTTAGCATATCCCACCTCCTAACTGTCCACAGTAAACCCTAAAAGCAAAGAATTGTCAAAGGGCTTTGCCTGTATGACTCTTTTTTATCCTTGCCAATTCCTTGGGAGTACCTTCTCCAATAAGTTCTCCTCCTTTCGCTCCGCCCTCTGGCCCCAAATCAATTAACCAATCTGCGTTTTTTATCAAATCCATATTGTGCTCTATTATCAGCACGGTATTTCCTTTTTTCTACACAAAACCATGAAACGAACCATCCAGTTAAAAAATTACCTCCTTTCCATAAAAGGAATGTGTTATGCCTTCACTAGACAAATAGTCTATATAAGTGAAGGAATCTGAAAACATTCCAAAATCATTATACATATTTACAGCAAAATGCATCATCCATATGGGGCTGACGCTCCTTCCTCCTTCTTGATCACATCTCTTGTTTGGAATTTCAAATTCCGCGTCTTCTATGATACTGAATATGTCTGAATTTTCCCCAATAGACGGATTTATAAAATTGCCGTTCCTATCTTTTAGCGCTTCAGCCGGATTCGTATAATAGATATTACTCTCTATAAGGTAGCAAAAATTACCAACATGAAAATGTCCTTGTGCCTCTTTTGCGTCAAATAATTCAGGGGGCGTAGTGCGTTGGTCTAAAAATCCCAGTTGTGCAAGCTGCAAGCGTCCTGTCTTGTAATTTTTGATGTAGTTTAAGAAATCTGGCTTTTCCATGTTAATCTCGCCATCCAGTATGTAGTCAACGTTAACTACATGATTTCCCATGCCATTATCAAATACATCTGTGCGACGGATAAGATACCCGTCCTCAAGAGCTTTATTGATATCCGTGTAGCGATAAGCTATCTCCAGGGCTCGTTTCATTTTTTCGATATCTTGCTCTGAATAGTTGCTCTCTACATCATACTTCTTTGGCGGATAAATTTCTCCGCTTTTGTAGTAGGGAAAATAAGTTTCATCGACAACACCCGCATCAAATTCGCTTTTAAAAAGCGAAGGTATGGTACCTTCAAAATACCAAGCTATTTTTCCTGTAATGGGCTTTGATGCATTCGCTATTGGCTGAGGTATAACGTCCTGATACCAAGCTATTTTTCCTGTAATGGGCTTTGATGCATTCGCTATTGGCTGAGATATAACGTCCTGTGAAATTATCTTTTGTTGTTCTTTTGTAAAATACGAATCAAACTTTTGATTGCTATCCAATAATATATATAGCCCTAGTGAGGCCACAAGAAATATTACAATAGCAATAATTGATTTTATTAATTTCAAAATATCTGGAACTTTATATTTTTCTTATGCTTATCCTATCAAGAGTTATCCACTTAGCGAACTATCAATGCTGCGTCCAGTAAACCCCAAAAACAAAGAACTGTCAAAGAGCTTTGCCCGTATGACTCTTTTTCATCCTTGCCAACTCCTTGGGGGTACCTTCGCCAATAAGTTCTCCTCCTTTTGCTCCACCCTCTGGTCCAAGATCAATTAACCAATCTGCGTTTTTTATCAAATCCATATTGTGCTCTATTATCAGCACGGTATTTCCTTTATCTACAAGCTCTCCTAAAACCTGCAGAAGTTTTTTTACATCATCAAAATGCAATCCAGTAGTTGGTTCATCTAATATATACAAGGTCTTTCCTGTTGCTTTCTTTGCAAGCTCAGTTGCTAGTTTTACCCGCTGTGCTTCCCCACCAGACAGCGATGGAGCTGGTTGACCCAGTTCAATGTAAGACAAGCCAACATCATTTAAAGTCTTTAACTTTATTGCAAGCGAAGGTACGTTCTTGAAAAACTCCAAGGCCTCCTCAACAGTCATCTCTAAAACCTCTGCAATATTCTTTCCCCTGTATTGTACCTCCAACACTTCTTTCATATATCTTTTCCCATGACACTCTTCACATTCAACATATACGTCTGGCAAGAAATACATCTCAATCTTTTTTAATCCTTGGCCTTCACAGCTCTCACATCTTCCCCCTTTCACGTTAAAAGAAAATCTTCCTTGAGAATACCCTCGTATCCTGGACTCCTTTACTCCCATAAACAAATCACGCACAGCAGTAAAGGCTCCTGTGTAGGTTGCAGGATTGGAGCGAGGCGTTCTTCCAATGGGTGACTGATCTACCAACACCACTTTGTTTATATGCTCAGTTCCTTCAATTGCCTTGTGCTCCCCTGGCGCTTCTTTTGCTTTATACAGTTTTTGAAGTAAAGCTCTTGCTAAAATATCATTTACCAAAGAGCTCTTTCCTGAACCTGAAACTCCAGTCACGCATACCAATTTCCCCAAAGGAATTTTAACATCAATATTTTTTAAGTTATTGTGGCTTGCACCAAGAATAGTAAGGTAATCTATTTTAGGTTGCTCTTTTATATTTCGCATTACTGATACTTTTTTTCTTCCCGAAAAATAGTCTCCAGTAAGTGTATGAGATTTTAATAATTGTTTTGGAGTACCAACAAACGTAACCCTGCCCCCATGCTTTCCAGCTCCCGGGCCAATATCTATTACCCAATCGGCAGCTTTAATGGTTTGGGGATCATGCTCCACCACTACAATGGTATTGCCCAATGTGCGTAATTGCTGCAAGGTTCCAATCAATCTGTGCTGATCTCTTGCATGCAAACCAATTGAAGGCTCATCTAATATATACAACACTCCGGTAAGCTTTGATCCAATCTGGGTTGCCAAATGTATTCTCTGCTCTTCTCCTCCAGACAGAGTTCCTGCCTTTCTTCCCAAAGTTAAATATTCAAGACCAACATCAATTAAAAATTGAAGCCTACTCAACACCTCTTTTACAATAGGTTGTGCTATCTTCTTTTCATGCTCTTTAAGCGAGAGCTTTAAGAAGAACTCCTTGGTTAAATCGAGCTGAAGGCTCACTACTTCATGCATGGATTTTCCGCCAACCCTCACCCCTAAAACCTCTGGCTTTAATCTCTCCCCTTGGCACTTTTCGCAAATCTTCTCTACCATGTACTGCTCAATTTCTTCTCGTGCGTATTCAGAGTCAGTTTCATGATACCGTCTTTGAAGCCAAGGAATTACACCCTCAAAATCTCCATCTCCATGGAGCACCAGCTTTATGACTTTGGGTGAAAGATCTTCTACTGGGCTATCTAAAGAGAACTTACGCTCTTTTGCCAAATCCTCCAATTTCCACCAAAAGAATCCTTGCCTGCCAATCCTATGGGAAGCATGAGCCCAGGGGAATATAGCTCCCTCTGCAATGGAGAGTCGAGGATTAGGAATAACCAGTCTTGGATCAACCTCCAATTTCTCTCCCAAACCCTGACAAGATACACACGCTCCAAAGGGAGAATTAAAGGAAAATATCCTCGGCTCAATCTCTGGGAGAGAAATACCGCAATCCTCACAGGCAAACCGTTCTGAGAATATCTGATCTCCCTTTTTTGAATTAATAATCACCATACCTTTTCCAAGCTTTAGTGCGGTTTCCAAGGAATCAACAAGCCGTGGGCGATCCAAGTCCTTTTCAATGGTCAATCTATCTACCACAACCTCAATAGAGTGCTTCTTTTTGCGATCTAACTCTCTTTGCATTGCTTCTTCAATACGCTCTGTTGCACCATCAATGCGGACTCGAATAAATCCGGAACGCTGAATCTCTTCTAGAATCCCTCGATGCTCACCTTTCTTCTCTTTAATAACAGGCCCTAAAATAGCAATTTCTTGGCCTACTTGAAGTTTTTGCACCTGGCTTGCAATATGTGAAACAGACTGCCTGGAAACTACTTTCCCACATTCTGGACAATGAGGAATACCAATTCGTGCAAATAAAAGACGAAGATAATCATAAATCTCCGTACTGGTTCCAACGGTAGATCTTGGATTGTGCGCCCCCTTTCTTTGATCAATTGCAATGGCAGGCGAGATACCCTCAATGCTATCTACATCAGGTTTTTGCATAATGCCAAGAAACTGCCTGGCGTATGCAGACAAACTTTCCACATACCTTCTTTGTCCTTCCGCATACAACGTATCAAAGGCAAGAGAACTTTTCCCAGAGCCTGACAATCCTGTTATAACAACAAGTTTTCCTTTTGGGATATCAACATCAATGTTCTTGAGATTATGTACGCGAGCTCCTTTAATTTTAATGAAATCTTGCGACATAGACTTTGCAATTATATACGATAATGCAAGATATTTCAATAGATGCAAGCGACTTGCGCGAAAGCTCGTTTTATGGTTTATTCAATAAACACAGGGTAGCCCTTACCACAAGAAAATATACGACTATGGGAGATCTTATCATGGACATAATTACATGGCTTTTTATGGCTTGTGCAGTAGTTCTCTACGTACTTGCCTTTCCCTTCCTCTTAGTGCTCGTACTAGTATTTCACGATTGGGAACCAGTACGAATATCATCCATAATTGCGTTTCTAGCTCTAGATTTCGTTCTTTTCGGAGACCTCACACGAAAATACGCCACCCCTCCAAGATGGTACTATCCTCCATGGAGAGGAGGATGGGGACTCAAAATATTACACACCTAATCTCATTAAACAGACAGAGGCCCTATAGATACCCAACAACGCACCTCTATACAAAGAGGGATAATCTTTCTCGTTGTCATAGGCATTCAAGGCAGGTGATATGGCTGTTTTTGAAACAGAAGAACATCGAAAGCAACCTCTACCTAACAGCTCTCTACATTCTTAAGCTCTTTAGCTTCCTAATCCCCAAGCTGACGCCTCTTTGCCAGCTTGGGGCATTTTATTTCTGCTATACTATGAATACATGGAAAAATTTACATATCTTTCCAAAACAAAACTTAACGATCTCCCCAAGGCACCTGGTGTCTATGCTTTGTCATCTCAAAAAACCGTTCTATATATAGGAAAGGCAGCAAATTTAAAAGAGAGGGTAAAAAACCACTTTATGCAGCCAACGTACAGAGATGATCTATTCATCCAAGACGTAAAAAAGATTGGATATATTAAAACAGAGTCAGACATTGATGCATTATTGCTGGAATCTCAGCTCATTAAAAAACAGCAGCCAAGATACAATGTTATGTGGAAGGATGATAAAAAGTACTTCTATGTTGCTATTACAAAAGAAACTCTCCCTCGAATTTTTTTAACCCACCAACCCGCACTGCAAAAACAAAGTTTAAAAACTCCTAAATCTCGTTTGGAAAAAATAAAATATATTGGTCCCTTCATAGAAGGAAAAGCAATTAAGCAAGTATTAAGATTGCTGCGAAAAGTATTTCCATACTACACGGCAAAAAACCATGGAGCGCTCCTGTGTCAGTATTGTCATTTGAATCTATGCCCTGGTCCTACTCCAAACAAAGAGATGTATAAAAAGAATATACGCAATCTTGTCTCTGTTTTAAAAGGAAAGAAAACTTCGGTTCAAAAACAATTAAAAAAAGAAATGGAAAGCACAGCAAAGAGTCAAGATTTTGAAAAGGCAGCAGAGTTGAGAGACCAATTTCTCTCTTTGGAGAGTATTATCTCCCACGCAAGACTTCTAGCTCCTGAGGTTTCGCCTTCTGTAAACTGGATTATAATAGAAAAGGATTTAAAAAAACTCTTTTCAATTAAAAAAAGGATAACTCGCATTGAAGCATACGATATTTCAAATATCCAAGGGAAGGAAGCAACAGGTTCTCAGGTTACTTTTTTAAAGGGAATTCCTGCAAAGGAACACTACAGAAATTATAAGATTCATATAACAGGAAAGCCAAATGATTTTGCTATGATGGAAGAACTTCTTTTGCGGCGTCTTTTGCATAAAGAATGGCCCTACCCTCAAATCATAGTTATTGATGGAGGCAAAGGCCAACTCACCTCTGCTATCAACGCTACGTTGAACATAAGCGCAGCAAAGAAAATAAAAATAGTGGCTTTAGCAAAAAAACAAAATGAGTTATTCTTTCCTGGAAAATCAAAATCAGTATTGCTTCGTGATTTACCAAGACCGTCTGAAAACCTATTCTTGCATATTCGAGACGAAGCACATCGCTTTGCCATTACCTATCATCGACTTTTGCACAGAAAAAAGGTGTTAAAGACCAACTGAGCAAGAAAGCATAATTGACGCAAATAAACAAAAAAGGTATACTATATTCATGATCCATACTGTTGTACTCTCTTTGCTTGCTGGATTAGCTGGCCTCTGGATTGCAACTGAGTTTATCCCAGGTGTTAATTTTACAGGCGATCTAAAAAGTTTCTTGATTGCAAGCGCCGTTCTTGGTATCATTATCGCTGTAGCACGTCCGTTGCTCAATCTCGTTTCTTTGGTTGTAAAAATTGTAATCTTAACAGTTTTTGTTCTTGCGGGTGTATGGATATTGGATGTTATCTTCCCAGAGTTTAATATTCTTAATGTAACTTCTCTTTTATGGACCGGCCTTGCAGTAGCAGGAGCCACCATAGTCCTCTCTCTATTTGGTAGGGGTAAAGTATAGACTTTAATCCTCTTTAAAAAGAGATTATAAAATAGATATATGTCACCTTTAGCAATAATACAGATAATAGTAGCGATCCTCTTGGTGGTCTCCATTCTCCTCCAGCAACGTGGAGGAGGTTTAGGTGGCGCTTTTGGGGGAGAAGGCGGAGGATCCTACGCTACAAAGCGTGGACTTCAACAGAAACTTCACTTTGCAACTATTGCATTGGCAATTCTTTTTGTAGGCCTTGCCTTACTTAACCTTATTTTATAAAAATCTTTTTTTAGAAATTTCTATTCTCACTTTGCTTTAAATTAGGTAATGCTTTGAAATCTTCTCTTTTTGACAATTTTGCTGGCTTTTTTAAGAACGGGGAGTTCCCCTCTTTTAGCCAATGGAAAAAACTACCCCGTATCCTTTCCTTGAAAGAAAAGAGAGGGCTGGTCTTGCTTTTAGCTTTCTTTTTTGGCTCTCTTCTGTTCTTAACTTCCCATATCTATATGACCTACACTGTGGTCACCCCGGCTAAAGGAGGAACAATAACTGAGGGTATGGTAGGTTCTCCTCGCTTCTTAAACCCCGTGTATGCTGAGGTAAACGATGTTGATAGAAGCCTAAGCCAGCTTCTCTTCTCTGGGCTACTTCGTTATGACAATGAAGGCAACCTTATTTCCGATCTTGCAAAGGATTATAGTATTTTGGAAGGTGGAAGAATATTTGAGGTAAATATAAAGGATAACATACGATGGCATGACGGCTGGGGATTTAATGTGGATGATATCCTCTTTACAGTGCAAACTATTCAAGATCCTCGCTACAAGTCGCCGGTACGCGCAAATTGGATAGGAGTTACTGTTCAAAAGATTTCTCCCCTTAAAGTACGCTTTGTACTCAAAGATCCTTTTGCTTCCTTCCCAGAGCGTCTTACCTTAAAAATCCTACCTCGTCATATATGGGAAGAAATTAGTCCTGAAAACTTTGCTCTTTCTGTATATAATCTTCAACCTGTGGGAACTGGCCCTTACCGTTTAGTAAGCGTGAAACGTACCAAGTCAGGATCGGTAAATGAAGTCCAACTTAAAGCCAATACAAAATACCATCTTAATGGACCACACATTGAAAACCTCGTATTCAAGTTCTTTAAGACAGAAGAAGATTTACTTGACGAAGCTGACGCTGGAAAATTACAAAGCTTCTCTTTAACCAATCCTTCTCCCTCAAGATTTCGAAATCCCGCACTTAAGACATATGATTTCTTAATCCCCCGATCCTACTCTCTATTCTTTAACCTCAAGGCAAACTCCTCAATCACAGAACTAAACATACGAAAAGCATTGCAACTTGCTATTGACCAGCAAGAACTTAACAGAGAACTATTTGACGAAAATGCAATTCTCCTTTCCTCTTCACTAAGACCTGATCTATTTTCATTTGCCAATCCTCCTATCCAAGAAAAAAATATCACTGAAGCCCTTTCGCTCTTTGCCAAGGAAGGATACCAGAAGATAGAATCCGGGAATCTCGTAAAGATTGCTTTATCCAGCGACTTTACAAAAGATCTTCGCCGGGGAAATCAAGGTCCCCTAGTTATTGCTTTGCAAGAATGCTTGGCTAGAGATCCTGAGGTATACCCACAAGGTACTCTCAATGGAGTATTTGGACCTGCAACTCAAAAAGCAGTTATTGCTTTTCAGGAAAAATATGCGCAAGATGTTTTAGCTCCTTCTGGTTTACGTAAAGGAACAGGCACCGTAGGTCCATCTACAAGAGCAAAGCTCAATGAGGTCTGCTCTACCCCACAAGAAGACACTCCCCTTACGCTTATCTTAACCACACTGGACCAATCCCCATTAAAAGATGTGGCTCTCTTCATAGCCTCTTCATGGGAGGAACTGGGAATTGCAACAGAGGTCAATCTTCTGACCCCTGGTGAATTAGAGCGAGATGTGTTAAAACCAAGGAACTTTGAAATACTCTTGTTTGGAGAGATTCTCAATAGAATTCCAGACCCTCTTCCTTTCTGGCACTCCTCTCAAGTAAAAGACCCAGGACTTAATCTTTCAGGATACGATAACGCAGCAGCCGACACTCTTTTGGAACAAATCCGAAGAACTTTAAGTAAAGAAGATAGAAGTAATTTCTTGTCTGAACTTCAAGAGCTCTTGGGAGAAAATATTCCTTTAATACCACTCTATGATCTGCCATACCAATATATTGCTCAAAAAGAAATTAAAGGTATTAAGGGACAGCTTTTGTCTGAACCCTCACAAAGGTTTTCTGGCATTTTAGATTGGTATATTAAAACAAAACGTGTGTGGAGTTTTTAGGCCTGGGTGGTGAAATCGGCAAACACGCTAGCTTCAGAAGCTAGTGCCTTCACGGGCTTGCGAGTTCAAGTCTCGCTCCAGGCACCAAAATAATAACTAACTCATATTATGATAAAATCACAAACACGACCAACAACGCCTGCTATAAAACAAGTGGAGCATTCTCCCCAACAAGAAACAGAGCGCACAACCTCCCCTACCGTAGGAGTAAAGATTATCCCACTTGGTGGGCTTGGAGAGGTTGGAAAAAACATGATGGTTATTGAGGATAAAGGAAAAATCCTTATCGTTGATATGGGGCTGCGCATGCCAGATGAAGATATGCCAGGAATTGACTATATCATTCCCAATATTACTTCTTTGCGAGGAAGAGAAAAAGACATTGTTGGCATTCTCATCACCCATGGACATCTAGATCACATTGGAGCTATCCCTTATCTGGTAGGTAAGCTTGGTAATCCTCCCATGTTTGTAGCTCCTCTTGCAAAAGGTATTCTTTTAAAGCGCCAAGAGGATTTTCAAGGACAACCTAAGCTCAAGATATCTCCTGTAGAAGATGGAAAAATATTAAGACTAGGTCCATTTTCAATAGAACCCTTCAGACAAAACCATAATATCAATGATAACTTTGGATTTGTTATCACCACATCCCAAGGAAACATTGTCCATACATCAGACTTTAAGTTTGATGACAGCCCAGTCAACGACCCTCCTACCGATTACAATCGCTTCAAAAAAATGGGCAAGAACAATGTACTGCTGCTCATGTCAGACTCTACCAATGCTGAGCAACCCAATCATTCCCTTTCTGAAAAAGTCATCATGGAAAACCTGGATGAAATTTTCATGCAAGCAAAAGGTAGAATTATTACCGCAACCTTTGGATCCTTGCTCAATCGAATCCAACAGATCATAACGCTATCTGAAAAGCATGGCAGAAGAGTTGCCATTGAAGGATATTCCATGAAAACCAACGTAGAGATTGCAAAACGCCTCGGATATATTAAAGCAAAAAAAGGGACCTTGCTTACAACCAAAGAGATACTAAAATACCCAGACGAGAAAATAACTATTCTTTCTACTGGAGCCCAAGGAGAAGAGAATGCAGTATTAATGCGCATCATTAACAAAGAGCATAAGCTCTTGCGCATCCAAAAAGGAGACTCCGTTATTTTTTCCTCTTCTGTTATTCCAGGAAACGAGCGCACCGTGCAATTTGTAAAAGATCAACTCTACCGGCAGCAAGCCAATGTCTTTCATTACAAGATGATGGACATTCATGCTTCAGGGCACGCCAGTCAAGAAGAGCTCAAAGAACTTATTAGCTACCTAAAACCCAAATTCTTTATGCCGATTCACGGACAATTCTCCATGATGTACACCCATGCTGACTTAGCAAAGGAGCAAGGTATACCTGAAAAAAATATTGTCGTACCAGAAAATGGCAATGTTATTGCTTTAACTAGCAATCAAATTACAATTGAGAAAAAATCAGTTCCCGCAAACCTCATTATGGTAGATGGTCTTGGAGTAGGAGACGTTGGAGAAATTGTATTGCGAGATCGTCAAAATCTTGCCAAAGACGGTATGTTCGTAATCATTGTGGTGGTCAATCGCCAAAAAGGAACCGTGCAAGGATCCCCAGATATTATCTCCCGCGGATTCATTTACTTAAGAGAATCCAAAGATCTTCTGCGAGATGTAAGGCGAAGAGTAATAGAAGTTGTAAATAAGGCATCTTCAACCAGTGGAGCAGTAAACTGGGTGCACGTAAGGGACGACATAAAAAAAGAAGTCGCCAGCTTCCTGCAAAAGAAGGTTAACCGACATCCTATGGTGCTCCCAGTCATTATTGAAGTATAATACAACAATGCGTATTTTAAGCGGAATACAACCTACAGGAGAGCTCCATATTGGAAACTACCTTGGAGCTACCAAAAACTGGGCTGAACTTCAAGCCAAGCACGATTGCTTTTTCATGATAGCTGACTTGCATGCGCTCACCACTCCACAAAACCCAAAAGAATTTTCAAAAACTACACTCTCAAAATTTATAGAACTTCTTGCGGTAGGACTCAATCCTGAAAAATGTATTATCTTTATACAATCCCATATTAAAGAGCATGCTGAGTTAGCTTGGATTTTTAGTACGCTTACCTCTCTTTCAGAACTGGAACGTATGACCCAATTTAAAGACAAGGCAAAAAAACAGCATACTAATATCAATGCAGGGCTTTTAACCTATCCAACTCTCATGGCAGCTGACATCCTTTTGTATAAAACGCAAGGAGTCCCTGTGGGAAAAGATCAAACACAACATCTTGAGCTCACACGCACAATTGCAAAGAAGTTTAATTCTACCTATGGAAAAGTATTTTGGGAACCAGAAACGCTTTTAGTAAAAGAAGGTGCAAAAATCATGTCTCTTGCGCAGCCCTTAAAAAAGATGTCTAAATCCGATACAGAGGAGTCTTCTATTGGTGTTTTTGAAGAAGCACAGAGCATTCAAAAAAAGATTCAAAGAGCTGTTACCGATGCTGGTAAAGAAATTAAATACGACCCTACAAAAAAACCAGGAATTTCAAATCTCTTAACCATCTACTCTCTTTTCTCTGATGAATCACTATCCCAAGCTGAAAAAAGATTTAAAGGAAAAGAGTACTCTGTCTTTAAAAAAGCACTAGCAGATCTTCTTGTGAAAAAGCTAGAACCTTTGCGAAAAAAGAAAGAAAAGCTTGAATCCCGAGAACTCTATGTGCAAGAAATCCTCCATCAAGGGAGAGAGAGGGCACAGTCTATTGCTGCAGCAACTATGGAAGAAGTTCGAGAGAAAATTGGACTCCTAAAGGCCTAGTTCATCGTAGTGCTCTTGCGTAATAGGAACACCAAAGTTTTTAAATAACACAAGAAACTCTCTCTCAATCTCCTCTAAGTCCTCTTTTGTATCCCCTTCAAATCTACATTTAATATGGGGACTTGTATTAGCTGCCCTTACTAAAGCCCACCCTTTTTTAAGCTGAATTCTTGCTCCATCAACATCTATTATAGAATACCCTTCTTTTTTAAGATGTATGACTAGCTTGCTTACAAGCCCAAATTTCACGTCGTCTGAAACTTCAATAAAAAGCTCTGGACTTGCCTGATAGTGCGGGAGTGCATCAACATATTTGGCAAAGTCTTTTTTAAAGGAAACAATTTCAGCTAATTTTAATGAGGCAAACAAAGCATCGTCCACAGGATAATACTCTTTGGGAAAAATAAAGTGCAAGGTAATTTCTCCTCCAAATACAGCTCCTACTTCTTCAATCTTTCGAATTACCGCATTATGATGAGAAACAGAAAAATATGTTGGGACTTTAAGTTTTCTCATTTCGTCTAGGAAAGCTTTGGACACACGAACATCGTGCACCACAGGTCCTTTGTGTTTTTTTATTGCCTGATACGCAAGCATAAGCATTGCAAAATCCCCTGATACCACCCTGCCCTTGTTATCAATAATAGCAACGCGGTCTCCGTCAGCATCATACGCAAGACCAATATCAGCTCCCTCCTTTACAACCGCTTCCTTTAGATCCTTTAAGTTCTCTTCTTGATACGGATCTGGCGGATGATTTGGAAAGGTACCATCATACTCTCCGTACAGTGTTTTTACGCGGCACCCAAGACTTTCAAATATCTTTTCTGGAAGAAACCCCATAGCTCCATTGCCAGAGTCAATAATCACTGAGAGTTGGCGCTCCAAATAAACACGTGAAGAAACATGTTTCATGTATTCATCTGTAGCATCCCTCTTCTTCACCTTTCCAAGAATACTAGCTTGAGTTATCATTTCCTCTTTATTCACAAGGTCTTGGATACTGTCTAGCTCTTTTGCTATAACATCATAAGCAAAGTCATCCCCTTTACGCTTCACACTCATACTTAGTCCATTAAAAGAACCTATGTTGTGAGATCCTGAAACCATAATTCCCCCATCATATTTATGATGAAGCAATGTAAAGTAGAATAAGGGGTCTGGAGCTAAACCCAAGTCAATAACATTTTTTCCAGAGACTACAAAAACATCCCGTATCGCTTGAGCAAGCAAAGGAGAGCTGGGCCTTGTATCATAGGCCAACACCAAGGTTTTAACGTGAGGATAGAGCTTCAGATAGGCGCGAGCAATGTAAGATACCACCTCCTCTGAAAGCTCTTCTGGATACCTTCCTCTGATATCATAGGCGCGAAATATGCTCGGATTGACTTTCATTGCCCTATATATTATCATGATGCTACGTATATGAGAAACTATGAGCTTACTCTGCTTTTGAAAGTAGATCTAACAGAAGGCGAACTCCAAGGACATTTGGGAGAAATAGCATCCATGCTGCAAGATGAGGGTGCTTTGATTATAAGTCAAGATAGTAAGGGAAAGCGTGCACTTCTAGCCCCCGTAAACAAGCATTCTGAGGCACAGCTTGCGGTTATAAAGTTTAGCGCAGATCCCCAGAAGATTGAAAGTATAGATAAAAACCTAAAAGAAAAAGAAAGTGTTTTAAGATTCACCTTGCTCTCTTATACTCCGCAAAAGGCAAAACAGCGAATCATTGTAAAAACTCCTGCAGCTTCAGTAGCAAAAGAGGCAACAGAAGAGGAAAAAGTAGAAATTGGAGATATTGATAAAAAACTAGAAGAAATCTTTAAAGACGAAATATGAATTTAAATAAAGTTGTTATTGTGGGAAATGCCGTGGATGCCCCAGAAATGCGTTCCACTCAATCAGGTCAGCAGGTAACAAGCCTAAGAGTTGCTACCAATAGAATGTGGAAAGACGCTCAAGGCCAACGCCAAAAATCGACCGAGTTTCATAGCGTAGTTTTGTGGGGTAGGTTGGCAGAAATTGCCTCCCAATACCTTCAAAAAGGCTCTTTGGTCTTAATTGAGGGAAGATTACAAACCAGATCATGGGAAGATAGTTCTGGGCAGAAAAAATATCGTACCGAAATCGTTGCAGAGTCAATGCAACTAGGACCGCGTCAAGCAGGTTCTGGTGAAGAAAAACCACAAGAGCAAAAAGCAGATGCGCCCGCAGAAGAAATCCCTATAATTCAAGAATCAGAAGATATTGATGTAAAGGATATCCCTTTTTAAACCATGGAATGTTATTTGTGTAAAAAGAATGTTAAGGAGATTGATTTTAAAGAAACGCAACTCTTCAAAACATATATTTCAGGAATGGGCAAAATACGCCCCAAATCAAAAACAGGACTCTGTTCCACCCATCAGCGACGCATAGCTAAAGCAGTGAAGCGAGCTCGTCATTTAGGATTACTTTCAGCTTCAGCTAAATAGCTTTCCTCTAATTTCCTTTGC
>Ga0066369_10000264_pt1 | contig 22882 bp, 41 predicted proteins | sample Knorr_S7_td_Bott_FD_70972 | JGI IMG/M metagenome (GOLD analysis project Ga0066369, IMG submission 70972) | Marine microbial communities from Southern Atlantic Ocean transect - Knorr_S7_td_Bottom_ad_4513_LV_A | ecosystem: Environmental > Aquatic > Marine > Oceanic | place: Southern Atlantic... | reverse complement strand
GCCAAAATGAAAGTCTCCAAAACAGCTAGATTCTATTATAAAGGAAACAAAAGAAAAGTCAACAGTCAGGCTTGACTCAAAGCTAAAGCATTTGAGAATGCGCCTGATTTATGTTCAAAATGGTAGAATTGCCTAACAAAAAAAAGAAATGTATAAAAAAGCCACTTTTGATAGTGGCTTTTATTTTATTTTAATGCTTCTTGAAGCTTATCTTTATTTAAAACAGTATTATCCCTACCATTTAAAGAGTAATATTCTTTACTTAAAAAAGAAGGGGTATATTTCATACCATTTTTCACCCAAATAAAAAGTCCATCAGAATCAATTGCAGGTTTATCATTTGCCCGATGGTACAATCCATTTTTCATCCAAATTTTACAATCTTGCATAAAAATAGCAGGTTCATTATCTTCTCTATGAAACTTATTATCTACAATGTAAAAAGTATCATTTTTATTTGAAGTTAAAACAGTATGTACAACATTATTAATATTAACATTTTTAACATTAACAATATTAAAAATATCATATGTGTTTTTGCCACCTTTGACAATATGAAGAATACCCCCTTCAAAAAGAAAACGGATAGAATCATTACAATTTTCAGAATAAAGAGAACTTGATTTTATTGTTTTATAAGAATTTTCATTAACAAAAATTGTATTTTTAGCTTCTTCAAAAGGTTTTGAAAAAAAAGATTGACTAATATATTGAAGTAGCTGATTTAAAGAAAGAGATTTTTTATCAATATCAAGTAAAAGATGAATTCTTTTTAAAAGTTTTTTGTTACCATTTTGAATAATTTTAGTGGTCAAAATAGAAACCATAGCATTAGAATTATTAAAACTTTCTTTTGCTCCATTAAGAAACTTAGTCCAACTTTTAAGAAGTTGTTCTTTTTTTTCTGGAATATGGTGCGAGTTTTTAATATTTTTTAATTCATTCTCATAATATTTAATAGATTTTTTCCAAGTTTCATGGGATTGATTGATAAAAAAAAGATTATTAAATTTAATTGAAAAAAAACATAAACAAAATTCATTAAGAAGTTGTTTTTCAGTTAATTGAGAATCATTAATATTAAGATGATTTTGAATTTTACCTAATAAAATTTGATTAGCAGCAAGCAGTTTTTGTTCTTTAAGTACGTAAGACATAATAGTTTACCTTTAAATGATTGGTATATTTAAAGTAAGTTATGGTCACTGCAAACTAACCAATTATTTAAAGTAATAATATAGAAGTTTGAGAAGTTAATTTGGTGCAAATTGCCGACCAAGCCCCGCTCTCCCCAAGCGTTAATAATATAATACTAAAACTTAAATAAAAAAACAAGTCTTTTTTATAAAAAAAGCCACAAATTGTGGCTTTTTAAATGACAATTGTTTTTAAATAAAAACTAAATTAACATAACCATTATAATATGGAACTTGATCAGTAGAAAGAATAGTTGCATTAGAAAATGACTCTAAATTTAATTTGCTGATATAACCATCTGTTACTATAACAACAGGTGTGTTTTGTTTCTCTTCATCAGAAAGTGATTGTAAAGTTTCATTTAAATAACAACCAGCTAAACCTTTAAGTTTAAGATTTGTTAAGTCTTCGATTGAATTAAAATTCCATTCATAAACGTTATTATAACTTGTTTCAATAACTTTACATTTGATATTATCAGAGAACATATCAATAATGGTTTGTTTTATTTTTTCATAATCATTCATTATTGAACCAGAATCATCAATAATAAGAATGAACTCTTTATTTTGCAATTGTGGTAATTTTTCTAATTTAAACATGATTTCACCTAATAATTAATCTTCAATTAAAACAATATCTTCAAGATGTGCAGGTTGTCCAAACTGATGTTCATCATCCTCTGCATAAAATTTTAATTAAGGAGCCAAATCCTCTTGTTTGGTCTTCTCTACAATCTAAGATTGCACCGTATTAATGGTCGTTAGGTCTGCCCCAAATATCCTTAATTTTTATATTTAAAGAGGTTCTGTCTAAGCAACCTACGAGATATATAATACTAAACCGTCTAAATTATTGCAAGTGTTTTTAAAAAAAATTACCAAGAAGTTTCAAAATAAATGGTTTCGTCAGTAATGGCATCTTTGCAAAAATCATAAAGTGTTTGTTCATCTTCTGATAATTTTTCACCATTAATTGTAGGAAAAACAAAAATATGTATAGTGTCATTAGAGAAAACTTGATTACCATGTCGAGCAGAGCTAATACGCTTCCATAATCGTGAAGAAATATCATCTCTTCCATCAGGAAGTTTAATAGATTGTCCTCTATCTGGTTCTTTTAGTCCAAGTTTGTTCCATTCTTCAATTTGTAAAGAACGTAAAACTTCTGTTAATTTGACTGTTTTAATTGTTGTAGTATTAAGCATAATAATCCTTAAAAATCTTTTAATCCAAGTGGAAAATCTTCAACCCAAAAAGTACAATAATAATGACAACCTTGACCATAAGAACCACCACCACCAGTATTAATACCTCCGATAAAGTCTAATATACATTCATGATATTGACCGTTCTTAGAAGTTTTTTCTACGTCATAAAAGACCTCTAAATCAAATGCTAAGGGTTTTTCTTCATTTTCGGGTTTAGGATACATTGAAGTCCTTTTTTTACCAACAGGTGAAGAATGAGACATTGGTTGTGGTTCTGGTTTATTAGGAGTTGTGAAACCATGATTACAGTAAGTAATATTTGAAATACGTTTAATATCAATATCTTTTCTATAAAATTTAATAACCTTAACGGCTTCAATAACTTGTTCTTGTTCTTCTAAGACCATATCAAAAAGTTGGGTAAGAGTAGAAACTTTATGTCTAAATGTATCAAGATATTGTCTTGCTGCTTTCTGTTCTTTTAATTTGTTTTCTAAAAAAAGAGAGTTAAGCATACAGCCAGTTTCATGAGATTCTACTTCTTTTTTATCCTTAGAAAGAAGATTGCAAAAAGAGCATTCATAAGCAATAAGTGTTTTCATATTAAAAAATTTCCATTTTAGTATCAATTAAAAAGGCATCCCGTAAATGTCCAAAAGATTGAGCAATTGTATCTAATGGATGACGTAATAAATGAGATACTTGTTTTTTATCATTACCATTATAAACAAATGCTGTCATTGTAGAAAGACATTGGTATGTGGTATTTTTTGAATCAATAATATCTTTGATTTCTTGAATAGAATATTTTTCAAGTAAATATTCAAAATCAACTGGTTTATTTCGATTCCTTGTTTTATCAAAAAGAGAAAAAGAAAAACAACCAGAAAAAACAATCTTATATTGATCTTTTTCAAAGATAATTGTTTCACAATTTGATTTTAAATGACGTTTTCGTGTTTTTTTTAAGAAATTAACATAAGCTTCAAGAATCGTTAATTTATTATCTTGAAAATCAAGATCTAAAAAGTATTTCATAAAAAAGTTCCAAATATTTTAACAAATATATTATACAATCAAATAACAAAGAAATCTATAAAATTTTAAACAGTTTCTAAGTATTCGATAGCTTCTTTTGAAAATTGAATCCAATTTTTCTTATTCTTTGTCCACATATCACAAAGCATTTGGTTAATATCACCATTAAATGATGAAATTCCATAATCTTTTGCAATTTGATTATAAACGTCTTTATTTCTTTTAAATAAAAAAAAAGCCGTTAACACTATATTAAGTAAACGGCTCATTATAAAAAAAGATTTTTTAAAATTTAAAGTCAATTAAAGAACCAACTCTACGTGGTTGTTTGAAGCGCTTTTCATGATATTTCATACGTCCAAAGTTATCTTGATAAACAACGGTAACAAGGTATCCTCTGTCTTTACAAACAGTAAGATCATCATCTTCACTATTAACGGTTTTCCCAATTCCATATCCAGCTACAGCGCCAACCCCTTTTGCCCAATTTTTACCAGAACCACCGCCAATTTGATTACCAAGCGCAATACCAAGTCCAGCACCTACAAGCCCACGAACAAAAGAATTATCTTTTTCATAACAACGGTCAGGAGCTTTAACCACTTGAACAACTTCACCAATAACTCGTCCAGTAGGTTTAGAAGGATCGCGTGGAGTAGTAGAACAACCTGCAAGAGTAGCAATAGAAACAAAAGCAAGAGCAAAACGAATTTTCATAAATCACCTATAAATTTGTAAATAAAGGATTTTTAAAGTAAGGTAATTATATAAAAATATAGGTTAAAAGTCAAACAAAAAAAATAATATTATTAAATAAAAAAAAGGCTGCAATAGCAGCCTTTTTCCCGTTAATTAAGTCCTCACTTGTAAGTGAAGGGGTTTGTTCCCATAACTACAAAACTAACTTGCCTAGTTCACCTAATGCCAATGTGCTTTAATCCAATCCAGTTTAACTTCCCAATCCTTGCATTATATAATATGGTGCTTCGAGCGGGACTCGAACCCGCAACCGTGGAATTTAAAGTTCCTTGCTCTACCATTGAGCTATCGAGGCATTGAAAGTTAAGGAGTCAAATCCAATTGTTTAAACTTCTCTACTACCTAAAAAGGTAACACTGTATTAGCAGTTGACGGGTATGCCCCGTAAGTCCTTAACTGTGTTTATAATATATAAGTTAGTTATTAAAGTCAACAAGTTTTAAAAATTATTTTCGTGTTAATAAAGCTAATTGTTGCAAACTAACATCAAATAAGCCTTTCGGGTGATGATCAAGTTTGCCAGTTGATAAAATTTGAACTTTATTATTATTAAACATAAAAGAAAAAGGTTGAATTAAACCAGCTTTGACAGCTAATCGAATAGCATTAAATTGAGCAGAAGTAGCGCAATAAACGTCTTTTTCAGGATTATTAAGAATATTTTGAAGCCAATCATAAACTTTATAATCAGTAACAGCATGTTTATTATCAGCACTAATAATTAAATTTAAATTTAAAGATAATTCAGTATTATTTTTAACATCTTCAATATTTTGTATAGTATTCATAATAACCTTTAATTATATTTTAAGATATAAGCGAAAAAGAACAGCATAGCGATTACCTGAAAGTATTTCTTTAACTGAATGTAAAGTTTCAGCAGGGAAAGCAACAAATTGTCCTTGTTTAATATTGATTTCTTCACCATCTAAAATTAATTCACCACCATGAGAATCATTAAGATAAAGTAATGAAGAATAAGCAACATTATAAATTGAATCACCAAATTTAATATTACCGAAATCATTATGTTCTTGAATATAGTCACCTTGACCATATTTGATAATAGAAATTTCATGTTGAATATACTGATTAAAATTACTGTCGTTTTGTTTAACATGCTCAATGATATATTTATCAAATAAAGATTGAAGAATAATAGCTAATTCAGAATCATTCTCTAATCTTGAATTTTTGCTATTTTTTAAATTTTTAGGCGTATAGTATTGAAGCTTTTTAGGATCATAAGCTTGTGCAGGTGTAAGATTTAGTTTTTCAACAAGAGAAATAATATTAGAAAAATCAATATTATCATTTGAAATATTAATATTTAAAATAGGAGCTTTTTGTAAAGACATAACTGTAAACTCTTGTTAAGAAAGAATAAGTAGTATACAAAAAAAATAAATAAAAATCAAATATTAATATTCAAAAAGAGGATCAAGTTCTTCATAAGTAATCCAAAGATTATCTTTATTTTTACGTGATTCAATAACAGATTTAAAATTTTGTGGATCTTGAAGTGTTGTATAATAGCGATTTAACATATGATATGGCGTATCAATTTTTTCACCATTTTCATTTTCAATAGAAAAATCATAAAGACGAACAACCCATTCAGTACAGGGTTCGCCATTACGTTTTTGAGAATTAACCTTTACATATTTAGGTAATTTTTTCATAATATAATCCATTCTTCTTTATAATTTAGATAATAATAATATGAAAATTAAAAAAAATCAACAAAAAAAGCCACTTAGCGTGGCTTTTAATATAAAAAATAAGAATTAAGTATTAAAGACTTTGAATATATTCTTCAAGCTGACCATCTCGTTTTAATTCACGAACTTTTTTCTTACTAAGTCCGTATTTTTCAGCAATTTCAGAAACAGTTCCTAGATCAGAAGCCTTATGTTGTGCTTTAAAAGAACGAGCAGCATTTTTTTTAGCTTTTTGTTTACGGTGAAATTCATTACGTTCTTCGCGTCTTGCCGCTTGATTAGCAGCCATTTGAAGGTGTCCACGAACCATGTTCTTTAAATTATCAAGAGATTGTTGAGAAACTGTACAAGAATTAAGTTCATCAAGAGAAGCCGCTTCACGCATATGTTCTAAAAAAAAGAATGCAGATTTGATTTTAACATCTAAATTACCAAGTAAAAGTTCAGGTAATTCTTCTATATTTCTTAAATGAAAAATAGAATCAATTAAAATAAAACCTTCCATTGGAGAAAAACATTGTGTTTCTTGAATTATCATAAAAAAAACCCTAATTGATTAAAGTTGAAATTCAGCTTTTAAACAACGCATTTCTTCTTGATAATTATCGTGTCGAGAAGAAAAATCTTCTGAAATACGATTTTGTTGAATAAGAGTAGAAATTTGCTCATATGTAGCATAATAAAGAGCGTTCCAACAATCATTGTTCAAATCAGTCTCAATTGATTCCAAAGTAACTGATTTACCTTCTTCGATACGTTTTTCAGTAACACCGTAAGATTGAGTCATTGTTTTGTTTCCTTTGTTTTTCAATGATATTATTATAGTTTTTTTGATTTTAAATGTCAAATTTTAATAAATAAAAATTAAAAATTATTTTTATTTTTTTCTTTAAAATCTTGAATCCAGTTTTCTAGAGAAGTATTTTTAATGTTGGTGTAATAAGTACATTTAGATTGCCATTTTTCTGTTATCTCACCTGACCAATACCAAAAACCTTCAATTTTAACAAGTTCAATATCAGTAATGTTAAATTTTAATTTTATTGTATTAATAATTTGCTTTTTATTAATCATATTAAAGACTTGGTTCTGTTAGTTCCTGTGCAATATCAGAGAACAATTGAGTAAATCTTTCAGGAGAAGCATTTATAAAATCAAGTCTTGTAACTTGTTCAGCAACTTCTTTAAGGAATGTAACACTTTGTTGAGGATTTGTAAGAGATTCAATAAGCATATCTAACGGCATTTCAGACTCGCCATACATAGTGTGGTGAACTTTGAAGCTAGTACACTCTAATTCTTTATTTTCAAAAAAAGAGTTAAAAAAAGAATTAAGTTCTTTTGTTGTACGCATTGTAAGTAACATAATGATTGCTCATTTAATTAATGTATATATATAATAGTACAAGCATAAAAAATAATCAATAAAAAAGAGGAATAAATCCTCTTTTTATTTAAAAAGTTTTAATGTCGAAAATTTCTCGAATTCCATTTTGAAAATCAACCAATAAATCTTCTTCGGTAGAACAAAGGTTTTTATCAACAAAAAGAGTTAAACCGTCAGAAGAATAAGCCACCCAAAGTTTTCCATTTTTTAAATCAAACGTCCATACATAATGTCGCATAGCTACACAAGGATCATTAAAACAAAAATCTTGCTTACCATACTTATCAACCATAAATTTTTTGTTAGGAAGAAAAATATTACTTCTTTCTTTTATTACTTCTATATATTCTTCAGTTGAAATCTCACCTGCAATTTCTTTTTTTCTAACATTATTAAGGTGAGTTAACCATAAATCTAAAAGATTAAAAGAAGAGTATTTAGGAGGATTAAGATATTCAAAAATTTCTTTTTGTTTATTCATATATTATTTACCTTGTTTATTAAAAATATCATGTAATTCATCGGCTCTTACAGGAATGCAAATCGTATTACCATAAGATTTTTCACTTCTGGCTGTTTTTCAGAATCTACAAGTAAATGAATTCGATTATCAATAACTTGCATATTAAAAGATGTAATTTTCATAATAACATTATTTAATTTTAGTAACTTTTGTAGAAAAATCAAGTTCAACTTGAAAATCTGAAAGTATTATATTTGGAATTTGAAAACGAACAACAGCATGTCTTAAATCCAGAAGGCTTAAATCGTCATTAGTAACTAAATCAGTTTCCATCCAGAGATCAGCCGCAAAGGTAGCACAATCAATAATAGTTTTCTTAATATCGCTTAATTTAGCAATATCTAATTCAATTTTTGAATTAATATTAAAACAAGTAAAAATTTCTACTTCTGCTTTAACATCAATTAAAGGTTCTGATTCAATATTTGGTAATTTTATTTTTAACTCATTTTCCACTTTATCAGAGAAAGTAGGATTTTGGAGTTTAATGCGTCTTGGTAAAGAATAGCTCATAATAGTTCCAAATTTATAAATAATGATTATATTTTATAATATTTTAAAAATTAAATCAATAAAAAAAAGCTGCAAGAAGCAGCCTTTTTTAAATAAATAAATAATTACCACCCCATCCAGAGCGCCCATTCAACCGCCAAAAGTTGAGTATGCATTTCAGTGTCACATTTCCAAGAACGATTTTTAGCAGTAACCATAATAGATCTCCTTAAAGATAAAAAACATAAAATATTAGTTGTTAACATTCGTCTGTCAACGGTGTATATATTACTAAATTAGAGAATTTAAGTCAAATAAAAATACTATTTTTTTGCATATTTATTTAATTTATTTTAAAAAAAATGCTTTAAGCAATATCTCTTGATAAAAGAGTTTGCTTAAAGCACTTCTCACCACTTAGGTATGTTAACTTGATATTTTCACTCTAATTGTGTTATATGAGAGGTTAACAAATTTGGCGGTTCTTGCTGGACTTGAACCAGCGACCAATTGATTAACAGTCAACTGCTCTACCGACTGAGCTAAAGAACCGTAAAACAAAAGTCTGATTAGTAGAACAATCGTCTAATTTACCGAATTAAGTCAGCAATCTAACCAGATTTAAAATTGGTGCGAGAGGCGGGACTTGAACCCGCAAGCCCTTACAGGCGAGGGATTTTAAATCCCTTGTGTATCAATCACACTCCAAGTTTCCAAGGCAACTAAAAATTTAGTTGTTTGTGCGCTGGACTATCCCATGATCTTCGTGAGATCCAGTGATTATAGTCTCTGAACCTTCATCCTTTAATTGTATTCACATACAAAACTAAACGTAAGGACGCTTGGCTGCCGATTGCCATACCCTAAGAAGAGTAAGGTTTCCAGCAGGTTACACTGTACGCACTATATATCGCTATATAGTGGGGCAAACACTTTACCAATTCCACCACTCTCGCAAATTTTCACACCGAATTGTTACTCATTAAATAACGTTGTAATAATACATCAATTATAAAAAAAGTCAACAATTTTTTTTCAAACCATTCCTATCTCGTGTTCGATAGGTATTCCACAAACGTCAACCTTTTCAAAGGTAATAGTAAGAAAACTTCCGAATAACTTTGTTCCTGAGAACAAGGTAATAGTATTACTTTAATGAAAATAAGTCAAGCATTTTTTATCAAAAAAATAGAAAAAATTGTTTGTTTGCTTAAGTAATAATCAAATAAATCAAAAAGTATTCAATTATAGAAAAAAAGTAGATTAACACAAACAAAATAAATAAAAAAAGCCACTAAAAAGTGGCTTAGATTAAAAATAAATAATAAAAATTATTTCCAATAAACGTCAGCATAAGCAAAACTATTTTTAAAATCCACATTTTTGTGAGCATAATTAATAAGTTTAGCCATGTCCTTCCATTTTAATTTAAATTTACGTGCAACATCTTCTGCAAGAGATACGGTTCCAGCAATAGAAAGATATTTTTCGTGTTCCATTGTAGCAATAATTCCAGCCCATTGTGTTGCTTCATCAGTAGGTTTTTTAATTTTCCATTTAACAACAACATCAGCTTCTGAAACACTGTCATCATAATCAGAATGTACTTCATTAATTAAATTAATAATATCTTTGGAAGAAATATTAAAATTACGAGCAACATTGTCTGAGAGTTTTAAAAAGCTTTTAATTGAGAGATATCCAGCATTTTGAAAGGCATTTAAAATACCAATCCATTTTTTTGCTTTTTGTTTGTTAGAAGACATAAAGTATCCTTTTAAAATTAAAATTAAATTTTAAATATTATATCAAAAAAAGATTAAAAAATAAACTATAATTCTAATATTTTTAAAGAAATATGAGAAGAAAAACCATTATTTTTAATATATTCATTTGCGCTTATTTTAGGGCATTTAGATTGAGTATATGAAGAGTATTTACTAAATCCATATCCAGCATAGATTTGTTTATTTTGAAGAATAATAGAAGTACACTCTGAATCTTCATACGGTACTAAAACTTGAGGTTCATCTTGTGATTGATTAATCCAGCAAAAACCTCTTTTAAAAGCAATTTTTTGAATGATTTCAAATTCTTTTTTAGAATAAATTGATATTTTTGCTTTTTCAATAATATTTTTATTCATGACAAAAAATAAAATTCATTTTGATTAATATTACATTTTACTTGAAATTTTGGTAGATCACTTTGTAAATAAAGGATTGAATTTGCATTTTTAAAATAACTTGGAGTTAATAATTCATTATCAAGTGAGTTAATCCAAATTTTAATTTCTTTCTCAGAATGAGCAATAGGAAGTTTAGATTTTTTATTTTGAATATTATTTTGATTTACCCAATATGAATTATCCCAATCATGGTTCATAGTTTCAGTAGGAACAAAAATAGCATATCTACCCATTTCTCGTAATTCTTTGTGTTCGGCATTAATTTCAGACAAAGGAATCATGATAGCAGCTTTAAAATAATGCATAGGATGATATTTATCAGTCCATTCACTTGATACAGTATGTCCAAGTTTAATGATTTGACTAAAATCAACGATACCGATACATTGGTATTTAACAAGTCCATAGGTTTTAGATTGTGAATCAATATAAATAGTCATTTTGATATCTCTTGCTGAATATAGACATATTATAATGATTTTTTATTGTTAAATCAATGAAAAAACCACTAAATACAATATTTAGTGGTTATAAAAAATAATTTTTAATTAATAAAAATTTCGACCAATCATTTTCTGGTTAAAGAAAACTTGTAGGTTATCAAGTGGAAAATATTCTTTTAAAAGATTTTTAACACGCTCTAATTCAGATTGTTCTTTTGAATGAATGATAAATTCAACCGCATTATGAATTTTAGGTGTTGTAGTAAATTTTCCATTTTTGATAGTAACAAAAGAATTTTGAGAAATATTACGAACAACAATGCAAGTATTAGCAATTGATTCAGCTTGTTTTTTATATTCTTTTTGTTTATAAAAAAGATCTTTTAATTCAGAATGCCATTGATTACGAACTTCTTCATAATTAATTGAATTAAGGCAATTAACAATTTTAATTAATACTTTACGTTTTTCTCTGTAATTATTAATATCAAAATCATAGAAAGTACAATCACAAACTTGCGTAGCTAAAAACATTTTAGTTCTATCAATTGCTTGATAAACTTTAATATCTAAATGTTCTTGATCAAGTTCTGGATAGAGTTCTTCTGCTTGTTTATAAAAAGAGCGCATTAATTTTTTTGTATGATAGAAAAGTTCGTCAGTAGAAAGTTCTTGTAAATTCATTTTAAAACCTAAAATAAGAAGAATTAAAGTACAAATATAATAGCAATAATTATACTTTAATTCAATAAAAAAATAAAAAAAATTAGAATAAATTTTTATATTCTAGCCAAGCTTTATCAGCTAAATAAATAGCCTTTTCATCCATTAACTTTGCCATCCATCAATCCAAGAAGCATTTAATTCAGTTACAAGAGCTTTAGTTGAATCCATATTACGATAAGGATTATAACTTTCATTTTTTCCTGATTGTTTGGCTTGTTGACCAAGAGCAAAAGCTTGTTCAGGAGAAATTGAAAGTAGATCTGATTTAGTCATAATGTAATACCTCTGTAATAAATTAGAATATTATTTTAACAAATAAAAAACAACTTAACAAGAAAATTATTAATATTCTTTATGAAGATAAACATTAATAATTATCACTTTATTTTCAATAAGTTTTGAAAGATAGCCATGAAGATCTTCAATTTCAAATTTTCCATAATAAAAAGAAGAATCCATATCAGAAGAAATAAAGCCTTCTGGATAATAGTCCCATTCAAATTCATCTACTTGTTCTTCTAAAATAGAAATAGCTTTTTCAATATCAGATTCAGCAACTTGAATAGTTCCATAGCCTTTATCTGGCATAGAATGTGATTGAATAAAAAGATTTTTTTCTTCTTCTGTCATTACACCTGCATAAAGAGAGCGCCAAAGAACATTAGAAGTGTAAATATTATTAGAACAAATAGATTTAAGCATATATCACCTATAAATTAAAATTTAGAAAAAGAATGACTTAAAATTTTTAATTGATATTTTTTAAATAACTCTTCAACAGAAGAATGGCAATCTTCTTTTGTATAGATTAATTGCGCTCTACGAAGATTATTAGTTGATTTATAAAAAACAGGGCTACCAAAACCATCGCTTCCTTTAAAGAATTGATATTCAAGCGGCATGAGTGTAAGTTTTTTTCTGCAAAAGAAATTAAATTCTATAATTTCTTTTTTATATTTTTTATAATGCGTTTCATTTGTAACATCACAGTCATAAGAAATAATAATATAATCTGAATCAAAAGAATAGTTTCTTTTAGATAAAAGAGCTTTATCATAAAAGGAATAATCTAATACAGGTTTTAATTTTCGAATGATTTTTTTAAGAAATTTCATAATAATCTCAAGTACCAAAGAAATATTATTATATAAAAAATAAATTAAAAAGTAAAGAATAAAAAGCAAAAAACCCACAATAAAGTAGGTTTTAGGAACTCTATTCATCTGGAAATATCGAGTTAAGTATTGCCAGAGTTGCCGAAGCAACAGTATCTTCGTTTATTTATATATTCTCTAATAATTATAATAGTAATTTACCTAGTGAACTACCAATAATCAAAAAAACAACTTACTTTTTATGTGTTTTTAGGGCTAAATTTGACTTATTTATATGCAAATGGTCTAAGCTTTAAATTATTGTAAATTGGACACCAACCAATTTAAATATATATCACCTCATAAGTTAGTTAAAAGAAATCTTATAAATTAATGGTTACTGTGTAACCAAAAACTATATAATACTAAATAAAAAATTGAAAATCAAGAAGTATTTTTTATTTATTTAAAATATTTTGAAACCAAGAATTAGATTGTTTAATTTCAGTAGCTTTAAATTGTTTTTGGATTTCAATAGAATTAGTATGACATTCTTCTAAAAATTTTTCAAGAGAAGAATAAATACGATCAACCATATCTGTATTATTTTTATCAATAAAATGTCGTCTATGAAGCCAATGAAGCGTATTTTCAATACAAGGTGTATAGATTTCAACAAATCTGGTCATAGTGGGTTTAGGATTAGTTTCAGCAATATATTGAAAGAAGTCTTCTTTGCATAATTTAACTTTATTTTCTAATAAAGTTGGCTCAAGAAATCGAGTAAAAAGTTTATTAAGTTTTTTAAACTGTTTCATTTTTTATTCCTGTCTAATTAAGAGTGTTAATTATAACAAAAATAGAACATATAGACAAGATTAATTTTAACCTTGAGTATTAAAAACTTCATTTCTTAATATATACAGAGTGCAAGCTTTTGTTTTTGATATACGTCTTCTTTTTCTTAAAGAATCAATTTGAGCATCTTTGATTCCATTTTTTAATCGCTTCAATGATTCTTGGCGTTCTTTTGATTCTTTATTTCGAGACTTACGCATAATAAACCTTTTTAATTTAATTTATTTCTTAAATGAGAGATAACCAATTTAGCAAATCCACCAGTTGCAAATTCACCATCAGGTGATAAAATTTCAAGTGGTGATTCACAAAGAATATCATAATCAAACCGTTCTAAAACTTCTTCATCTGAGAGATATACTGTATCTTCTTCTTTTAACTCAAGAAGGATATCCTTAACAACAATAGAGACTAATGAAAGACCTTGAACTTGATTACCATCTTTATCAAAAAAAGTGATATGAATATCATCATCTGTATAATTAAAAGAATAATTATTTTTTTCAAGAAGTAATAAATCTTCTTTTGTAATATCAAGTTTTTTTATCATAATATTCTCCAAAGGAATATGTATTATATCAAAAAATAAAAAAAAAAGCTACTTAAAAGTAGCTTTTAAATAAATAAAGTTATAAAAATATCAAGAAATGGATAAAGATAAATCAGCTTTATCAAAAACAATATAACTAACTTCATTTTCAGTATTTGAAGAAAATTTTTCTTTTTGATAATCTTCGATATAAATAATAAATTCCATTTTGTTATCAAATTCTTTAGCTAACAAAGTTTGTTTATGGTAGCAATTTAAAACATTGGCAAAAGTACCAGTTACTTTTGCAGGAATAACTTCTTTATTTTCTTCAATAGATTTCAAGAATACCATAGCAACTTGATTATCAATATCATACCATTTGAAGTCTTGTAAAACTGCAGAGATAGTAGTCATATATCACCTTTTAAGTATTGTTGAAGTAAAAACATATTATATCAATACAAAAGAGGTGGTGCAAGCAAAATTTAAATTTAAATATTTGAAATTTTAGATAACAAAGATTTATATTTTTGAATGCTTTTAATAACAATATTTTTAGCAATTTTAACTTTTTCAGGATTAAATTTATTATCATTATTAGTTAAAGATAAATCAGGATTATTAATATCAGATTCTGTAACATGATTAATAAAATTAGAAATCAATTCTTTGATGACTAGAATATCTTTTTTAGTTACTTGATATTCTTTTTCATTTTCCAAAACATTAAGAATTGAATCAATATGAACTTTGTCATAGGCAATATCATATTTTTTGAGAACAGAATCAAAAAATTGATTAGCGGCAATTTTTTGAGTTCTATTACCCGCCCCGAATGAGTAATTAAGAAAAGAGATTATTTCTTCTTTATAAGAATGAATAAAATCTTTTTCTTTTATTTCTTGCATTTTTTTTGTTGCTCGAAATTCAATGTGTTGTTCTAAATTTTTTTCCATTTCAGAAACTATTTCAGGAGAAAAATCTTTTTTAAATTGATGTTTTAATTTTTTATAATATTTTTCTGCTTCAATTAAAGATTTAATTAATGATTCTTTGATTTCTACTTCAATGTTTTCAACATTATTTGAAATTTCATTAATAGAATCCATTGAAATTCCATAATCACTGTCTGAATAATGATCAATTTTACTATCTATAAGTTTACTGAGTGCTTTTTCTTTTGAAGGACTTGATTCGATTTTTTTAACTAAACTTCTTAAATTAACAAAAGCCCCATAAGCATTAATTATACAAAAAAAAGATTGTTTAGCTAATATGTTTTTAAAAAGACTCATAAATTACTCCAATTAAAAAAAATCTGAGATTAAAATAACATTATCTTCGATTTTATTCTTTTCGAGAAAATCAAAATTATCCATAAATTCAGTAATGATTTTAAAATGTGAATTTTGTAATGTTTTTTGATAATCGTCACCTAATAACATTCTTCTAACAGTACCAAGTTTAATATCCATAGCTTGATCAGCTTCAAAAAATTGAGGATAAATAGTATTAGCAACAGAAATCCATTTAGGTTGATAATCGACTTCATTATCTTGATTATCTAAGAAAGAAAAAAAGAAGGTAGGCTGATCATCTTTTGATAGAGCCATTTTTGAATTAACAACAATAGAGTTAATATTTTTAGGAATATCCTTTATATCAAACAATGGTTTATGTTGTTTATTATTAAAATTTAAAAGATTATCTTCGCTGATAAAAAAAGTTTTATATTCACTATTAATATCAATTTCTAATCCATTAATATTTTGAGAAAGTGAAGATTGAAGAATATCTTGAATTGTTTCACTAGAATGAATATTATTTTCAATAGAAATTTCAAGAGTTATACAGCCATTAGATTCAGTCATATAAGTTGAATCAATCACCGTGGAATTAAAATCTAATAATTTTTGTGTAAAAAAACTTTTAAAATTCAAAAGGTCATTATGATTATAACCATGTTTGATTTGAATAAACTGTAATTTAATAAAAATGTTATAAAACATGATATTCCTAATGATTAATAGAGGTTATATTTTACTACTTAGAGTAGATAAATACAAGATTAATTTTTAAAATCTTTAAAAAAGTTATTTTTTTCTAATAATGAATTCAATTCATTAATATCTTGAATTACATATTCTTTTTGAGCAAAAGATTTATTAGAGCCGTAAAAAACAACATGTCTTTCTTGTGGTGTCATTTTAATAATAGCATGGATTAAATCCAAGTTATATTTTTTAACAACTGACATTAATGTTAATTCAGTATTTGAAACATAATCAAAAACTACAAGAAAGGGTTTTGAATTTTCATTAAAAAATGAATAATCAATAATTTTTCCAATAACAATATTACTTTCTTCGTTAGGAATGCCAATAACAAAAGAGCCAATAGAAAATTGAGAAAAAAAATAATCATCATTAACTTGTTTAAGAAGTTTTTCTTTTTTTTCATAATCTTCTTTTGCTTTTAAATAACCTTCATTGATAAGGTTGTTGCAAAATTTTGGTAGATATTTTTTAAAAAAATTTATGAGGCTCATAATAATTAATATTAATTAATGGTAAATAATTATACAAAATAAAAATTAAAAAGTCAAAAAAAAGGTCTGTAAAAACAGACCTTTTTAATATATTTATTAAATTCGCAGTTCCCTAGAACGGAATATCATCATCAAAATCAAAATCTGGTTCTTCAATTCCATTTTGTTTTGGTGTTTGACCGCCTTGTTGTGGTGCTTGATTGCCTTGTGGTGCATAACCACCTTGTTGACCGCCTTGTTGTGGTGCTTGATTACCTTGTGGTGCATAACCACCTTGTTGACCGCCTTGTTGTGGTGCTTGATTACCTTGTGGTGCATAACCACCTTGTTGACCGCCTTGAAGATCCCAACGTGAATCTTCTGAAAAATCTGTGATCATACGATCTTGTGGATTAAGGATATAGGCTTTAAACCCCTTAATGTGAGTCACAGGTCGAGCAGGAGCGCCTTGTTGATTTTGAGGTGTAAAGCTTGTAACCATACCTGTATGAATTTGTACAAGAACTTGTAAACGTCCACCGTTATTTTTAGCTTGTTGCATTTGTTCATAATAGCTTGCAAGCATACGAGCCGCATTACCAAAAACTTGACAAAAAACACTTTGATAAGCACGATTACCTTGTTGGTCAGTGCCATCTTGCTTGTTAAGGTAAATCCAAGCCGATTTTTGATTTGCATTTTGCCAATTAAAATAATTTAAAAATCCTGATTGAATAACAACATCTTGTGGTGCTTGAGTATTTAGTGGTGATTGAGTCATAATTTAATTCCTAACTGTTTAACGAATGTTTATTATATAAAAAATAAAATAAAAAATCAACTAAAAATTAAGCATATTTCATAATATCTTGTAGTCGATATTGATCAGCATTAATAGTACCGCTATACTGATAAAAGATAGATAAAATATCAGATTTAGAAATATTACGGTGAGCTTTTTTAAAGCTATCTTTGATAGAGTCAACCAATTCTACCACATAAGTATCACAATGAGGATAATCAGGATGTGGCAATAACATATCAATATTTTTAGGATCGAGAACCATTTGATGTGCATTAGCAAGAAGGCTTGATACTTGTTTTTCTAGTTGTTGTGTTGTTTCATTCATAAATAAATACTACTCCAGAATAAAAATAATTTAAATTGTATGTGATAAGATAAGTTAATTATATAGTTACGAAGCCTATAAATCAAGACTTGTATTATTATTTATTTTTTAATTTAGCACTATAGAGTGGAACACTTGAAATACTATGAGCAGCATTTTCCCCTTCTACTTTTCGTACATAAGAAATATAAATAAGAGTATGAGTTTCAGGATCATAAAAACGATCAACTCTCATGGTCTTAAAAAATAAATTTTTAGATTTTGAAAATATGTCTGATTCATGTTTTTTGTAATTGCCAACAATAGTGTCAGCAATTTGACGACAAGCAATAGAAGAATCAGTAGGATTATCAAAACTCATTGATTTGTCAGCAAATGTTACGTGACAGCCAATACCTTTCAATGTTGGATCTTTAAATCCATGAATTTCAATGGTATCTTTAAAAAATAATCCACTTGTTTCAACTTCACCAACAAATTTAGCAGAAGCGATAGAAGAAAAAAGTGTAGTAGCTATAAAAAGAGAAGATAAAAATTTTTTCATAAATAAAATCCTAAAAAATGAGAACAAAGTGATAATAGCAATCAAAAGTAATAAAAGCAAGAATTTATCAAATAAAATTCACGCTTTTATCTAATTTAACGCTATCTTGTTTACGACTAATAACAGTAGAAATATCAGATAAATAAGTCCAATCATTACCATCTGGTCTTGAGTTGAATTTGTGAGCATTTTCATACATAAATTTAACAATTTGAGGAATACTTGCAGTTTTCATATTTAAAAAGTGTTTTGTAGTTTTTCCAATAAAACCAAAAGTATCAGTTAAAAAAGAGTTTTTATTTAACAAAATACCTTTGATAATAAGATCAGGGATAACAGTATTTTCATCAACTCTGCGTTGAGCATAACTTTGAACAAGAAAGTAATCTCCATTTTTTAAAATCACAAAATCAAAAGGTTTAATAGACATAATTGGTTTCTCCAAATTATCCATTCATTACAGTTTCATAATTATCAATAGGAATAAAGGCTTTCAAACCATTATCAGATAGCCACTGAAATATAGGTTTAGCACTGGTATCAAGATCTAAAAGAGAGGTGTTTGCAATAAAAAGAGCTTGATTAATAGAAATTTTATTAGGTTCTTTTTTATCTTTAAAAAGTTGATAAAGAATATCTTCAATTTCTTGATTATCAATTTCAATAACTCGACCTGAATCATCAAAAGAAGGTGCTTTACTTAAAGGTGAAAGTAAAGATTTCAAAATATTAGAACCACGATCATATTCTGGATTATCAACTTCACCGATATAGATATAAGGTTCTGTTGCTTCAAATACCCAACGAGTAGGATCAATAATATAGTTATGTTTTGTTAAAATCCAGCCATGATTAGGAAAAGAAGAGTTATTGAAGAAGCTATCTTTGTGAATTTTACCGTAGTATTTACCAAAAACAGCTTTACCTTCTACTAAATCAGAATTAACAATAGCAGAAGATATTTCAAAACAACGAGCCACCCAATTTTCTTTATTGTCATTGATTTCATTAGCAACCGCATCAATGTCTAAAATATCAAAATTACCTTTACCAAGAAATAAATCAAAAACTTCAACGAGGTGTTTTAACTCAGAAACAGACAAGGTTTTAACTTCACTTTCAGCCATATCAAAAAGTTCAAAAGAATCAATATCATCGCTTTCTCCAGAAGCTAAAACTCCTTGTTCTTCTAAAAATTGAATACAAGAATCAACATCTGCTAAGAAAAATTTACGAACTACAAAAAGTAGCGAATCTTTTAGGGAGTATACTTTCATTAAGTTACCTAATAAGTTAATTAAAGAGATATTATTATATAAAATTTAAAGAAGAATTGCAATAAGAATTAAAGATGTTCTGTTCTTTTTCTTTTAATATTATTAACAGCTTCTATTTTAGCATTTTCTTCTTCAATTAAATTAGTTTTATGTTTTTGAAAAATTTTAGAAAATAAAGGTTTTTCAGAAGAGAGTGTGTTTTCAAAAAGAACTTTAAAATTACCATTAATAATATCAGGATCATTTTTGAAATTAAATTTTATCAATTCAGATTCTGCTTTAATAATATCCAATAAAGCTTCTTTACTATTTTCTTTTAATGTTAAAAATTCTTTATCAGAAAGTTTACTATATTTGTGTAAGAAATTTTTTGCCACATTAGAAATTAAAGTATATTTATTAAGTGAATTATTAGAGGTTTGTTCAGAGAGTTGAGAAATATCATTTAAGCTTTTTAATTTATCATATTTAGTACCCTTTTCATCTTCTAACAAATCCAATATGTATTGTTTTGTGAATTGAGATATATTTAAGGTTAACATATCTTCATATGTTCTTTTTACAACAGTTTCATAATGTTTCTGGATAGCATTATCTATTTCTTTATTGGATTTTTTATCTTTAGCAATATCTTTAATGCTAGTATTTAAATCAGTAAAAAACTGATTGTAACGAGTTCCATCATAAACAATTTTTTTATAAACTTCACGATTAGATTTTTTTAAAAAATTTTTATTACCCGTTATATGGCTAATGCAATTATTAATTAAAGATTTAGGGGCTTCTGTAATTATTTTTCTAGATAACGAAAATAATTCTTTGCTATTTTCAATAAAAGATAAAGCTTTTTTATTAATAGTTGCCGCAAATTTACCCATATTGCTATGAATATATTCATCTAGAGATTCTTTAAAAGATTTTTTAAATTCAGGATCTGAATCAGAATCTTGGAATAGTTTTTTAACAATAGCTTCTTCTGAAATATTTCTGTCTTTTATTTTTGAAATAAAACTTGTTGCATATAAGGTAGTAAATGTAGCAAGAGAGGCCATTAAATAATAGGAGGAATTAATGCTTGCTCCCATTAAAAGTTGTCCAATATCATTAGATAAGTTTGCAGTAACTGAAACAGAAGCATTTAATCCACTTGCTAAAAGAAGTCCTTTTGAAATTAAACTTTTATCTCGAAATCCCAATTTACCAGTTCTTTCTATTATCATAGCTTTAATATCTTGGTCAGAATATCCTTCTGATTGTTCTGAATGGTTAAAGGTGTTTTCTCTATTTTTAATTTTTTTTAAAATTGCAATTGCATCTTTTGCTAAATCATTTTGATTATCTTTTTTAGCTTCTTCAGACAATCTAATTCTATTAAACATATCAGTCATGATAAAATCCTTTTATATAATATAATTTTAACATAAAAATAAAAAATTAAATAATATCTTTGATATTTTTTTTATTTTTTAAAAATAAAATCATATTTTTACCACTTAAGAAAGTCATATTTTTATTTTCTACATCTTTACTTCCTTTACCTGTTTTACCAGTATGAACAAATAGACCTTTAACTTTTTTCTTTTTAATTAAATTATCAAAGTTTATTACATGAGATTTTGTTATGTAGCTTTTATAACGTTTGGCTTGAATATAATAAAGTTTACCGTTGTATTTAAATTTACCGTCAATGCCGCCATCGCCAGTATAACGTTTGTTGCGGTATATTTTGTATCCTTGCAATTTAAGTCTTGATAGTATCATCTCTTCAAAAATAAAAGGATCTATTTTGCGTAGATAACCAATAGTAAGTTGAAATTCATTTTCACCAGTAATACTTTCAATTTTTTTCAAATATTTAAAAGAAGCTTTAATTCTCCAGCGTTTTTGACTTTTTTTGTAAAAAAAGTAAAGTATAAAAATAAGTAAGACATGGATAATAAAAAATACAGGTATTATGAATGGATCTGGAATAAATATATTCTGATTAATTAATAATGAATTTAAAAAATGAATGTAGTTGTTTAGAATTTCCATAAATAAATTTTAACATAAATAAAAAAAGAGAGAAATTAAAATGAAAAAAATATTAATAAGTTTATCATTATTAACAAGCATAAATCTACTTGCATTAGAAATATCAGAAATAGATAAAAATATTATAAAAGAATGTAAAGAAAAATTAAGAATAGAAGAAGCAAAACTTGAAAAAGAATTTGAGAAAATAGATATGAAAGGTTGTTATATTGTAAATAATGACGATTATAAAAATTGCGAAGAGTATTATAAAGCAAATCCAAATCCAAAACCATCACCAAAATTTATATTAAAAGAAGATTTAATAGGATATTCTGATTCTAGTTTGCGTTGTAAATTAAATATTAATGGTAAAGAAATAAAATTAGAAGAAACTTTATGGATGATAGATATGTATGGAATTTAATATTAGTTCTAATTTACTTGAAGAATTCTATGATTTTTTTAATAAAATTAGAAAAAGAAATAAATTTCAAAAGAAAGAAAAAATAAAAAAGGCTTCTAAAAGAAGCCTTTTTAAATAGCTTACAATTAAAGATTATCAGGTGAAAAACCGACACTTTGAGAAGCTTCTTGATTATCAAACATAGAAACAGGTTGTCTTTTGTTAAGCGTTCCATTAACAATGTTAGTCGGGAATGATTGAATTTTTGAGTTATGAATATTAACGTTAGAGTTAAAAATTCGTAAACTAGCTCCTACATTTTCTTGTTGTTCAGTAATTTCTTCCATTAGTTTTTGATATAACTCATTTGTTTTAAGTTCTGGATAATTTTCAACAGAGACTTGGATAGAGCGTAACATATCATTTGTTTTATTTTCAATTTCTTTAAGTTTATTAGGTTCTACCGATTCCTTACTTAAAGAGTTGGTAAGTGAGCGAAGTTCAGTTATTTTAGTTTGAAGTTGACTTTCAAATTCAGAATAACCTTTAACAGAATCCATTAATTTAGGAATAATTTTTTGTTTTTGTTGTTCTTGAACCAAAACATTTGCCCAAGAATTTTTAACTTGGTTGGTAAGTCCAATAATGCTGTTATATGTCATAATAACATATAAAGCAATAATAGTTAAAACGCCTAATCTGAAACTCCCCATATCTAAAGAAAGGGGGTTCTTGTCCTACTTAATCTTTTGAGTGCTATAAAATAGCATCCAAATTTAATTAAGCACTCAAAGAACCTTTTACAAGCCAATCTCTC
>Ga0066369_10000262_pt1 | contig 23004 bp, 23 predicted proteins | sample Knorr_S7_td_Bott_FD_70972 | JGI IMG/M metagenome (GOLD analysis project Ga0066369, IMG submission 70972) | Marine microbial communities from Southern Atlantic Ocean transect - Knorr_S7_td_Bottom_ad_4513_LV_A | ecosystem: Environmental > Aquatic > Marine > Oceanic | place: Southern Atlantic... | reverse complement strand
AATCATCATTTTATTTGTGCTGATTTTTCTGAGCCTGATTCGTTGGAAAAGGGTATAAATGACATTGTAGAAAAGGGCAACCCGGTTCATATATTGGTTAATAACACTGGAGGTCCGCCTCCCGGAGAGCTTGTAGATAGCAACCCTGAAAGATTTTACCAGGGATTTTCTCAACATGTCATTTGTAATCAAATTCTTGCGAAAGCAGTCATTCCTGGTATGAAAAAAAATAAGTACGGCCGTATTATCAATATTATTTCAACTTCCGTGAAGCAACCAATAAAAGGGTTGGGAGTTTCAAATACAATTCGCGGAGCAGTAGCATCCTGGGCAAAAACCTTGTCCAATGAAGTAGCTCCTTTTGGGATCACTGTAAATAACATTCTTCCAGGCGCAACAAACACCGGTCGCCTGACTTCGCTATTTCAAAACATAGCTAAAGAAAAAAATATGAGTCCGGAAAAAATAAAAGAAGAATGGGTCCAGATGATTCCAGCTGGTAGAATCTGTGAGCCAGAGGAAATAGCAAATGCTATAATATTTTTGGCCTCCCCCTTTGCAGCTTACATTAACGGGATAAACCTCCCTGTAGACGGTGGAAGATTATCATGTCTATGATTAATGGTGTGAAATTCAAAAGAAATAAATTTCAGTTTTCCAGATTAACAAATCTTGATGGTCAATACGTACGGGAAAAAATAAAGTCGTTTTTGCAAGAAGATGGCAGCGAAGATGATATCACCACAAATTATTCAGTAGATACGTCCATGAAAATGGAAGCTGTACTGATTGCAGAGGAAGAATGTGTGGCCGCCGGTTTGTCAATCCTACCCCATTGTTTTCCAAAAGATATAATGATACAATCCTTTATTATGGATGGTGACATAGGAAAAACAAATGAAGTTTTAGCAAAAATTCGTGGTTCAGCACGAACAATACTGAAACGTGAGAGAGTTGTATTGAATTTACTGCAAAGACTTTTCGGAATTTCGACAAAAACCCGCCAGTATGTAGAACGAACCCAAAACTATAATTTCAAAGTGTTGGATACAAGAAAGATGACTCCCGGGTTAAGAATGTTTGAAAAATTTGCTGTGGCGGTTGGCGGTGGTTATAATCATCGATTGGATTTGAGTACTGCAGTATTGATAAAAGATAATCACATCATTTCTGCCGGAGGATTGGAACCGGCGGTTAAAAATATCCAGGATTCAAATCCGGGAATCCCAATCGAATTGGAGGTTGATACACTTAAGCAATTAAAGCAGGGACTAAATATGAATGTTGATGGATTTTTATTAGATAACATGTCACCGGATTTGGTGAAGAAAGCGTTGAAGATTGTGGCTGAGCATCCGAATGGTACGGATGTATTTGTGGAAGCTTCCGGGGGAATTGATATAGATACAATTGGTACCTACGCAGAAACCGGTGTTCATGCTGCCTCTATCGGTTCGCTTACAACAAAGGTGCAAAATATTGACTTAAAACTGGAGATAAAGCCTGTTTAGCAATGCTAAAAATAAAGAATTATATAAATGGTAAATTAGTTCCTCCTGCTTCCAAAAAGTACCTGAAAAATATCTGTCCATCCACTGGTGAACATTATTCCCTGATTCCGGACAGTGATGAAAACGATGTGAATCAGGCTGTGGAAGCTGCACGACAAGCATTTAAATTGTGGAGTACAACACCTAAACAGGAACGATCTGATATCCTCATGAAGCTGGCAGGTGAAATTGAAAAACATAGTGATGAGCTCATTGCTGCAGAAAGCAAGGACAATGGAAAACCGGAATGGCTTGCACGATCAGTTGACATACCCCGTGCACCCGAAAACTTCAGATTTTTTGCAACGGCTATCCTCCATTTTAATTCAGAAATTTATGAAATGGATGGAAGGGCTCTAAACTATACGTTAAGACAGCCAATTGGTGTTGCCGGCTGTATCTCTCCCTGGAACCTTCCACTCTATCTATTGACCTGGAAGGTTGCGCCGGCATTGGCCGCTGGAAATACTGTTGTGGCAAAGCCATCGGAAGTAACTCCAATGACAGCGTTTATTTTCAGCCAAATTTGTCAAAAAGCAGGTTTGCCAAAAGGAATATTAAATATAGTTCACGGAACTGGCGAAAAAGCAGGAGACGCTCTCACTCGACATCCGGATGTGCCAATAATTTCATTCACTGGAGGAACAGAAACAGGCGGGAAAATTGCTGCCGCTACTGCTCCATTTTTTAAAAAACTATCATTAGAGATGGGTGGGAAGAATCCTAATATTATTTTTTCTGATGCAGAATTTGATAGTGCCGTGGAGATGGCAGTGAAAGCCTCTTTTTCAAATCAGGGGCAGATTTGTCTCAGTGGCTCACGTCTTTTTGTCCAGGAAGATATTTACGATAAGTTTAAATCTGACTTCCTTGAAAAAACCAGAAACCTGGTGGTTGGTGATCCCCGGGATAACTCAAGTAATCTGGGAGCTATAGTGTCAAAGCAGCATATGGAAAAAATCTTATCTAAGATTGAACAGGCCAGGAATGAAGGCGGAAAAGTCTTAACGGGAGGAAAACGTCTTCAGTTAGATGGAGAACTGAAAAACGGCTATTATATTGAACCCACCATTATAGAAGGACTCCCTGCAGACTGTCAAACGAATCATGAAGAAATATTTGGACCTGTAGTTTGCATGATTCCTTTTAAGTCAGAAGAAGATGTCATCAGCATGGCAAACTCCACCCGCTATGGACTTTCAGCCAGCATATTTACTTCAGATGTGAGTCGGGCTCACCGGGTCGCTTCCGCTATTGATTCCGGAATAGTTTGGGTCAATACCTGGATGCTCAGGGATTTGCGAATTCCTTTTGGTGGAATGAAAAGCTCAGGAATCGGAAGAGAAGGGGGATTTAACTCGCTTCAGTTTTTTACAGAACCAAAAAATGTGTGTATTAAAATATGAATTTGGATAAAATTGAAAGCAAGAATGCACCAGAACCAGTAGGTTTATACCCCCATGCCCGAAAAGTTGGTAATTTTCTCTTTTTATCCGGAGTGGGACCACGAGAACGAGGTAAAAAAGAAATCCCCGGCGTTGAGTTGGATGGGAGCGGGGAAATTATATCCTATGATATTGAGGTCCAGTGCCATTCAGTTTTTAAAAATGTCAGGTCAATTTTGGAGGATGCAGGGTCAAGTTGGAATCAACTGGTGGATGTAACCGTATTTCTCACCAACATGAAAAATGATTTCCAAACCTATAATCGAATTTATACTGAATATTTCAAAAATAATCAACCCTGTAGGACAACATTGGGAATCAACTCACTGCCCACACCAATCGCTATTGAGTTGAAATGCATTGCAATAATTAATGAACAAAGAAAAAATGTTTCCTCCCATTAATTTCAAAAACTGGATTGATGAAAATCGCCATTTACTAAAGCCTCCGGTGGGGAACAAGGTGGTTTATGAAAATACAGAATTTATCATCATGGTTGTTGGTGGGCCGAATACTCGTAAAGATTATCATATTGACGAAGGTGAAGAGTTCTTTTATCAACTGGAAGGGAATATGGTCCTTCGGATTATGCAGGATGAAAAACCAAAGGAAATAGATATTAAGGAAGGAGAGATTTTTCTTCTTCCGCCTAAAGTTCCTCATTCACCACAAAGATTTGAAAACACAGTCGGACTGGTAGTAGAACGGAAAAGAAGGGAAGGGGAGTTGGATGGTTTCCAGTGGTACTGCGACGAGTGCTCATCCCTCTTATATGAACAATACTTTGTTCTCACAGACATTGTGAAACAATTACCTCCGATTTTTGATGGTTTCTGGCAAAAGGATGAAGTTCGTACCTGCAAACAATGTAACGCATATTTAGAAAAACCATAAAATGGTAAATATTGATATTCATACTCATTATTTACCAAATAATTGGGTGGATCTGAATGAAAAATATGGATATGGAGGATGGATTCAGCTGAAGCATACCGGGAATGGATGTGCTGATTTGATTAAGGATGGGCAGTTGTTTCGGAAAGTAAGGTCGAATCTCTGGGATCCTGTTTTGCGATTAGAAGACTGCGATAAGAATTCTATCAATGTTCAAGTGTTATCTACTGTCCCAATTATGTTTAACTACTGGGCGGAACCTCAGGATACGTACGATTTTGCACGATTCCTGAATGATGATCTGGAAAAAACGGTAGAGAGGTTTTCTGAAAGGTTAATTGGGTTGGGTACAGTTCCAATGCAAGATCCCGCACTTGCGGTAAAAGAATTAGAACGATGCATGCAATCAAGCCATTTTTCCGGTGTTCAAATCGGGACAAATGTGAATGGAAAAAATTTAAGTGAACCTGAATTCAAGGAATTTTTTGCTGCAGCAGAAACGTTGGGTGCTTCTGTTTTTATCCATCCCTGGGACATGATGGGTGAGAAAGAAATGGAAAAATATTGGCTGCCGTGGTTAGTTGGAATGCCCGCAGAATCTTCCCGTGCAATTTGTTCTATTATCTTTTCAGGGTTGTTGGAGAAACTGCCGGAGCTGAAATTAGCGTTTGCTCATGGCGGTGGATCTTTTCCCGGAACGGTGGATCGAATTGAGCATGGATATAATACCCGACCCGATCTATGTGCGGTTGATGGAGCACGAAATCCCAAATCGTTATTAGGAAAATTTTGGGTGGATTCACTGGTTCACAGCCACAATTGTCTTGATCAAATAATTACTATATTTGGTGAAGATAAAATAGCTTTGGGATCAGATTATCCCTTTCCTCTTGGGGAAAAATCTCCAGGGAATTTAATTATCTCCCATGAACATTTACCGGAAGATGTGAAATCTAAACTTCTAGGGTTAAATGCGTTAGATTGGTTAGGAATGAATGCGTCGGATTTTTGTTTAGATTTATAAATGGTTTGTACTGTTGAAATAGGCGGAAATCAGATTCAATTGGAAACCAGGGAAGGGATTGATATTTCAATCCCTCTTTCATTTCAGGCAAAACAATTGAAATTCTTTGGTGTGCCTAAGGGAACAGCCAAAGCATATACAGAAAACAAATATATCGGTAGTACATTGAGAGGAGGGGGGTGTAATGTCGATTCAGTTTCATTTATTCCCCATTGCCATATGACGCATACAGAGTGCGTTGGACATATAGTTCATGAAAACATTTTTGTCAATCAATTACTGATAAATGGATTTAAAACTGCGGGTTTAATTACTGTAACTCCTTCCAATCCCACCGGAGATGATGAATCCAATCTTGGTAAACAGAAATCTTCCGATGTTATGATACCGGGAAAATCAGTAGAAAATGCCTTAAAGGATTTGCCGTATCCGGTAGAAGTTCTTGTAGTAAGAACGTTACCGAATGATTCATCAAAACTTACAAAAGTGTATAGTGAAAAGGATGTTCCACCCTATTTTACCTTGGATGCTATCGAATGCCTAAAACAAAATAAAATTGAGCATCTTTGTATTGATCTCCCTTCTTTAGATCGAACAAATGATGGAGGATTGTTGGCTTCTCATCACTTGTTTTGGGATGTTCCTATTGGTGAAAAATCTTTGAAAGACAATATGCCATCATCAAAAACAATCACTGAATTAGCATACATACCGCCTGAATTAAATGATGGATTTTATGTTATCAATTTACAAGTGTCAAATTTTTCTTTGGATGCGGCGCCTTCAAGACCGGTACTTTATCCAGTAACATTGTGAAATATTCAGCGGAAAAATTATTTGCAAACGGTCTGGATGCTCAAGATCCGCTAAGTGAGTACCGTTCACAATTTTCTATTCCGGTAAAAAATGGAAAGCAAGTTGTTTATTTTATGGGGAATTCTTTGGGGCTTCAGCCAAAAAATGCAAAAAAATATGTTGATCAGGAATTACAGGATTGGGCCTCAATGGGAGTTTTAGGACATAAAGAGGCAAAAAATCCCTGGGTTCCTTATCATGAATTTTTAACGGATTCCACAGCTGAAATTACAGGGAGCCAACCTTCCGAGGTGGTTGTGATGAATACATTAACCGTGAACCTTCACTTGCTCCTGGTTTCTTTTTACCGGCCAAATTCTTCCCGGTATAAAATATTAATGGAGGATAATGCTTTCCCTTCAGATCGCTATGCTTTGGAATCCCAAATCAAGTTTCATGGATATGATCCAAAAGATGCGCTTATAACTGTAAAATCATCAACCGATGATGCATGCCCATCAACCGAGGATATACTTTCAGCGATTGAACTGGAAAAGGATTCTTTAGTTCTGATTTTTTTGGGTGGTGTTCATTACTTTTCAGGCCGAGTTTTTGATATGAAAGCAATTACTGATGCTGGTCATGGCGTTGGCAGCGCAGTTGGATTTGATCTTGCTCATGGCACAGGAAATATTCTACTTCGTTTACATGATTGGGATGTTGATTTCGCAGCATGGTGCAGTTATAAATATTTAAATGGTGGTCCCGGATGTATAGCCGGGATATTCGTCCACGAAAAACATCACAACGATCAATCTATTCCTCGGTTTTCCGGATGGTGGGGACATGATAAAAAAACCCGATTTGATATGCCAAGTCAATTTAAGCATATCCCTGGCGCTGAAGGATGGCAATGTTCAAATCCGCCAATATTACCGCTGGCGTCTCTCAGGGCTTCAATGGAAATATTCAAATCAGCAGGAATGGAAGCTTTGCGTAATAAAAGTACATCATTAACCGGATATCTTTCATTTTTATTAAGTGAGTTACCACTCGAAATTATTACACCCCCAAGCAATCAGAAACGGGGGTGTCAGTTATCTTTACGAATGAAAAAAGATGGAAAGTCTGTATTTAATAAATTAACCGAATCCGGATTTATCGTAGACTGGAGAGAGCCAGATATAATTCGTGTTGCTCCGGTTCCATTTTATAATACCTATCACGAAGTCTGGGAATTTGCTAAAAAACTAAAATCCCTGGTTTGATTACTACCAATAATTGCTCTGATAAAATCACCGTTATTGGTGGTGGACTTTCAGGTCCCGTATTGGCTTTATATCTTGCCAGGAAGGGATTTTCGGTAGATGTATTTGAGAAACGTCCTGACTTACGGAATGCAAGCGTTCCCGCTGGAAGATCAATAAACTTAGCTCTATCAAAACGAGGGATTACTGCGTTAGAAGAAATTGGGGTATTTGATCGGATTAAACCGTCATTAATTCCAATGCACGGCAGAAGAATTCATGATTTAAATGGTGATACCCGTTTTCTACCATACAGCAGTTCTGGCACTGACTTTATTTATTCTGTCTCCAGAAGTGACCTGAACAAAATATTAATCACAGAAGCAGAAAATACCGATAAAGTCAGATTTCATTTTCAGCATGAATGTATAGGAGTGGATATAATTCGAGGGGCGGTTACGTTCCTGAAAAAAGATACCGGTGAAAAAATAAAATGGAAAAATTTCCCAGTTATTGGAACTGATGGTGCGGGTTCGGTTGTTCGAAAATTTCTTAGTGAAGACGGCTTTGTTTCTGATGCACTGGATCCACTAAATCATGCCTACAAAGAACTGAATATCCCACCAGATGAGAGGGGTCAATTCATTCTGGATTCAAATGCTCTCCATATTTGGCCTAGGGATGAATTTATGTTGATTGCTCTGCCAAATTTAGATAAATCATTTACTGTCACTTTGTTTTTACCCGAGCTAGGAAAAATAAGTTTTGAAACTATTCAATCAGGGAACGATCTTCTAATTTTTTTCAAAAAAATGTTTCCGGATGTCATTTCAATCATTCCCGAATTAGTAACAGATTTTTTCAAGAATCCTACCGGTAAACTTGGAACAATCCAATGCAGTCCATGGCATGCAAAAGATAAGGCTGTCCTCATAGGGGATGCTGCCCACGCAATTGTTCCGTTTTTTGGTCAGGGGATGAATGCATCTTTTGAAGATTGTACAATTTTCAACCGATGGATGGATTCAACTGAGAATTGGGGAGAGTTGTTTCAGAAGTTTTCAAATGTCCGAAAATTCGATACAGATGCAATTGGAGAACTGGCTTTAGAAAATTATATTGAAATGAGAGGATTAGTAAATCAGAATATTTTTTTTAAAAAGAAAGAGTTAGAAAGAGAATTAGAAATGACGTATCCGAATCGATTTATTTCCAGGTATTCTATGGTTTCCTTTCATCAAATTCCCTATTCTATTGTGAAAGCAAGAGGAATTATCCAGGAAAAAATTCTATCCACATTTTCATCAAGCAGTTCATCCGTTTCAATGAAGAATTATAAAGAAATTGAGGAAATGATTTTTGAGGAATTACCATCCTTGGATCAACTATAAATCAGTTAAATATATGATGGGATAGAAAGTGTTCTGAACGAATATACATGAGCTTACTCTTCAGGAGATTTATCAGGAACAAGTACAGCATAATTTTGCCAGAATTCCACGGATTCTGCCCATTGTTCCGATGAATAATGTCCTTTTGTTCCTCCTGGGAATTCCAATTGGTTTCGCATCATGGTTACCGGTCCCATTGGTAATGCATCAACCCCTTCCGGAATAGCATTTATACTGATTAATTCCCACTTTTCAGTTGTACTGTGTTCGTTGTTTTCTTTTAAAACATCGTGACGATATAAAACCAGTTCCACTTTTCCAGCTGGAAGGGGAGTACCGTTTAAAGCACGAATTCGTAAATAAGGTTTTTCCTCTTCTCTCCGTTTTACCCTTTCAGTTATGAATTTTGTGTTTTCATCAATCTTTACCAGCGGACAAATAAAATGAGGTACAAGTGTTGGAGATACTTCAACTAAAACAACTCCGTCCCTGTATCCTTGTCTAAAATGATTATCACCTAATCTTTCTTCGGCATGAAGGGCAATTTCTTCAAATGACAGCTTTGATGAATAGGTTTTTCCTGATCCTTTTACCTGCCGGCGAACAAATTCGTTTACTGCAACCATAGAGTAAAATACGCAAATGATGAGAAGAAGGGGTTAATGATTAATTTCATGTTTTTATTTTTACAATCCATATGTTTTAGTGTATCCTCTCCTAAATTAAAGATAGAAAATTTTATTGAATTTGTTTAAAATAAATTAACTTTGAGGGGATTCCCAGTCAGAATAAAACCCTCCTCCCATGAGCTCATCAAACATTTCAACCGGTAATGCTGGGGAGGTAGTAAAGTTAATGCCGGAAAATTTGCTTAGTGCCACGGAAGCTTGCATAGCAGTTTTTGTGTTTTGAAAATCTATCAGGAATACAAGATCATACTCGCCCAGGATTGCATACATTTTGTGAATTTCACCATCATGCTTTTTAATAATTTCAGCGATTTTCCCCGTCCGCTCCTGTGAAATATTGTTGAACCCTTCTGACGTATATTTCCCGAACATAATAAATGTTGACATAAAGCCCACTCCTTATATAAATGTGTTCATTATAAAATTAACATGTAAACATAATCAAAGAATTCTCAAGAATGAAACAAAAGAATCGTCTGGTTCGTTTGATGAAAATCCAAAAATAAAGTGCTATAATGATATTATTAAATAAATTTCTCCGCTATAATTAACAATTAGAAGTTCACCATCAATTGTCTCTCCAAAAGAGGATAAATAAAAACTATTTTTGTTCATACTGTTCAAAATATCATGTGTATGATTTTTTATATCTTTAGCTTCACCGTTCTTGTAAACAAAACTCCAAACTTTTCCGGTACAGTAATCGCCAAAAATGTAGCGCCCATAAAATTCGGGGATTTTATTCCCGCGGTAAACATATCCGCCTGTAATTGAACATCCATCCATTTTATTTTGTTTTATTCCGACCAGAGTTTTTAGGTAATTGGCATTATTCGGATACTCCCAAATTGGTTCAATGAAATTCGTTTTATTACAGTCGTTTTCTTCAGGATAGCAATGGAATCCTTCCATGATATTCCAGCCAAAATTCTGACCACCCATCTTATTCCCCGGAATGACATCAATCTCTTCCCAATTATTTTGTCCAACGTCCCCGATAAATAAATCACCAGTTAACAGGTCAAAGGAAAAACGCCATGGATTTCGTAGTCCGTAACATAAAATTTCTTCTTTTACATTTTTCTTACCAGTAAACGGATTATTTTGTGGAATTGTATATTTCTCTAGATTAGTATCTACATCAATCCGAAGAATTTTTCCTAAAAAATTATTAAGATTTTGAGCATTGTTTTCAGGGTCCCCGGCTGATCCACCATCACCAAATCCTATATATAAAAAACCGTCTAGTCCAAAAGTAATGCTCCCTCCATTGTGGTTGGAATAGGGTTGTTTCATCTTCAGAAATATTTTTTCTGAGTTTGGATTAATCGTGAGATTGTCTGCTTTGAATCGTGAGATAATAGAATAATCATTTTTATTTACATAATTAACAAAACAATATCCATTTACTGAATAATCAGGATGAAACGCAAAGCCTAATAATCCCATTTCATCACCAGGAAATAATGGATAATGAACCCTGTCCTGAATATCTAAAAATGGAAGTTTTAAAACAGTTTTGTCAATCACGATTCGGACGACACCTTTTTGTTCAACCACAAATATCATTTTATGATCAGTCGGATGTGAAACCGCATAAATGGGCTTATCAAATCCGTCTGCAATTTTTCTGGTTTGAATTTGAGAGACTAATCCTGAAATGAAAATGATACCAAGGAGGAATAATGTGTGTATTTTTTTTATGAACCGGAGCAATTCATTTCCTTTAATTTGAGTTGGAAACTGAATATAAATATAATGAGAAATTTCTATTAACATTGAATATAGCAGTATTAAAATAATTTGAGACTTAGAGAACAATCTGATTCAACATGACCATAAAAAAATATTTTTTAGATACCTTGAGATGGGGTCTTCGGTTCCATAGCGCCATCCATTTAATCGAATTGATTTCAGCAATTTATGAAGAAGCCTATATGACAGCGGGGATTGCTTTTGTGGGTGGTTCTATTGAAGTATTAGCTAGTTTTTTCATTCCAAATGAACATATCCATTTAAAACCCATAAAATCAGACGTCCACACTCATTGCGAAGAAGATGACTAATTCTTTTTCTATTTAACAAATGCTCATTGCACATCGGAAACCAAAATCGCTAAACTGTTTTTCGGGTGCAAGACTGCTCCGTGCTGCACAGCGTGTAAAGCGGATCAGGTGACGCCATGATCCTCCTCGGGCAACACGGCGGGAACCACGATTGGGACCTTTGGGATTTCGATTTGGAGAAATTGTATAGTACGTTGGATCATACCAATCTGCGCACCATTCATGGACACCCTCTGACATATTGTATAGGTTATAGCCATTTTTTCCTTCAGTACCTTTGATAGTCAGGTAAGAATTTCGCCCTCCCAAATGATTAGAGGGGAGTTCGTTTCCCCAGCAATATTCACTCCCTTCCACACCGCCACGTGCCGCTTTTTCATGCTCTGCTTCAGTTGGTAGACGGTATGGTTTTCCCGTCAATTCTTTTAGCCAGTCACAATATGTGATTGCATCGTGCCAGCTGGTACCGATAACTGGATGCTCCGGAATTAAATATTTTGGTTCTTTCCAAAATGGTGGAGAAGAATGTTCTTTCATTTTTATAAAGAGCGCATATTCTTTGTTTGTTACCGGATATTCTCCAAGTGCGAATGAATCCACCCAAACAGGACGAATAGGAGTTTCATTTGCCGAGCCGTTATTACTTCCCATAAGAAAGCTCCCTGCGGGGATTTGGATATTTTTTGGTTCGATATAGCTTTGATTGTTCACTTATTGAAATTACTTTTAAATTTGTTATAAAAAAGAAAAGAAGGAAGGCTGGAAGCTATCTTAAAATTTACATGTATGACATCTATTTACTTCAGATTGTATTATTTTAACATCCGTGCAAAAGATAGTAATACCTTTTTTATCAAAAAATTATTTCAAAACTATGTTATAATGAACCAGTGAAAATATCAGCACTCAAACCGTAATGTAATTAGAAGATGGATAGAACAATGATTTCTGTTATCATCCCAACGTTTAACCGTGCACATTTGCTTCCCAGGGCTCTAGATTCTATTTTGAGTCAATCCTGTGTCCCGAATGAAATTATCGTTGTAGATGATGGCTCAAACGATGATACTTCAGTGTTGATGACTTCCGTATATCCTGAAATCGTGTTTATTCAGCAATCAAATGCTGGTGTCAGCAGTGCCAGGAATGTGGGCATAAAACGGGCATCCGGAGATTGGATTGCATTCCTTGATTCAGATGATGAATGGCTTCCGGAAAAACTGGAAACACAGATGAATGCACTTTATAAAAACCCTGAAATAAAAATATGTCATACGAATGAAATCTGGATTCGGAATGGAACAAGGGTTAATCCTAAAAAGAAGCATGAAAAATTTGGTGGATGGATTTTTCAAAAGTGCCTGCCGTTGTGCTGTATTTCTCCCTCCAGTGTGATCATTCACAAGAGTATTTTTAAAGAAATTGGATTGTTTGATGACTCACTCCCCGCGTGTGAAGATTACGATTTATGGCTTCGAATTACTGTACGAAATCCAGTATTGTATATTAAAGACTCGCTTCTTCGAAAATATGGAGGACATAAGGATCAACTATCCAGAAAATACTGGGGGATGGACCGATTCCGAATTAAATCTTTGGAGAAAATCATTTATTCAAAAGGACTTTCAGAATCGGATGAAAATGCAGCGAAAAAAATGCTGACCGAAAAAATACATATTTTTATTCAGGGCGTCCAAAAGCGGGGCAATATAAATGAAGCCAGGAAATTTAAAGAACAATACTCAGAATTCTTACAGTGACAGGGAAAATAAATATCGTGGTTGCACTTCCCTGCGAGGCAAAACCAATTATCAATCATTTCAATCTTAGGAAGAGTGATCCCACCTTATTCAAAATCTATTCTAATCAAGATCATTCAGTCCGGCTTATTATTTCAGGTGTTGGATCCTCAGCTTCCTCAAGGGCAACAAAACAGCTTGCTTCTGTTTCGGAAGCAGGTGTCAGTACAGCATGGTTGAATATAGGAATCGGAGGTCACAAAGAGTTCCCATTGGGGACACCCATTTTAGCTCACAAGGTTACCGACTCCCAAACGGAACGGTCATGGTTTCCCCAATTGGTATTCGATCCGAAATGCGTGACGGCATCGGTTAAAACGGTTGAAAATCCTGTTTTTAATTACCTAAACAATGATGTTGTAGAAATGGAAGCATCTGGTTTTTATTCTGCTGCCGAATCCTATTCAACCAGGGAAATGATTCACTGCCTGAAAATAATTTCTGATAATTTTCAGTCTCCTGCAGATAAAATAATTGCAGATATGGTTGATGAATTAATCAGCAAAAATCTATCAATCATAAAAGAGTTGGTAATAAAACTTCAGTTTTTATCTCTGGAGGAAGAAAAAAGAACTTCAGACCCTCCATTTGTACAAGAGTGTCTTTCCCGCTGGCGCTTTACTGTCACCCAAATCCATCAGTTGAAACGTTTGCTCCGGAAGTGGTCATTGCTCCAGCCTGGAAAAGATGTTATAAATATTTTATTGCTTGGTTGTAAGAACAGCCGAAATGTCATTCAAACATTGGATATACATTTGAAAAACTTACCCGTATGGATGGGTCATGATTGAAACAATTTATATAGAATCGGAAATCCGAAGTCATCCCAGGACTAAAAGTATTCTCAATCGTTTTTCAAATGCAAGGATTGTAGAATGTGAACGTTTTGGGGAAGTATTCAATCCTAAAAAACAGAATTTCCGTTTACAGAAGAAGAAACCAGCGCTTATTATTGCCAGGAAACACAGGAATTTTATATTGGATGCTCCGGAAGGGTTTGGAATCGGTGGGAGGAAAAATTATTATTTTTCCCACATGCTCAACTGTATTTATGACTGCAGGTATTGTTTTCTCCAGGGAATGTATCGTTCGGCAAATTATGTGTTATTTGTGAATTATGAAGATTTCCAAAATGAGATCAAAAAAATTGTAGAACAAAATCCTGATGATGAAGAAATCACATTTTTCTCAGGCTATGATTGTGATTCGCTGGCCCTGGAAGCAATTACAGGGTTTGTTCGGGAATTTCTTCCCTTCTTTCAAAAACATAAAAGAGCAGTTCTTGAGCTTCGCACAAAAAGCATCAATGTTGATGAATTGTTGAATCATGAAGTCATTCCCAATTGTGTTGTTGCCTATAGTTTTACTCCTGAAAATATTTCTCAAAAATTGGAACATGGCGTACCGCCTGTAACAAGACGGATACAAACAATGGAGAAACTGGCAGAAAAAGGCTGGCAGGTTGGAATACGATTGGATCCGTTGATTTACCATGAAGGCTATCAAAAAAATTACAGTGAATTAATTCAGAATATTTTTCATACAATTCCGGTTGAAAACATACATTCGGTTAGTACCGGACCAATGCGTTTTCCGGAGAAAATGTTTTATACTATTGAACAGCTCTATCCGGATGAACATCTCTTTGCAGGCCCCCTTGAAAATCGAAATGGTCTAACTTCTTATTCAGAAAAAATTGAAAAAGAAATGATGAACTATTGTGATACTATTTTAGAAAAATATATTCCAAAAGAAAAACGATATTCCTGTATTCAATCTTCATTTTAACATTTTTTTTAAATCATATGGGTTGAATTAATTAATGATATCAGTTTATTTCATTCTCTTTGCACATCTGTGGTTTTTTAAAAACGGGTAATATTTAGACCTGAGTCTATTTCACATTTTAATCTCTTTTGGTCTTTATTCTTATTTATCTGTGTTATATCCTCATAGTAATTTTTCATATAAATTTTATGGATAAACGGGCAGACAGATTCAGCTTATTAATCCCAGGAACACTATAATAAAAGAGATGAATTATGATCAAATTCAGTGATAAACAACTCAAGATTCCACAGATGCAAAGACCTGTATTTCTTGTTACCGGAGGCATGTCCAAGTTTGGTCGTGCTGTGCCGGAAAAACGGACAGAAGAACTGGTCATAGATGCGTTCGTGGAAGCAGCGGAATTCATTGATAAGTCCTCTGCAGAGCTCAAGGAATATATCCATTCATGTTACTATGGTCATTTTGCAGATCATTTTGGTGATCAACTTCTGGGTGAAGCACTTATTCATGACCGCCTTGGTCTGGACCCGCTGGGGAACGTAGGCATTAAGACTGGAGGCGCCACCGGCGGATCCACTCTTTGGGAAGCTTTTAAGGCTGTTGCTTCCGGGTATTCCGATTGTGTGTTGGCAATGGGCTGGGAACGAATGGATGAGGTACCCACAGATGAAGGAAATAATTATATCGCCTCCGCAGCAGATAAGGACTGGGAAACACCTTTGGGACACATATATACCGGGTACTATGCGGTCATGGCCCAAAAATACTGGCAGGTGTTTGGAAAAGAAGAGGAATCTTTTCGTCGAACCATGGCTGAAATTGCAGTAAAAAACCGTGGATATGCACGGATGAATCCTCATGCCCAGGGGCCTATGAAAATTACTGTAGAGGATGTAATGAATTCGCCTGTAGTGGCATATCCGTTACGCGCACTTGACTGTTGTCTTATGAGTGTCGGTGCGGCTTGTGCAATCCTATGTGATGAGAAAACAGCCTACGAATTAACAGACAATCCACTGATGATTCATGTGGCAGCCGGAAGCCACACGTTGCGGGTGGCTGACCGCCGGAATATGGAAATTCCCTTACTGCCGAATGAGTCACCCGATCAATACAAAGATCTAGGCGATCGATTCCCAGGCGGGGACCGCTACCCCGGCTTTACGGGTTTTCTGGCTGCGCGAATGGCTGCTTATTACTGTTACCGTATGGCAGGTGTTGTGGATCCTACGGAGGATCTAGACCTGGTGGAACTGCACGACGCCTTTACCATCAGCGATATCCAGACTTACGAAGATATTGGTATCCGTCCTTACGGCGAAGGTCGCACCTATGTGGAATCGGGCGACTGTTATCATACCAATCCTCATACTGGCAAGCCCGGAAAACTGCCGTCGAATCTCTGCGGCGGACTCCTCGGATGTATGCACGCTGTCGGAGCTACGGGGATAATGCAGACCGTTGAAATTGGTCAGCATATATGGGGACGCTGGGCGGAAATGCACGAAGATCAGTCAAAATGGGATCGCTTCGGCCGTACCAAACCTGCTGACTGGACTAACCTGCAGGTAGAAGGAGCAAATCGTGGTTTGGCCATTAGCCATGCCGGAGTAGGTTCACACGTTACCGCAACAATTCTTGTTCACCCGGACCATCAATTAGAAAGGAATTAATCATGAGTACTGCTGAGCGCGGTAAGGTACGCGTAGAAAAGGGGCGCTATCGTCTGGATGGAAAATTCCATTATGGATATCCAAACGATCCCATTTGGAATGAAGATGGTAAGCTTATGGGTGTTACCAACCCTCGGGACGTAACCCATGTTCATATGTATGGCGGCGAAGCGCCTTTCTTTGAGGGATTGGGGAAAGGAAAACTTTTAGGAACGTGCTGTGATAATCCGGATTGTGAAGCGGATGGGTCCATTTTTATCCCCTTCCGCATCCACTGTCCGGACTGTCTGGGGAAAAACACCATTGTGGATATGACCGACACGGCCCGGAAAGGAGCTACGGTCCACACCTTCATGACTACTGAACGCACTGGCGCTTTCAATACACTGCCGAAACCGATACGTTTTGTAAATGTGGAATTCGAAGGTGTCCCCACGATTCTCATGGGGTACCTGTCTGTAGGAAAACCGGAAATCGGCATGAAAGTGGTGCCAATTTTCAATACAGCCAGCCCCACGTACACTATCCTGGATTTATCGTGGGTACCAGACGGAACAAATGAATCAGAAATACCGGAAGGATTTACTTTTTAATTAACGTGGGATAATAGCTGATTCGAAGTCTGTGGAAAAGACTTCATAGAAAGCTTTGAAAAGCCTTGAGAATATCCCAAGAAATGTCACCCTGAGTAGTTCCGATTTATCGGGACGTTACCCGTCAGCCGTAGCGTGAGCGGAGGAGGATCGAAGGGTATTTTACCATCGAGATATCATCATATTTCGATGGACTCAATGTGACATTCATTGCTTTTTCAATGCTTTCTTATAATTAATTCCTGACTTTTTACACTCACTTTCATGGATAATAACCGAACTCCTGTTTTATTGTACATATTAATGATACTTGCTATGGCTGCGTGGGGACTTTCATGGTCCAGCGCGAAAATACTAGGCAGTTATGCTCCTTCGACAGTATTAGTTTTCTGGCGGTTTTTATTATCAAGCGCAGCAATGATCCCAGTTCTGTTTTTTTCAGGACAAAATCTATCTATTACGAAAAAGGGATTTGGTTTTGCCGTAAGTGGTGCAATTTTTATATCTCTATACAACCTGCTTTTTTTTGTTGGCACTCATCTTGGAAGTGCTGGTGTTGGCGGCGTAATTGTACCCACAATGAATCCAATTCTTGCTTTTGTGGGCGCTGTGATCATTTTCCGGCAGGATTATTCAAAGAAAGATCTCCTTGGTCTGCTCCTGGGTCTAATCGGCGGCAGTATTGTTCTGAGGATTTGGGACTTCAGCTTTGACCAGGTCGCCAACAGCGGCAATACATATTTTGTTCTGGCTTCAGCAAGTTGGGCAGTCATTACATTAATTTCATCCCGTTCGCATGCTTTTATACAAACATTAAAATTCAGTTTCTGGGTTTATTTTATATCTGCTGGTTTTTACTTCCCGTTTGTCATTGGCAATGATTGGTTGTGTGTATTTACTTTGGATTGGATATTTTGGATTCATATGCTATTTGTTTCCATTGGCGCTATGGTTTTTGGAACAACGGTGTATTTTTTTGGAACCGTAAAATTAGGTCCTCATAAAGCCAGCGCTTTCATTTTCACCGTGCCGGTTACGGCAATTCTGTTCAGTATAATTTTGTTGGAAGAACCACTGGAAATATCCACTGCCCTCGGCGGTATTCTGGCAATGGTGGCTGTGTATCTGGTTAACAAGAAACATCCATGACAATACATGGTGAATTCCAATACCACCCGGATCATCCGAGGATTGATTAAAGAGAGTGCCTTGAGGACACCGGTACGATTCCTTGTGAAATTTAAGGATTATGGCTAAAATCCTCATCTGTAAACAGGAGTTATACATTTGAGTCAAAAAGATCACATGAAACAATTTTCAGCAAGAATTGGTGAAGAAATTGGTCTTTCCGATTGGTTTATAATCAACCAGGCAGACATGGATGACTATGGTGAATTGACCGGCGATAGCGGCCGCATTCATAATGACCCGGTTTGGGCAGCAAAAGAAACTCCCTTTAAGACTACAATTGTTCAGGGTACATTTCTCATTTCACAATTTGTACGATCCTTGAAAAGTTGTGATGTTACTATATCGTTGGATAATTGGGCTTATCGTCTTAACTATGGATTTAATTATATTCGAATGATTAACCCCATAAAGGAAGGAGTCCGTTTTAGAGGTCGATTTACAATAAAAGATGTCAAGCCAAAAGGCAGGAATGGAACTGTTACAACATTGGATGCTCAATTGGAAATTGAAGGACAGCAAGGACCAGCTGTCATTTCTGAATGGCTATTTTATGTGAAATATAAATAAATGATTTTCAATCAAAATTGAGTTACAAATTGAATGAGCAGAGGAAAATATAAATGGATACTCGTCATTTAGATAAAAGCCTGACCATTTTACAGTCGAATAAAGACCGTTGGGCTATGTTATCCATTTCAGAAAAAATTGACTTTTTGGATCATGCCATTGATCGAACGGTTGACCATGCAGAAGAATGGGCAATGGCGGGGATAGAGGCCAAAGGATTAGACTCCAAGTCACCACTGTCATCGGAAGAATGGATGGGTGGTCCCTACGCATTTCTCAACTGGCTGCAATATATGAAAATTACGCTTAAAACATTGGACAGCGGAAAAAGTGCTATTGGTAAATTAAAAATAAGTGAAAGGCCAGATGGTCAAACGGTGGCACGGGTTTATCCCAACAATTTTCTTGAAAAACTCATTTTGGATAATTATAATATTGACGTTTGGATGAAGGAAGGCGTTACCCCCGGGAATATAGAAGATACAGTTGCCTTATTTTATAAACAGGAAAACCCAAAAGGTAAAGTTTCGTTGATTTTGGGCGCTGGGAATGTGTCGTCCATTGTTCCTTTGGATATATTTTATAAACTGTATGCCGAAGGGGAAGTGGTTATGATCAAGATGAACCCAATCAATGATTACCTGGGACCTATTTTTGAAAAAATATTTGTACCGTTTATTGAAAATAGATTTATCCAATTTGCCTATGGCGGCGGTGATGTAGGTGCATATTTGACCCGCCATGACTTAGTTGAGACAATTCATATAACCGGCAGTGCCCGGACCCATGACGCTATTGTATTTGGTGTTGGAGAAGAAGGCCAAAAACGCAAAACCGAAAACAGACCAGCATTGAATAAACCTATTTCCTCTGAATTAGGCGGGATTTCACCCACGATTGTTGTTCCGGGGCCTTGGACAAAGGCTGATTTCAAATTCCAGGCAGAACATATTGCCACGCAAAAACTTCAAAATGCCGGTCATAACTGTATCGCGGCTCAGGTTCTTGTTATGCCTGAAGAATGGGAGGGTACAGAAAAATTACTTCAGGAAGTGGAAAATACCATTACGGCGGCTGAAAGTCGACCCGCATATTATCCCGGTGCGGAAGATCGGCAAAAAGCCGCGAGGGAGCACGCAAATGCGAAAATCCTGAATAGTGGTGTAGATCGTACCATTATTTATGATGTGGATACCCACATTGATGAACCATGTTTCAGGGATGAGTATTTCAGTCCCGTACTTACAACTGTTTCGATTCCAGGTAGTGAACCAGCAACGTTTTTGCGAGAAGCGGTCAAGTTTGCCAATGAAAAATTGGATGGCACCTTAGGAGCAAACATCATTATTCACCCCAAAACAATTAAAGCCAATAAAGAAGCATTGGATTTAGCGATTGCTGATTTGAAATATGGAGGTATTGGGGTGAACACTTGGTGTGCTCTTGCGTTTTTAGCCGGCGGTGGAGCATGGGGCGCTTATCCGGGGCACACCCTCAATGACATTCAATCTGGAAAAGGTGTGGTTCACAATGCCTTCCTTTTTGATCAAACTCAAAAAACAGTAGCCACGGGACCCTTCAGGAATTTTCCCCGATCTATTCTGTCTGGAGATTTACATATGGCGCCCAGGCCGCCCTGGTTTGTTACCAATAAAACGGCCCATATAACTGGAAAACGGTTAACATATTTTATAGGGACAGGTAATCTTCTACGGCTCCCTGGTATTTTTACAGCAGCCTTGAGAGGGTGATTCTAGGAAATGAAGATACTGTCATAATTAGATTTAGTATAAAAACCAGTAAGTATTAATCTGGTTTCAAAGTCATTAGTAATAAGAAACAAGACAATTTATTCTTTGTAAACTGTCTTTAATAATATTTAATGTGTTAAATAAATTCATCTTCATCAGGATTACTTAAATGTCAGATTTATTGACCGGTTTACTTCAGGAATCTGTCAGTGGGATTGCCTTGGGCTGTATTTATGCACTCATTGCCCTGGGCTTTACGTTAATCTATAAAGCTACAGAAGTGGTGAATTTTGCCCAGGGTGAAATCATGATGGTAGGTGCCTATGTAAATTTCTTTTTTGTCACTCAATTTTCCGGTATGGCAGGGGGACTAAATGGATGGGTTTTCCTTTTTGCTCTTTTTGCTTCGCTCATCTTTGCTGTGTTATTTGGCATTATTCTTGATTATGTCATCAATCGGCCATTGAAGGATGAACCGGTATTTTCAATCATTATGGCAACAATCAGCCTGGCCATTATTCTTCGTTCTTTGACAGCTATGATCGCCGGTCCTATCAGTCTGGTTCCCGTTTCTCCTTTTGGAGATAGCACTATTAAAGCCGGGGGTATTGTTATATCAGTGTTGGATTTAGCTATTATCATCAGTGCAATTATTTTGATGATACTATTTTTTCTCTTTTTTAGTAAAACTAGATGGGGCATTGCCATGAAAGCCACGTCAGAAGATTCTGAAGCCGCCCAGTTAATGGGTATCCCGGTAAAACAGGTCTATCGAATGGTCTGGGTATTTGCTGCGTTGGTTGGAGTGATCAGTGGTGTATTGCTGGCGCCGCGCATGGCACTGCTGGATACAACCATGAGTTACCTGGGCTTGAAAGCGTTTCCGGCGGCTATTTTGGGTGGTTTCGGTTCAATACCCGGTGCCATAGTGGGTGGTATTATTTTGGGAATTATTGAAACAGTCAGCATGGGCACGCTTTCATTCCATTTTGCATGGATAAAGGAGATTAATGATATTATTGTATGGATAGTATTAATTGCGGTACTCATGATAAGGCCCGACGGTTTATTTGGAATAGCAAAGGTGAAGAGGGTGTAATGAAAGGTCGTTACCAAGATGAAAACCTGAAGTGGATTCCACTATTAATAATTGCAATTTATCTTTTTCCATATCTTCTCAAAAATGCCACATTCAGTTATAAATATTACCTTTATATCTTGAACATGGCCGGTATTTATATCATCCTGACTGTGGGTTTGGATCTTTTGAGTGGATTTACAGGATTGATGTCTTTAGGCCATGCTGCATTTTTAGCTATCGGTGCCTATACATCCGCAATATTAGTTGATCAAGTAGGAATACCTTTTGAACTCTCGTTAATTATTACTCCCATTATTGTTGGATTATTTGGTTTTGTGATTGGTTTTCCTGCATTGCGTATCGAAGGCATGTATTTGGGTCTGACGACTATGGGATTTGGGTTTATTGTTAAGCGTCTCATTATTGCCCTTCGGGAATGGACAGGCGGCGCAGGCGGCTTGCAAGTTTCTAAAGCTTCTTTCTTTGGAATGACCATAAAAAATGATTGGGATAATTATTTTTTGATTTATACATTTGTTATTCTGGCTGTTATTATTGCCAGGAAAATTGTCCAATCCAAGCTTGGCCGCGCATTTATGGCTATTCGGGATTCGGAACAAGCAGCTCAAGCATCCGGGGTCCATTTAGCTAAATATAAAATGATGTCCTTTTTTATTTCAGGAATGTTTGCAGGATTTGCCGGTGTTTTATTCGCTCATACAAGCCATTTTATTTCTACAGATCATTTCGATATTTTATTGTCCATATTTTTTATTGTTATGGTTCTTGTAGGTGGAATCGGCTCAATTTATGGCGCAGTGTTAGGCACTCTTTTTATCGTATTGATGGAAAATTTGTTTATACCAATATTTGAAGATGGGATGGCTCAAGTTGTTCATTTAGAGGCCGGAGAATTTCAAGTGTTCATTTTCGGTCTGATAATGCTGTTATTTATTATATTCCAACCACAAGGTTTGTATGGAATGTGGCTCAAAATGAGAATTTACTGGAAATTATTTCCATTCAATCCGCGCAAGCGGTTCACTTAAACCAAGGAGTTAATTATGAAGCATATTGTTTCAATCATCCTAATCTCAACCCTCATTTGGACGGGTTGTGAAAATAAAGCATCATCTCCCGGTATCTCTGATACTGAAATTCTTATTGGTAATATTCAGGACTTGAGCGGTCCTATGAAAGAATTGGGAGCAGTATTACCTGCTGGGTCCAATCTGTATTTCCAATATATCAATGAGCAAGGTGGAGTGCATGGTCGTCAAATAAAAATGATAGTAGAAGACCATCAATATAATCCTCAAAAGGCTGTAGTTGCGGCAAAGAAATTGATCGAAAAAGATCAGGTTTTTTGTCTTTATCATGTGATTGGTACATCACCATGTGAAGCTATTAGACCCCTCTTGGCTGAAACAGGAACTCCTCTTATTGCCCCAGCTACT
>Ga0066369_10000257_pt1 | contig 23203 bp, 13 predicted proteins | sample Knorr_S7_td_Bott_FD_70972 | JGI IMG/M metagenome (GOLD analysis project Ga0066369, IMG submission 70972) | Marine microbial communities from Southern Atlantic Ocean transect - Knorr_S7_td_Bottom_ad_4513_LV_A | ecosystem: Environmental > Aquatic > Marine > Oceanic | place: Southern Atlantic... | reverse complement strand
TTAATATCTTGTTGTAATTTTTTAGATTCCATTATGTTTAATTTTAGGTTGAATAGTTAATGATTAGATAATAAATATACGTATGAACCCTATTACCTTGCTCAATCACAATGTAAATTTTGATGTGAAAAAATTCTTTAAAATAATCTTCTTTTTATCAATGATCTGGGCTCAAAATTCAAATAGCGAATTTCGTGCTACTTGGGTTATATCATGGGATTGGATAAGTCCTGATGATACTGCTGATGAAATTCAAGAACAAATTAGGGCAATTTTAGATAATCATGTTGATGCAAATATGACATCTGTTTTCTTCCAAATACGACAAAGTGGAACCACTTATTATAATTCAACATACGAACCTTGGGGTTATTATGCAGGATATAGTGATCCTGGTTTTGATCCCTTAACATTTGCCGTAGAAGAAGCCCATGCTCGCGGATTGGAACTCCATGCTTGGTTTAATACATTCCAGGTTTCGAGTACAACCGCCGGTACGCCGGCTGCTGAACACCCAGAATGGGTTTGCCGGGACCAGGATGGGTATCCAATGAATTCACATCGTTCCATTTCTCCCGGGTTGGAAACCGTTCGAAATTATCTTGTAAATGTGGCCATGGAAGTGGTTAATAACTATGATATTGATGGTTTGCATCTTGATTACATTAGATGGAATGAGTACACCAACACACAACGTCAAATCAATTACGGAGAACAAATTGAAGAAATATATATGAATGACGGTTGGATTACAGATGAACAAATTCAGGAAATAAATAACAATTCTTCCGGCAGATATCTTTATGATATTGAGCATGCTTATAACTCCGGTGTGCCCGCTGGATTTTCTTCATGGGAAGAATGGTGGAGATGGTCTGTTACGGAATTCGTAGAAGCACTTGATGATTCCATGCAAACTGTGAAACCCCACGTTCGTCTTTCTGTTGCAGCTTTGGGTAATTATAGATGGGGCGGCTGGCAAGGCTATGGAACAGTTTATCAGGACGCTGCCCTTTGGTTCAATGAAGGCACGATTGACCAATTGACTCCGATGCATTATCACTGGACAACGGCATCTGGATTTTATAGTATGCTTGTGGGCAGCGATGGACAGGGCGCCAGTGAACAATGCTGGGAATATTATATTCAACCCGGTATTTCTGCGGGACGCTTGTATTCGGTAGGTGTGGGATCATATATGCTTGAGAATAATAATGTGTGGCAAAATCATCCTTCTATTATTAATACATGCCGGCTGGTGGATTGGGTGGATGGTTTTCAGTTTTTCAGCTCTGGTGAATGGGATTTTCGAAATTACTGGATGGTTGCCGGAAATACCTTTTTTCGGAGACAAACTAAAATCAGATCCATACCGGACAATTCGGGCTTTGCTCCTGCCCCTCCATTCATTATATTAGATAAAATCGATAGTTTACATTATTCAATTCGTATCCAACCCCAAGATACATTATCAAATTTTTGGACTGCTGTCTATCGTTCCGAAGATGATAGTTTAAATCTAAACGATGATAACATTGTTCAAATATATTTTGGGAATGATACACTTTTCTATGTTGATTCATTCGATGGAACTCAGGATTTCAACGATCAATATACTTACGGCGCAACACAATGTGACAGATTCTGGAATGAATCATCAATCTCAAATACCACCGAAACAGATTCAATTCCCTCATTTCCACCGGTTGTTGTATGGACAAATCCAACTGAAGGAGAACCAATTCACGTAAATGAATCATTAGATATTTTCTTCTCAAAAACCATGTCTGTCTCCACGGCCGATACCGGAAGTATTACCATTACACCGCCTGTTCCCTTTACTCTTTCCTGGACGAATCAAAACCATACATTAATTGTGGATTTCTTAACCAACCTTGAATATAATAATGATTACGATTTTACCATAGGTGCAACTGTAACTGATATTAATGGCGTTCAACTCGACGGCAACGGTGATGGAATAAATGGTGATTCTTTCACTCTCCATTTTTCAACTGTGGAAGAGGATATTTATGGACCGCTAGTTCAGGAAAGTAATTTAGATTTTTCTGGGGAAAATCTTGATTTCGATATTTATGATATTATTACCATTATTTTCAATGAACAAGTAGATTTAAATACTATTTCAGACAATTCACTCCTGCTTACACAGTTTGGAACTCCTGTACCGTACAATTTGCACATATCGGACCCTCAAGGCAAAACTGCTGTCACACTTCGTCCGGTAGAACCATTTTTGCCCAATTCAGATTATGAGTTTTCTTTAACTGCTGACATTAGAGATTTACAAGGGAATTCTTTTTCTGAAATTAATACTGCATTTTTTACATCAGCGCTTGGTTATGGTGAAATAATAACAATTGATAATTTTACGAACGTAAATAATTGGTGGGATCCTACCGGAAGCGGTTCAACGGTTGGTGTTCTCACCGGTACATCTTTTGGAACATCAAATCAAATATTTTTACCGGGAACATCCCCTCAGCGATCTGCCCGACTTTCTTATGTATGGGATTTAGAAGCATCGAATCAATTCCTCAGGGAATATTTATCCGGAGGTCCACCACGAAGTGTAGAGTTTGATACATCCTATACACTCCAATCTTATATTTACGGAGACGGTAGCAATAATCTTTTTCGGTTTTGCGTGGATGATCATGTACCGGATGCCTCCGGAGAATATCATGAAGTTAACCAATGGATTGAATTAAATTGGTTAGGCTGGCGATTGATTGAATGGGATTTGGGCGCTGATTCTTTAGGGGCTTGGATTGGAAATGGGCTTCTGGAAGGGTTATTAAGAATTGATAGTTTCCAATTGACTCACAATCTTGGCGGTGCTCCTGAGGGAAGAATATTTTTCGATAATTTTCGTATTGTAACCAAAACAACTTTAGCAACAGAACCGGAATTAATTTTGCCGGAAAATTTCGTTTTATATCAAAATTATCCTAATCCCTTCAACCCTGAGACAAGAATTCTTTATTCACTTCCAAAACCGGCTGAAGTGAATTTATCTATTTATGATATATTAGGAAGACATATTCTAAAATTGGACCAGGGAATAAAACAACCCGGCAGTCATGAAGTGATTTGGCGGGGAGAAAATAAATATCATAAAAAAGTTTCAAGCGGAGTTTATATTTATTTTTTAACTACCGGGGAATTTTCTGACCGTAAGCGGATGATTTACTTAAAATAAAACAATTTGTGATCGACACAGTATGAAACTTTATTCAATTTTATTTTTACTTTTAATGGTGGGTGAGCAACCCATAACAGGAAAACAAATAGAGACAAATATACTCAAAGTTAAAACCGGTTTGGATATTTTGGTTTCTGAAAAATTTGATTTAATTAATGGCAATAATATTGGACTTGTTACAAACCAAAGCGGAATCAATTATAACAGTATTCCAAATGTTAGATTATTCATGGAATTAGACCACGTTCACTTCAAAGAAATCTTTGCTCCGGAACATGGATTTTTCGGGAATATTTCTGCCGGACAGAGTATAGACGAACAAAAACCGGATGAATTTTCTACGATTTACAGTTTGTATGGAAACACTCGCAAACCTACACCGAACATGTTAGAAGGATTGGATTTAATCATCTATGATATTCAAGATATCGGCACTCGTTTTTATACCTATATTTCTATACTGGGGCTTCTCATGGAAGCAGCAGCAGAGGCCGAAATTCCCATAATAATTCTAGACCGTCCTAATCCCCCTGGGTGGTGAACATATTGAAAGACCTATTCTCGATGTTACATATTCTTCTTTTGTGGGAATGTATCCCATCCCAATTCGATACGGACTGACGGTGGGAGAATTAGCAAGAATGTTTGCCGGAGAAAAATGGATAAAATCTATTCCTGAATTACGTGTGGTCAGAATGCAAAACTGGAAACGAAATATGGTTTTTGATGAAACAGGGTTGCCATCGATAAAACCATCTCCCAATATTCCCGATTTGGAAACCGCCATCATTTATCCAGGAATGTGTTTGCTGGAAGCAACAAATATGAGTGAAGAAAGGGGAACTTTACAGTCATTTAAAAAAGTAGGTTCACCTTGGTATTATGATGAAATAACCAAAGATATGAACAGCATGAAGTTAACCGGCGTGAAGTTTGAAATAATTAACTTTACACCAATATCTATTCTGGGAATGTCCGAACAACCTAAATATCTCAATCAAAAATGTATTGGAATGAAAACGATTATTCATGATAAATCAAATTATAATAGCGTTGAAACCGGTTTAAAATTTTTGTACATCACTCAAATTATGTCGGCAAAATCGTTTACCGTAAAACCGGAAAATATCAATAAATTGTGGCTAAATAATCATTTGACACAGTTGCTGCAAGGAAAAAGTAGTTTAAAAAAAATATTAAAAGAAATGGACACTGATGAAGCTCTTTTCAGAAAACAGAGAGAGCCCTATCTTTTGTATGATTAATTTTATTTAGCTAATATTATTTTTTGTGATAATATTTTTTCACCCGTTTCTAAAAGTACAAAATATATTCCGGAACTCATTTGCTTGTTGAGATTATCTTTCCCATCCCAAATAATACTATGTTTACCTGATGATTGATAATGATTGGATAAAGTTTTAATCTCTCTTCCTATAATATCTATAATACGAATCCTTATTTGATAATTGTCAAGAATGCTATAGGAAATGATTGTTGCCGGATTAAACGGGTTCGGATAATTGGGGAAAAAACTGATTTTTTCTGCAATGAAATTTTCATCTTCAATTGAAACATTAACCAAATCAGCAATTCGCAAATCATCAAAATAGAGAATTCCGAATTGTGATCCGTTTTCACTATGAGTTAGCTGAAAACTATCCATTCTCAAATTGCCGTCAAGGTTACCGTCTCCGATCCACGTACCGGTGCCATCATTAACCATATCCCAACTGACCAGTTTCCAGCCCATCCAATCGATAATTACCCAAGGACTGACTTCATGGTTTCCGGCAGAGATTGTTGGAAGATTATCATCCACACAAAACCGAAATTTATTACGACTACCATCTCCAAAAATGTAAACTTGTAAAATATGATTTTTTGTAAATTGTACATTGCTAGGCGGACCTCCGCTTAAATATTCCCGTATCAGCCACGAATCGGCATTTACATCCCAACCATAGTTCACCTCCATAGATTTTGAACTATTGGTCACATGATTCACAATGATGTTATCTACACTCATATTTGTACTGTCTGGAATAATACCCGTTGTACTTCCGGACATTTCCGGTGACCACCAATTTGAAGTCATATTGGACTCAAAATTATCAATTAACGTATTGTCAAAATCAACCGATCCTGTTTGGAAACTGAAAGAACGAGCGCTATTCATTTCATTATGAAATTCATCTTCTAATCCAGGGAAAAGTCTTGTTACATATGTTTCACTTGGATATAATTGCTCATCCGGGAAAAAATTAAATACACTTTGAGTATTTATTATATAATGTTCTGTAATACCTTCTACGTAAGAATGGTCCAAAAATCGCTCCAAATAAAATAAATCTTCTAAGATGGAGTCAGGTCCAACCACTTCATTAAACTGCATATTTATAATCGGAAAAAGTTCAATGTGCTGAGCAATATTATTTGGATACACTTTAACGATATATGGTGGTTCCATATCTGGCGGTCCTGTTTTAAAATTTAGTTCAAATTCGCCGCCAGCAGTACTATCTGCATCTCCATCAAAAATATGTCCGTAAACATCCAAAATAATGCTATCGAGAATCGTAAGTGAATACCATGTCGTAAACTCCAAGCTATCCGGTGAAATAGTCAAACGTTTATTATTTTCTGACCATTGGGAATTAAAATTTACACTCGGATTAAAAATCATGGCACTATCGGAAGTTGATACATCAATGGGACGGCTGAAATTGATTATAATATCCTGCCACGCGGGGAATAAGGAATCTCCCTGAACCGGGTATGTATCACTGATAAGCGGCGGTAGGTTGGATAAAAGTTGAACATCATGAAACGTTATAAATGTATCAAGTATAGAAACGGATGTTGTATCACTGTAATAATGATCAGCAGATACAATGATATTTAATGTTGTGTCAGGCAGTCCTTCAAAATAATAATAACCATTTCGTAATTCATTGGGATCATTTGAATAAATATTGAATAGGGATTCGTATGTGTCTGTCGTATAAGACATACCGCCGATCTCAATATTTGCTCCGTTTATTTGTTGCCCGCTTTCAACATCTGAAACTATTCCAGCGCATATACCAACATAAGGACGATCAATTTCATGATATTCTAAAATAGACCAATAAAATGAATATGCAAGCATTCGCTTATATTCTTCATTCATGTATAATTGATTTTGAGTTGGGTTCGTATGATGACCTTCTTCGCTTAATTCAGAGGGCATATTGGTATTTCGGTTTACATATAAATAAGGCCCACCTGAACTCTCACAATAAGTACTCCATGTATAGAAACTACAATCACCCCAAGATCCGATTGATGGAATACGCATTGTTCTGGTTAAAACATCAATCATATAATTGCTCATTTCCTCACCTCCCACCGGAGGATCCGGATTTCCATTATATAACTGACCCCACAATAATAACGTATTGTTGTGATCAGACGCACCGGCATTACTATGAATGGAATGATACCAGGATGCGCCCAGAAAATTGGCTTGATTTGTTCTTTGATAAAGAGGAACCTGCTGATCATCATTGGTTCTGGAAATGTAAGCAGTATCTATATCCGTTTGATTTAATAGAATATCCTGTAACTGCAATCCCACTCTTAAGACTTCTTCAGCTTCGGAATACCCATTCACCCCCATGTTTTCTGTTTGGCTATGTCCGGGATCAATAAAAATATTCCAGCCGTTTAATCCAGTGACCTGGCAAAAAGAAAAAGATGAAATAATCATCAATATAAATAAACGTTTATGAATCAAAACCTATTCTACCATTTGGATGTATATTGGACCCAACCCGTCTAAATCATAAATAATCCATTTCTCACCAGGATGCCAATCTGGTCGCATTTCAAGTTTATTTGGAGTATTGGTCAGGTTTGTTTTTTTTGTACCATCCGCATTAATAATATAAATATCCGATGAGGTAATAACATGGCCATCATCTTGTGTTATCATATAGGCAATTTTATTACTTCTAGAATTCCATGCTGGTTCATGTCCTTTACCCAAATTCGTCTTTTTGAGTGTTTGAATATCCAATACCCACAGGTTTCCACCTACCACTTCAAAAACGAGTTTTTTTTCATCCGGTGATGGAAGAAGATTTAAAATATCTCCCTTCCCATGAAAAAGAATCTTTTTATTTTCTCTTTGTAAATTATATTCAATAATCGTATTTCCTACAGAATAAATTATTTTACCGGTAGTATTATTCGAATCCTTATTGTGTATAGAATTAAATAATATTAATTTTTTCCCACCGTTTATGGTAATATTATTGTCATTATTTCTCCAAACTGGAATTCCGGGTAAATTTGTTTGATTTTCAAGAAATACATTTTTTACATCAGTAATGATATTATAAGCAACAATACTATTATATCGTTTCTTATTATTAAATACAGCCGGCTTCGATAAAATCCATACACTATTTTTGGACCAATTCATTCCAAAACCTGCCGAAGGATCACTCGTCAATAGTTTGATTTCTTTCTTGTTTAAATGATATAAATAAATTCCTTTATAATGCTGCTCTGTCAAGGATACATAATTCCCATTGGGTGAAAATTTTGGATTTATGAAAAAACGTTCTGTTTCGATTGCAATTGGATGACCAATTCGTTTTACTGAAGTTTCTTCAGCTAATGCAGATGTAAAAAAACATAAAACGCAAAAAATACGTATATAAATTGGGTGATTATTTTCCATTTCTTATTTTGAAAATTACCAATAAAAAAGCCCCTGAAAACAGAGGCTTCTTTATCAGTTATTTATTTTGAAATTATTTCAACAATGTAACTCTTTTAGAGAAAGTAACATCAACTGAAGATAATCTGTAAATATAAGTTCCTGAAGGAACTCGCATTCCAGAATTATCTCTTCCATTCCAAACAATTTCATGTTCACCATTGAAATGCCATTCGTTAACTAATGTTCTAACAAGTTGACCTTTCAAGTTGAAAATTTCCATTTTTGCATTACCCGTTCTGCCAACTTCATATTTGATTTTGGTAGAGGGGTTGAATGGATTTGGATATGCTTGATATAATGCATAACCTTCAGCAACAATAGGTGCATTACCTTCTTCATCGATTGCAACTGTTACAGGATCAGCATTTGTCCAAACTTGGATTACATTTGTTGAAAAATCACCCACATAAAGAGTCATACCATCTGCAGATGATCCTAGACCCCGAGGATTACATGTAACACCCGTGGCTGCCAATGCTGATGCATCATCATCAAGTGTAACTGACTGACCAATTCCAAATGTATCAATTATAGCGCCAGTATTTGGATCTAGACCAACCCAACTTCCTGCGAGGGGATGGCTTGACCATGCAGGATCTGTTTCACCTGCCCATAAAACACCAAGATTCCATCCTAATGCTTCAACCCACAGATTTACTTGAACCGTTGTGTCTGCACCTGAAGAAGTTGTGTCCGCAACCATGACGTTACCATATGTATCCACACTATCGTAAGCCGTTCCTAGTGCATTTGATTCTAATACAGTTACACCAACACCATTCCATGTTGATCCCAAGAAAATTCGGTTTGCATCAGGCGTTACCAGAGTGGCACGATTGTAATTGATCCCATTTGCTGCCACAGTTATTTGTGAACTGAAATCGGCACTGACTTTAACAACAGGTCTAGCCGCACCGCCAACCCAACTGACATATACATCTCCATCTTGATCAACTGAAGGTGCTGACAATGAACTCATTGAACCGGCCTCATCATATGCAACATCAAATGAATTCATCATTTCACCTGTTTGATAATTGAAACGATAGAGCTTATTTGTTGCATAAATGATATTACCATCTATATCAAGACACATTCCTTTACCACTGTATGTTAATGTATCACCACCCGGAAAACGGATTGGTGAAAATGATGTATGCGCGCCAGAAGGTGTAAATACAAAAATTGGGCGAACTGATACTGTATCAATTCCACCCGCACCATCATCGACAAATAATGTATCTCCTGCTATAGGCCCGTGCATAGCAACCCATACGTTCCCATCCGGTGCTACAACGATGCCATGAATTCCATATCCATCGCCTCTGGGCAATTGATAATCATAGAAAACACTTTGAAATTGCCAATCAGCAGCCATTAAGCCGACAACAAACAATGGTAAAAGTGTTATTTTTATTAACCATTTAGTCATGTTAACTCCTTTGTGTTTTTTTTATTATGTACAACAATTTAATTTAATTCTAAATGATAATAATTAGAGTAAATCATCATTCAGTTTAATAATGATATTATCTTATTACAACAAACTTTTTAATGATAGATTCATCTTTTTTGAGCAATACCTTGGAATTTTCATCTATCATTTTTTCAGTAACAATTATATTTGCCAGATAAATACCACTGGCTATTAATTGCCTTGTGGAGGTCACAGAATCCCAAGCTTCATCGCCACTGCCATCGTCATGATTAATCGTCTTAATCAAATCTCCCCTTTCTGTATAAATTTTTATTTTACATTGGGGCGGTATATTCAAAAACATGATTTTATTTTTTTCACCAGGATACTGCAACCGTGATGCTCCAATATGATAAGGATTTGGAACTATGCGAATTTTATCAAGTTGATTACCTGCTTTTCGTCTCAAATATGCGGGAGTTGTTGTTTTTGTATAAAACCGACTACTCATGAGTGGACCTGTTGGATTAGCTAATCCGGATGTATTATTAGATCCATCATTATAAGCAACTGAATAATAATAATATGAAAACCCTCTTACCGGAGTCAGATCATCAAATGAATAAACACCAGAACCCCCATCGTAGATTTCTTCGTAGGTTGTATCAGCTTTTCCAACAGCTCTGAATATTTTATATCCGGCAAAATCAGGTTCATTTTCTGACGGACTTGGTTCCCAAGACAAGTAAATTCTATCTCCTCCGGATTTGACATCGAATAATGTGGGTGGTAATGGTGGTTGAGGGATCTCCATGTTCAGATCATAATTCCGTTTCGCTCTACCAAACGTCAGCAGAAGAGAATCTTTCCCCGTAAAAATCCATGAATTTTTATAAATCGTTTCGTCTGTTGTTTCAGCTCCATTGGGTAAAATGAATGGACCACTGTCGCTGGAATTATCATAAGCTTGTTTCCATCGAGAACCAATGATTTCACACATTTTTCGGCTCAAACCATTGATACCTTCTGCCTCAACAATCGTAATACTTTCACCGGGTACTAAATCGAAAGGGCCATATGTCATCATTACATTGGTCCCTCCGCCATCATTATGGATTTTGTATGGGTCTGTGATATGCATTAAATAATCATTTCCTTCATCCAAAGATGTTTCATCAAATCGATCTGAACCTCCTAGTCCTTTATGTGGATTTCCACTTAACATATCATACATTTTCCACATATTTAATTCATCGCTTGGATAAAGATTCCCCACCTGTGGGTAGGTATCTCCGGCATGCCATCCAAAAAATATAGGTTGGTCGGGATCATCTGTTGAATCACTTGCACTTTTATCAACATGCAAAACAACTGATCCAACATGATGCGGTGATGTTAACCGTCCATTTCCTCTGATGTCTGGAGCACCGATATTATTGTATCCATTCACATTCGATTGCCCTGCCCAAGAGAATCCGCACCTCAGCCATTCAACGATTGGATTAGATTCATCAATAATATCGTTCATATGTTCGGTATAATTTTCGCCACGAACCGTCACCCATGAATGCTTTCCCCATGATTGACCATCACCAATATTAAATGTCCCCTCTCTCCCACAACTATATCGCGTTCCCCATCCAATTCGCACTCCATTCAATGGTGCATTTAATTCAATTTCATCATCCCAATCCGTATTACCCGTATTTGTGAATGTAAATTCCTTTATAAAATAATTATCATGGTATTGCTGGCTGAACACATAAATTTTTCGCGTCATAGTTAAACCCATGGATGTATTAACCACATTCGTAATAATTCTATCGGCAATTTGATCCGGATTTATTTCATCAATCTCATCGGCATTTACTGCATGGATATCTCGACCATCAACGTAAACTGTGGGAATAATAAATTTTGAAGATTGCGTCAATTCCATGGGAAAAAGTGATATCCCTACATAATCCAGAGCAAAATATATTCCATAATGCCCCCAATTATAACCGGCATCGTTCACAAAATTTTCTACAGCAAGCCATGTTCGTTTAATAACTGAATTATCCTGATATGGATAATCTGCAGGCCAGCGTAAACCTTCATAATAAGAATTATTCCACGCCCGCTCGGAACCATACGCAGAAAAATGACTCTGCAATGAACCCACTTTTACGTAACGAGTTTCAGTTTCAGCTACTTGGCTAAAAGCAACGCTAATGAGTAAAATTGATATCTGAAAAATTTTCACTAGAAATTAAAATATCAATGTAAACCCGAACGTGATTTTGATTGGATTGAGAAATGTAAACGCCTTTATATTCGGCATATCAATATACGATTTCGTCTTTTTCCGTTCATCATTTCTTGCTTTTATTTCCGGAGAATTTTCCGGATTATGTTCTAATGGATCATATTCAATATTCCAATCTCTAAATACCCCCACTCTATCGCTTCCTTTTTCTACTCCATCTTCCCATGAAAAATTTAATGATTGAATATAATCCAAATAATCGTAGTAATCGGAAAATCCGGCTGAACTCATAAATTTTGAATTTAAAGCGTTGCTGATATCAATAAATATTTTCGCTTTTACAGATTTGAAGGTAACCAGTTTGCTGAATTTTAAATCCACATTGTATCGATCTTTCCATTGAATATTGTCCACAACTCCCGGAATTGAATTCGGATTATATGTTGCGTATGTCCCTGTGTTATATGAACCAAGGATATTCAGTTTCCACCCACCCAAAGGTCTGAATAACCCATGTACAAGAGGACCATAATTATCCGGAATAGTAAATTGCAGATTCCCTCTCCAATACGGTAAAGGATGAGGGCGTTCCTGATATGGGTTCAACTGAAGATATTCTTGTTGCTCTTGGGGATCTTGATAATAATTGGTTAAACCAAAATAGCCGTAGGATCGAGCCATGTAAGTATAATTAATAAATCCTGTAATCCATTTTCCAGATTTCTTATTGAGGGTTACTTCCACCCCGCGAATATCTTCATATTCATTATTCATAGCTTTTTTATAGGAAATAGAACGACCCATATTCCCATAATAAACCCAATTTGGTTCGTCTGTAACATCTTTATAGTAGGTGGATATATTAAATAAATACTCTTTCCAAGATTGGGAATAGCCCAATTCGTACGCAATTGTTTGTTCAAAAATCATATTTGGGTTACCTATATGTGTTACTAATCCATTGGATTCCCTTTGAATTCTAAATCGATATGAAGATGCAGGTTCACTTTGAAAATGTCCATAATTAAAATAAAGTTTTGAAGATTCTGTAATAGGATGAGAAATTCCCAATCTTGGGCTGACTTTCAGAGTCGATTTAGAATCTTCTGCAGGTGCTTCATTTTCAATCAAATCTCCATTTCCTTGTTCATAAAACTCGTCATAATCTTCCAAAACATAATTCACTGAATTGGCATCAATATAGTCGAATCGAATGCCTGCATTCGCGATAAATCCTTCATACTCAAGTTTATCTTGCACATAAAATCCTGCTCGTATTGGAGTTGCAGTATATTCCAAACTTCGATTCCAAGTATTCATAGACGGATTTTCTGTAAATGATTTGATATCATAATTATTTACAACAATTTGAAAACCTGTTTTCACCTGATGTCTTAAATTCAGCTGATTGGTTAAATCAAATTTTAACATAGTAGTTGAGTTGACACTTTGATCTCGACCTAAATTCATCCACCCACCCAATATCATTCCATCAATTCCCGTAACGCTATGCCCCCAATAGCCATAAGGTGCCTCATCTGCAAAATAGCCGGGAATAATTTCATTCGTTCTCGAAGTGTCTCGTTCCGCCAGTTGAAATGTATTGTATTCATTTTGAATATATTGGATGGTGAAATCATAAAACATATCCGTATTTAACATATGATTAATTTTTATTCCGAACATGGTTCTGTTTATATCTGTAGGGCTGAAAAATCCCGGCATAAATAATACAGCATCTCCGCTGCTACTATTGGTTAAATCTGCCACAGAAAAGGTGTTTTCCAACACATATCCGGTAGGTGTTGTTTTCCAATTATAAGGAGAAGTAGATTGGGTTTTTCCTACAAGCCCCATCAGGGTTAATTTCATTTTATCAGATAGGTTACTTGTCAGTTTTAAGTTTGCAACATCATCATTATAACTGTCTCGTGATAAGGGAAAAACAAATACATTTTGTCGTGAAAAATAACTAAAATGAAAACGAAGTTTTCCCATATAAGCAAACAAGAACGGAACAGGACCACCTAGGGTAAAATCAATGGTAAAATCCGGTTTTGAGATAGCTCCGTTTCGCCGATGCTGCCACTTGAAAATTTGTTGCAATGCCTGCGGCGTTAAATCATTATTGGGGTTATTATCAGCAAATGTCGCTTCGGAAATTGAATTCCAGCCCTCAAAAGAAGGATATTGTTGTTTTTTATATTGAGTCCAATTTCCGTTCGTGGTTCCCATCCAACACACATCCTCATCCAAATAGGGACGCAAAAAATATGATGATTCACTATAAATAGATTCGCCAAAATGTTTTGGTGCCGGCGGACTTTGTCTAATAGTAATCGCTGTTGTTATTTTTTCATAACTCCCATCATCGGTAATTACATTAATAATTCCCGATCTAATATTTCCATACTCTGCATTAAATCCACCCGTTTGTACTTGAACTTCCTTAATGGAATTCAAACTAATTGATGAGAACGGATTATTGGATCGTTCATCATTTAATAAAAAACCATTCATAATTACTGCAGTTTGGTTTTGCCCTCCCCCTCGAATTGACAAACCTTGAACACCGGCTTGGAGACCAATTACTTCAGAAAATGTTGAGACAGGTAATGATATAATTTCTTCATAACTATAGTCCATTCTGCTGGAAGAAACATCATGGATAACCAATGGTTTTATCGCTTCAACGACTACTTCGCCCATTTGTATGGATTCTTGCTCAAGTGAAAAATTGATTGTTATCGTTTGATTCATCACAACATCAACTTGAGTCATGGTTACAACAGCATAACCAATCATTGAACTTTTAACCGAATATTTCCCCGGTACAATATTTATAATTGAAAAATATCCGTTTTGATTTGTAACTGTTCCGATATCATTATCTAGTAGAATAATATTCACACCAATAAGAGATTCGCCGGATTGAGCATCAAGTACTTTTCCGCTTATTTTACCTGTAATACCACTATATAAAGTATTTGACAGAAAAAGCATTAAAAGAAAATATAAAACAGAGAAATATTTCTTCCCCATCATGTTGCTCCTAATACACTATGGACGACCGTAATACGGAGCACCCAATTCCGACAATTCTAATCGATAAATCGCACGACTACTTCCCCGGTAATTCAAGTATAAATAATTTCCAGCCCCCCAAGTCATTTTAGCAATAGGACCAAAAACAATTTTGGGGTATAATAAGTTAAAGCTACCATCCACATTCACAGTAGCAACTCCAATATCCCCGTCGGAGGAAATATACATTTTACCGGTTTTATCAAAGGTTAAACACGTAATTCTTGAATCTGTACCGCTTGTTACCACCCAATCCAACACCAGCTCCTTTTCTCCTAATGATCCCGATGAAGATGTAATTTGATTTCTCCAAATGCCCGTTGAAGGAATATCTGCACTTTCACCCAGATAATTACCGGCAACATACAGATAACTATCAAAAACACGAATTGCATTTATGTTGATATCAGTATAATCAGCGGATGTAATTGATGTTAAATCGCTTTGCACAGTATAAATGGCATTTCCACCACCGCCACAATACAGATTACCATTTATATCAAAATCCAAGTCAGCAATCTTTCCTGGAAGTGCGGCATATGATTGCTGCCCAGACGACATATTATGCTTTATAAGAAACTCATAAAAACCATCAACGTAATACATATCATTATCGGGTCCGATTCTCATACTCGATGGAGTAGGTAACATGGAGTGAATAAACGAGCTATCTCTTTCAGCATTCGGCGGAGTCAACCTTTCAATATCCCCTTCAGGGAGATCAAATAATCCAACATAAAGATTTTCACTATTATCCGCTTCCAACCCCCATACACTTTCCTCAAATGAGTCAAAATTGCCATATTTGATAATCCTAGGGTATAATGTATAATATCGATCGTATTCACCAAAAAGGAATGCACCCCCTACAGCAATTTTAATAATAACACTATCAGCCAAAAAATTTGGCGGACTTACAACAATTTCTGTTTTAGAGGATTCGAGGACCTCTCCTAATTCAGAATTGAAATAGACGAAAATTTCTTCAGGATTTGAACTAAAGTTTTCTCCATTAATAGTTATAATATCAGAACCAGCGAATGCACTGTCAGACGGAGAAAGAGATGTAATTACAGGTGACGGTAGACCTCGATCATTGGGGTCCCAAATATCATCTGGATATTGATTATCAACGCAGCTAGTAAAAAAGCCTAAAGAACCTAAAATAACAATTGTAAATAAATATTTATAATAATGTAATAATGTCAAATTCATAATATTAATCGAGTGAGATATTTAAAGATAAACGCTGTACATTATCAAATACTCCAAAAGGGGTATAAGCATAATCTACACTAATAAAAAGAGATCCCACATGTTTTTGGAAACCGACTCCAGCCGTAAAGTTTTTCTCATCATAATTCAATAAATAACCACTTCTTATATTGATCATATTTATCAATTTATATTCCATTCCGATATTCATTCTTTCGCTATAAGACCTCGGGTGTAACGCATCTACGGTTAAAATTAATTTATTAACTGACGGTTTTGATGGCAAGAATTCCATTAAATCAATCGAAGCACCTATTGTAAATGTGAGGGGCAATTGAAATCCTTCGGTATGGAATTTTATTTCTTGAGAAAAATTTCGGACAGACATACCAAAAGAAAAACTTTTCCAACCTGTTTCGTAAATCGTTCCAAAATCAAATGCAACAGCATCAGCAATATTCTTTACAACAGATTGGGTTGTGTCAGAATCGGGTACAACATTTTTCCCTAAATACTGGGTTGCTGTTTTTACTTGTCCACCCACAGAAAATTTATCTGATAATGATTTTGCATAACCAACACCAAAAGCCATTGCCGATGGGTTTAGAATTTCAGTATCAATAAATCCTTGCGAATTATCCCAAACCATGGTGCCTTGGATGTCGCCATAATCAACATGGATAAAGCTTATTCCAAATACACCATATTTGCCATGGGAGGGAGCGGTTGAAACACTAATTGCATTATGGTTTATACCGGCGATCCATTGATTCTGGCTTAATGATACATCGATAAAACTGATTTGACGTGACATACCGGCGGGATTGAAAAACAGAGAGCTAGATTGTCCAAATATGGTAGTCATAGCATCGCCCATAGCCCCGGCCCTGGCATCTGAACTAACACTCAAAAATTGAAAACCAGTTTGTGCAAGCTTTTTATCACCACTCATTAATAATGATGACGATGATAATAATGTAAATAATAAACTGAATTTTATAGTAAATAATTTATTCATTGTTCATAACCACAAAAAGTGTTCGTTGCAATTTGCCCCCATTGATTCTCATTAGATAATCACCTGAAACAAGATTAAATAAATATCGTGCCTTTATTTCAGGGCATTCGGACACAGTGCTCAAATCAATTGTTTCTGCTTCGGGTAACAAATTCTGCCCGTCGTTTGCAAAAAGAGAGATGTCCACAGACTCATTTATAACAATCAATATTTCACCCGAGGCATTCAAAAATAAAAAGCATGTATCACTACTGATAAGGACGGACCAAGAATTCGCACTGATATTAATCATACTGAAATCCAATGATTTCACAAATTCAATTGTATCAGCCATAGTTGCAAAACTTGTATCTAATCCAACAGCTACATTTTGTACAGTCGAAGAATCTGCATTTAATCGTTCACAAGCACGTTCATCAATTTGGCTCATTGAAAATGATTCTTCCTTAAAATCATCACATCTTATAATCAGAGCAAGAATCATAAATATTATAATCGTGTTTTTTTTCATTTATCTGATCACCATAAATTTTCTTATTGTACTCTCACCTTTTGGTGTTTCTATGTGTGCAATATACAATCCGCTTACCACAACTTGTCTGGATGATGTTAATGAATTCCACGCTTCATCACCGCTTCCATCATTATGTTCAATTGTCTTTATTAAATCACCTCTTTCCGTAAAAATCGTTATAGTACATTCACCCGGAATATTTAAAAACATAAGGCGATCAGGTGCCGAAACACCATATTGCAAATTTCTGCTGGCAATATTGTATGGATTTGGAACAACTCGCAAATCTTCTAATTCTCCGGGAGTACGTTTTAAAAAGGCAGGTGTATTCGTGATTGTAAAAAATTTACTGCTAGTTAATGGCACACCATTATTTTGCGAGCCATCATCCAAGCCTTCCAAATAATAAAAATAATCAAACCCTCTGGTTGCCGTCTTGTCATCGAATGAATTCTCACCTGAAGCAAAGTCCCATATTCTAACAATACTTTCATCAATATCAGCTATATCACCCGTATTAATGTCATAATAAAAAATAGTCGTGTCCGGTTTAAACTTAAACCGTGTTAATCTGTATCCGCTAAAATTCGGATAGCTTTCTGCATTATTTGACCATTCTAAGGCAATACGATCGCCACCGGAAGAAACGGAAAAATCTGTTGGTGGTGGCGGAGGTGTAACAATATAAAAATTTGATCTATATGTTTCTCGCGCCCTCTTGAATGTTTTAATTAATGAATCAATCCCGGTAAATACCCAAGAATTTTTATAACCATCTTTTCCAGACTGAGGTCCACTATAATTTGTCATCATATATTGTTGTATATCAGAAGGATTTGGTGGAAAATTATCTGTATTAAAATCATTCTTCCAGTTTATACCAACCTCATAGGCTTTCTTTCGAGCAATACCAGCTACTGCCTCGGCAAAAATAATTCGAATACTGTCGCCCGGCGCTAAAGTATAAGGTCCATAACCAACGCCTTGTGACGTACCACCGGGATTACTCGCACCTCCCGGGCTAAAACTATCCGCATAACCCGAACCAACTTGTTCTGCTTGGTTTTGGTCAGGATGCCCTTGAGTCATATAATTATATTCTTTTGTCATTCTACCTGGGTTAAACTGATCATTTCCGGCATCCGTTAACGGATCGTCTGAAAGCATATACCAGGTTGTAGATGGTTGATTTAAATCATCTGTTTGGTCTGATGGACTTTTATCTGCATGGATAGTGACAACGCCGGTAAACTGGGATGCTCCAAGACGACCATCACCTGGTTCATTTGGACCACCTATATTATCAAAATCTGCTTTGGAGTGATATCCATGCCAAGAAAACATCGCTCTCATCATTTCACCATCATCATAAAACTGATCAACGGAAGCCATGGGATTTTCAGGATGTTCTCCTATTACTTCATTCATGGTATTATGTCCCCACGCCGCACTTTGAGGAAGCCAATTCCCATCATATACCATCCCTTCACGGCTGATAGCGTACCTATATTGAAAATAAGCCATAAAACTATTTACAGTTTGTTCATATTGCGTTTCGCATTCAGAATCAAAGCAGCCGTTATTCTTAAAAACAATATCATAAATAAAATAATTCTGATGATCTTGATGGGCAAAAGCATAAATCTTTCGAGTCATTTCAATACCCATAGATGTTTGGACTGTATTAATAAGTACCCTTTCTGCTGGTAATGATTCATCGATAATATCCACAACATCTGTATAGATTAAATTTGTTGCTGGATTTCCATCAACAAATACACGGGGATGGTCATATTTACCCATTAATATAAAATTTTTGGGCATAGTTTCATTTTTAACATCAATAAATCTTGGTCCGACATGAACTACTTTATGGTCAAAGTTTTTTTCGGCTTTTGGATCATAAAAATTTTCAGCCCCCAGCCACATAGCTTTTGCTGCTTGATTATCTTGAACAGAATAAAAAGCCGGCCATCTTAATCCATCCTGCTGATCTGTTATTTGACCTGTTCTTCCTACTTCAATTTCGCAACCTGCTTCAGAAAACCAATTGTGCATATCACCAATTGCTATCCATTTAGTTTCTTCAGCAAATAGAATATTTGTCAAGCTAATAAAAATATAAAAGATTACTAAGTATAATTTCTTCATAGGTTAAAAATCGTATGAAATGTTAATTCCAATAAAAATATCTCTAGGGTTGAGAAAAACGTAATGATCAATATTAGGCATATCAATATATGCTTTATTATCGATAACCCAATTATAATAGTTTTTATCAACATTAGCCCAACCGCTTTCTTTAGTCCATTGCGTATATGTTTCTGTCTCATCATCAAAATATATGGGTCTAGCACTTGGGTTTGATACGTTATTTACGTTAGCCACCCATTCCATAGGAACAAAATCTATATTGTCTTCTCGAGCATCTCCCGGAACATCTTCTCCATTAAAATTGTGATATCCTAATTCTCCGGCAACATTATCAGGCATATGTAAAGATTGCATATAATAATTATAATCAAACCCATCTTCGAATCCATATCCTGAAAACGATTTAATATTTAATGCATTATAAATATCAGCATATAGTTTCAGCCTAATATTCCCTACATAAAATGATTTAGCAATTTTAATATCCACATTGTAGTTATTCTTATACTGCACGTTATATTCTATACCAGGCACATTGTTTGGATTATACGTAAACCAACTTCCAGCTCGCCAAAATGAAATCAAATTCAAATGCCAATCACCCAAAATATATTGCCCCATAATTTTGGGACCGTACTTTAAAGGCGTATGTAAATCAATAATAGATTTAATTTTCGGAATTGGGCGAGGTTTATTTTGTTTTGGATTTTTAGATAAATAATCCCTTTGGTCAGCAGGATTCTCAAAATATTTCTTAACGTCATAATATCCTGATGTATTTACTCTATATTCATAATTGATATTGCCTGTTATCCAATCTCCCTGTACTTTTGATACATCAAACTCAAAACCACGAATATCTTCATAACTGTTTGCCGTCAACTGATAATAAATCACCTTACTGTTGGCGCTGATATATTGAGTTAAATCTTGCTGGTAAGAAATATCTTTATAATATGCAGAAAGATGAATTAAAAATAAATTGTTAAATGCATGATCATATCCTAATTCGTAGGATATAGTTTTAGCCAATGGTAAGCTAGGATCCCCCATATTTATTACTTCGTTACCATTCCCACGTCGAATTCTATACAAATCTTGCGCAATAGGCATTTGACGATAATGACCATAATTAAAATATAATTTTGAGACCTCAGTTATGGGATGTGATATTGCAAGACGGGGACTTAATGTAAAATTTGGTTTTATGGTTTCTTTATCAAAATATTCTTCATTTTCAGGCGAATAATTTGAGGAGAAAAAACCCTCATCATACATATCCAAAACAACCCATTCTCCATTGGGATTTACATAATCTATATTAAACCCTGCAGTTGCAACAAATCCTTTAAATTCCAGTTTATCTTGTAAATAAAATGCGAAACGAAAAGGGTTTTGACTCATGGATGTCCAGTAGTTCCCTTCAGGAAGAAACTCATTTCTTGAACCAAATTCTAATTGTAAATCACTCGAAATATACTCAAAACCAGTTTTAATTTGATTCGTTGAATTTACTTGTGATACCCAATCCGCTTTAATCATAATTGTACTGATTGTACTGGTATCGCGAGAAGTACTAATGGCTCCGCCAAACGCCAAACGACCCTCAACACTAAAATATGGAGAACCCCAAAACCCAACTGGAGAATCATCCACAAAATATCCATCAATTACTTCATAATCTTGCGTTGTATCTCGTCGTGCACCGTGCCATGTATAATAATCTTTATAGTCATGCTTAATCAATATCTTGTAGAAAGTTTTTGAACTTAATTGATGAGTTAACTTTAAAGCATTTGTACGATTTTTAACTGTAGTAGGTGACCAATATATATTTGTAAATAATCTCCAGGGCATTGTAAAACCACGTCTGTTTACTTGTGATGCTAAATCCCAAATATCATTCATAATTGATGTTCCACCGCCTCTTGACAAAGCAGTACCTTCAACTTTACCGCTTAAAAAGGAATACGTTAGCTTCATTTGTTTAGTAATATCTGAAGTCAATTTCAAAAAAGAAGAAGAACGATCCAGCCCACTCCGAGATACTTCATAAAGATATTCATCCTGTTCAATCATGGTGGAAAAGAAAAATCGTAGATTCCCAAATTTTTTTGAAATGAAAGGTACAGGTCCGCCAAATCCTGCATCTATATTAAAGTCCGGCTTCGCAATTGCGCCATTCTTCCGATTTTCCCACGTGAAAAGTTTTTGAGCCCCTGAAGGTGATAAATCATTATTGGGATCACTATCTGCCAATGTTTGCTCTGAAACACGATTCCAACCTTCAAACGTTGGGAACTGGCGTTGAGTATATTCATCCCAAACACTATTCTCTGTTCCTGCCCAAGCGACATCATCATCAAAATAAGGTCTATTCCAAAATGAATTTTTATCATAGGGAGACATACCAAAATGTTTTTGTCCCGGTGAACTATTTCTGAAAAATATTGAGCCACTATAACTGTCCTCTGATCCTTCTTTTGTAACTACATTTACTACACCTGAACGAACATTATGATATTCTGCACTGAAACCGCCGGTTTGGACACTTATATTCTGAATTGAGCTTAAAGGAATATTTGTTGATGGATCGCTCGTTCGTTCGTCATTTAATACAATTCCATCCACCATGAACATGGTTTCATTATAGCTACCACCTCGAACAGAAAATCCTGAAATTCCTGCCTGCAATGCAATTACATCTGATATACTGCTAACGGCTAACTGATCAATATTTTCTGAAGAGATACTTTTTTGACTGGCTGCAACATCTACTCTTATTAGTTTTTTTTCGGCTAGGACCAAAACCGATTCACCTTCAATAACTTCTGTAGTTAATTGAATATCAATTGTTGCAGTTAAATCAATTTCGACACGAACATTGGTTACTAAAACTGGAGAATAGCCAATCATATTTGCTTTTAACTCATGTGTACCAGGATCCACATTTAATATAACATAATAACCATTATCATCGGAAGCTGCACCTTGGTAGGTTCCTTTGATTTGAATATTTACTCCAGCAAGCTGTTCACCTGTTACTTTATCAGATACGATTCCAGCAATTTTACCAGTGGTACCGGCAACGCTTATTGAAGGAAATAATATTATCATACAAAGAAAGATGAGTTGATTAAATTTATACTTGGTAGCTGTTTCCATATAATCTCAATTGTAAAATACTACATAAAATCTAATTGTTAAATTAAACGGATAGCAATGTCTTTATTATTGTTTTTCGTATTATGTTTGTGTTTTAACTATTTTGTAGATTAAATAACTAACTTTACTTAACAATTAAAAACCAATTCAAATGCAGCAATCACACCCTCTTTTAAATATCATAAAAGATAAATCATTGCTTTCGGCTATTGCTGAAAAATATGGCACACCATTATATATTTATAGTGAAGAGCGATTAATTGAAAATGTAAATAAAATAAATAGTGCATTGAGTAATAACTTCGACAGTTATCATATTTGTTATACTATAAAAGCAAACAGCAATCCTCACTTAATTAAAACGCTTAAAGATACAATACCATCTCTAGGA
>Ga0066369_10000252_pt1 | contig 23332 bp, 23 predicted proteins | sample Knorr_S7_td_Bott_FD_70972 | JGI IMG/M metagenome (GOLD analysis project Ga0066369, IMG submission 70972) | Marine microbial communities from Southern Atlantic Ocean transect - Knorr_S7_td_Bottom_ad_4513_LV_A | ecosystem: Environmental > Aquatic > Marine > Oceanic | place: Southern Atlantic... | reverse complement strand
CAAAGACTAAATATCGAGGAGCTGATACAAATTTTAGATGGGTATATAAAATAGATACAGAAAAAAGGCGGTATGTTCAATTTTTTGTCAAAGGGTGGAAGTATAAATATTTTGCTTATAGTATAAATCTTCCAGGAAAAAATCTGGATTTTCGAATTCCTGGCTTCACTTTTGATAGACATTTGTTTGGTGTTGATACGGGGGGCATTCATTTATTTGGTACAGATAAAGCGGGAAAAGATTTATTTGGACGAACGCTTAGTGCAATTTATATTTCCTTGGCCGTCGGAACACTTGGTGTTTTTATTTCTTTTGTGCTTTCCTTAATTATTGGAGGTATTGGTGGGTATTATGGTGGTTGGATTGACGGCGTTTGTCAAATGTTTACTGATGCCGTCCGGACTATTCCTCCTGTACCTTTGTTTATGTGCTTGTCAGCTTTTGCACCCGATACATGGAGCTCTGAATTAAGATTTTTCTTTATAGCAAGTCTTTTAGGATTTATTTCATGGCCAACTCTTGCAAGACGTGTTCGAACACATTTGTTAACTGAGAGAAGCCAAGAGTATATTCTTGCTGCACAACTATGCGGTGCATCATCCACACATATAATTATTCGCCATTTATTGCCCAGCTTTACTAGCTACATTATTGTCGATTTAGTTATTAGCTTTCCTTATATGCTTTTATCGGAAACCGCTCTGAGTTTCATTGGTTTGGGTTTGAGAGAGCCAGTTAATTCGCTTGGTGTTTTATTGCAAAATGCAACTAAAGCGGACGTTTTATTAAATTACCAATGGTATTTTCTCCCAGTATTATTCTTAATCATATTAATTTTGTCATTTGTTTTTGTAGGGGATGGTCTCCGGGATGCAGCTGATCCTCATAAAAATAAATGATGTCCATGAATGCTTTATTAGATATTAAAAATTTAAGTGTACAGTTTGATACAGACGAAGGAAGAATTATTGCCGTTAATAACATTTCTTTGTCATTAAATGCAGGTGAGGTTTTAGGTATAGTTGGAGAATCTGGATCAGGAAAATCAGTTACAGCAAAATCAATAATGCAACTTAACCCTTATAATACTCATTATGATGAGATGGGTGAAATAATAATTGATAATGAAAATGTTTTACGCTTTACGTCAAAAGAAGATTTAAAAAAAATTCGGGGTGGTAAAGTTTCCATGATTTTTCAGGAACCTATGGCAAGTTTTGCTCCTGCTATTAAAATCGGAAAACAAATGGTTGAACAATTACTTTTGCATAAATCAATAAACAAAGAAGAGGCAAAATCTATTTCTATAGATATGTTGAAGCGAGTGGGGATTGCTGATGCGGACAAAAGATTTAATCAATATGCTTTTGAATTGTCAGGAGGAATGAGACAGCGAGCAATGATTGCTATGGCTTTATCAACAATGCCAAAATTATTACTTGCCGACGAACCCACAACAGCTCTAGATGTAACGATTCAAGCACAAGTGATTGATTTAATGAAAGACATCATTGCAGAATACAAAATGGGCGTTATGTTTATTACACATGATTTAGGTGTAATTGCGCAAACGGCAGATAATGTTGCTGTAATGTATTTAGGTAATATAGTTGAAATTGGCCCAGTTAAAGAAATTATCAAAAATCCCAAACACCCATATACCCAAGGACTAATTGACGCCCTTCCCGATATAGATAATCTTGATACCCCCCTAAAACCTGTCCCTGGAAGTATTCCTAGTCCTTTAGAGAGACCGTCAGGTTGTGTTTTTCATACGAGATGTAAAATATACGAGGAAGGATTATGCAATAATGAAGAACCTCAACTAAAATCTTTTTCATCTAATCATAAAGTTGCTTGTTTGAAAGTAGATTCCAATGAATGATAAAATGAGCAACGAACTGGTTTCTGTAAAGAATGTCTCGGTAGAATTTGACTACCAGGATAATTTTTTATCTCGTAAGCAGAAAATTCAAGCTGTTAAAAATGTCAATTTATCAATAAAAAAAGGTTCCTTTGTTGGATTGGTTGGAGAATCTGGTTCTGGCAAAACAACACTTGGTAGGGCAATCCTTGCCGCAAATAAAATCACCGAAGGTCAAGTTATATTTCATGATGAAAAAAAGGATTATGATCTTGGGTCAATTTCAAAAAAAGAATTAAAAGAATACAGAAAATTATCACAATTAATATTTCAAGATCCCTATGCAGCCTTAAGTCCTAGAATGACAGTAAGAGATATTCTTGCTGAACCTTTAGAAGTGATGAAAATTACTAAAACACGCGCAGAAACAGATGACCGTGTTAGAGAAATTGCTTCCAAGTGTCGTTTAAATTTAGAACATTTACGAAGATTCCCTCATGCCTTTTCAGGTGGACAACGACAACGGATATCAATTGCAAGAGCTCTTGTAAGTAATCCAAAATTTATTGTGGCAGATGAAAGTGTAGCCGCATTGGATGTATCAATTCAGGCTGACATTTTAAATTTGTTAAAAAATCTTCAAAAAGAATTAAATTTAACATATCTTTTTATCAGTCATGATCTTAGTGTAGTAGCACATATTTGTGATGAGGTAGCTGTTATGTATCTTGGTCGTATAGTGGAACATGGTCCCACAAGAGAACTTTTTTCAAATCCCAAACATCCTTATACTAAAGCATTACTATCATCTATTCCATCTATTGATCCCGAAAAGCAAAACAAAGCAATTGAGTTAAAAGGTGAAATTCCTAGTTCTATGAATCCTCCTAGTGGGTGTGTTTTTCATACTCGTTGCAATTATGCTAACGAAAATTGTAAAAAGGAAATTCCATTATTAAACACAGAAATTAAAAAGGACCATCTTGTTGCTTGTATACGCGTAAATGATATTTGATGTTATTATAGTTTAATAAAAATTTATTCATTGCATTTCTGAAACGGCATACTCAGAGTTTTCTAACCATTCTGGATTAATGATTACACCCCAACCAGGCATATCCGTTATTGTTACACTGCCTTCTTTCACCGAAAAGGGATCATCCAAGAATAAATTTTGTTGCCATGGATAGTAATCATCCCCTTCAATGGAAAATTCAAGATATTTTCCGGCATTAGGAATGGCTTTTAAAAAATGCATGGTACAAACTGTTACCAGTGATAAGTTAGCAGCATGGGGTGTGCATGGTATACCTTCATCTGCAGCCATTTTCGCTACTTTTAAACTTCTTGTAAGTCCTCCCATGTACATAATGTCAGGTTGAATAATATTAACTATCCCGCGATCAATCATATCCTTCCAAACGCGCAGATCACAGTCTTGTTCTCCTCCCGTAACATCAATTTTCAATGCATTTGTTACTTCGAGAGTTTGATTAGGCTCCCAATACGGGCATGGCTCTTCATAGTGAGTAACTCCATTTTCTTCGAGCAAAAGGCCCAATTCAATTGCTCTTGAAGGAGTAAAACAACTGTTGGCATCAACTAATTTTCTTGTGTTAACATCCACATTTTTATTTATTGTTCTAATTATTTCCTCGGATCTACCAGGCCATTCATCTTCATTTCTCCCACACTCTGCTCCTATGCGGTATTTGAATGCTTTTATGCCTAATGAATCTTGAAGTCTCATAAAACGATCAGCTTCAGCTTGTGGCGTAATATCTCGTTTCATGGACGATCCATATATTTTTAATCTACCCGGATCACCGCCTAGCAAAGAAACTATAGGTTTCTTTTCAATCCTACCTTTCATATCCCACAGAGCGGTATCCAAACCTGCCATTGCACGCAATACATATGAGCCAGGAAATTTGTGTTCTTTTTCTAAAATAAAACTCTCCAAATCTTCAAAATCATCCCAAGGCTTTCCAAGTACCCATGGAGCTATTTGTTTGTGAAAAATTTGAGCTGTAATATCTGAATGATAGGTAGACATTTGTCCATAGCCAAACTCATCAGTGTTAGTAGTAACTTTTACAAAACTTACAAATGATTTTGTAAAGGTTTCAAGTTTTTTAATCTTCATAATTTTATTATTATCTTAATTTTTTATATCTTCAGATATTAAATTACCACCAATATACGCCGTCATCATTACAGGAGCGTTAATATTTCCCGATGTGATATTGGGAAAAACCGAAGCATCGACAATCCATAAATTCTGTAAACCGTGTACTTTTAGTCTATCTGACACAACACCCGTATCTTTATCAGGGCCTATTTTGCATGTTCCGCAAGGATGATACAGTGATGTAGCATTTTGTCTAAAATGACTGATCATTTCTTTTGCAGATGATTTAACAAGGTCAATTCCAATTGGGTGATCAATAATATTATCTAAGGAATGCGTTTGTGATATTTTTCTTACAAAATCATATGCGCATTCCAAATCATATAAATCTTTTTCGTTAGATAAATAACCAGGATCAATCAAGGGGTCATCATTGATTTCTTTTGATAACAACCTAATATTGCCACGGCTATTTGGTCGGCAAGGCTGAAATCCAATTATGAATCCATCAAATTTATCTGTTTTTAATAAAGGACGTTTATTTGCATGGCTTACAGAATAAGTAAGAGGATTGAAATAAACTTGAAGATTGGGATAATCCTCTTTATTTTTCCAACGTATAAAACCTCCTCCCTGATTAATACTTAATGATAGCGGTCCACTCCGAAATATTAAATATTCTAAGATTGATTTTATTCTACCACTCACCGTTCCAAGGGATTTATTTAATGTAGGCACCTTAGATCGATATAAATAATCTATTCCAATATGATCTTGCAAATTGGATCCAACATTTGGATTATCAATTTTAGTTTCAATACCAAAATCTTTTAGATGATCTGACGGGCCAATTCCTGAAAGCATTAAAATATGTGGGGTTTTTATTGAACCTGCAGCCATAACAACTCCAATTTTGGCCTTTACTTCAAAATTCCTCCCTTTTTTGGAATATTTCACTCCTGTTATTTTTTTATTAGATACAGTAATCTGATTAACATTAGCCTGAGTAGTTAATTTAACATTTTTTGTTAAGGTGTCTTTCAAAAATCCATCAGCTGCAGACCATCTATATCCATTTCGGGTAGTAATATCATAATGTCCGACCCCCTCGGCATTGTCAGTATTAAATGAATCCACAGAAGGAATATTTAACTCCTTTGCTCCCAAAAAATAATTATTCAAAATAGAATGATGCTGAGAACTAACATTATTTACTACTATTTTACCTGTTGCAGTTTCTTTATCTGTAAGGATTATATTTTTTTCCATATTCTCAAAAGTTTTGCGAATATTTTCCCAGCCCCAAAGGGAACTATTATCATATGTCCAGTTTCGAAAATCAGAAGGGAAACCTCTTGCATAAATCATTGCGTTAATTGAACTTGAGCCTCCAACCACTTTACCCCTTGGACAATACAATCTACGATTATCCAGATGTAATTGAGGAGATGTATAAAAATTCCAATTAATTGATTTATTGTAAAAAGTCATACCGTATCCAAGGGGAATTTTTATCATTGGATGAAAATTTTTTGGACCCGCTTCTAAAATTAGTATTTTTAAATTTTGATCTTGTGAAAGTCTATTTGCTGCTATACTTCCTGCTGATCCCGCACCGACTATGATTATATCAAATTCACTCATGTAAGATTAGAATTAATTAGCAGATGATCTTTTTTTTTCAACCAAAGATATGTTTATAAATATTTTTTATATCGTATTACAAGCTTATGAATTATATTAAAAAAAAAATTGGTTATATTGGTAGTAAAGAAATATACGTTATTTCTTTTACCAACGATAATAATTTTACTATTTCATTCTATAACCTGGGTGGATATATTCACTGTGTATTAATTCCATATAAAAATAATCCTAATAAATGTGAGGATGTAATACTTGGTTATAACAAGTTAGAAGATTGTAAAATTTCTCCTTCTTATTTTAATAGTATTATTGGAAGAGTGGGAAATCGTATTGCTAATTCTTTATTTTATCTTAATGGTAAAAAATATAAATTATTCAATAATGAAGGAAATCATCACTTGCATGGAGGAGAAAATGGTTTCAATAAAAAAGTTTGGAATGTAAATAGTATCAGAAAAGACAAAAATGAATTGAGTTGTGAGTTAGAATATTTTTCTAAACACTTAGAAGAAGGCTATCCTGGTAATCTTAATTGCAAAACTACTTACACACTTAATAACGATAATGAATTTATCATAATATTTAATGCTTCAAGTGATGAAGACACAGTTGTTAACATGACCAATCATAATTATTGGAATTTTCATGGACATAATGATTATTATCAAAATATAACAAATCATTCGATTAAAATTTATAGCCACAGTGTTTGTGAGAATGATAGCGCATCAATTCCCACCGGAAATCTTATTGGTGTCAAAAATACTAAATTTGATTTCCAAAATAGAAAAAATATTAGCCAGGAATTTTTGGACGAGGGCGGGTTTGATAATAATTATGATATTGGGGAGAATCTATCAATAAGGAAAGTGGCAGAAGTGTACAGTAATTTAACAAAAATGGGTGTAACCTATTTTACTAATCAACCAGGTGTTCAATTTTATACAGGTAATATGATGGCTAATGAATATAACGGAAAAGAAAATAAAAAATATGGCAAAAACTTCGGTTTATGTTTTGAGCCACAGTTTTTCCCTGATGCAATAAATCAACCTAAATTTAAAAGTCCTATCCTTAAAGCAGGAGAAAATTATCTTTCAAGTATAGTAATGCGACTAGGTAATGATTTTTAATCTTATCTATTGTTTCATTTTATAAATTGCTTCGTGTCATGGTGCACAAGATTTCAAATGCAATTGTTGACGCGACAAGGGAGGTCATATTGTTGACATCAAATGGCGGGGATACTTCAACAACATCAGCCCCAACAAAATTAATTGTATTCAACTCTCTAATAATTAACTGAGCTTCTCTTACACTAAATCCGCCCACTTCAGGAGTTCCAGTACCTGGTGCAAAAGTCGGATCAATTCCATCAATATCAAATGTTAAATATGCCTGAGTATCACCCAGAGTATTTTTTACAATTTTTATGACTTCTGTAAATCCCATTTCATAATACTCATCAATGGTGATAATTGTAATTCCTTGTTGGCGTGCCCATTTCATATCGTTAGGATCATAGAGTGATCCTCTAATACCAATCATGACGTACTTCTTCGGATCAATCAGATTTTCTTCAATTGCTCTTCGAAAGGGAGTGCCATGTGTATATTTATATCCTCCAAAATAAGAATCCCAAGTATCCGAATGCGAATCAAATTGAAATAAACCCAACGGCTCTTTTTTTCCAAGAGCACGCAGAATTGGTAAGGATACTAAATGGTCCCCACCAATAGACAAAGGGATAGTCTTAGATTCAATAATGCTAAGGTAAAATTTTTCAATTTTTTTTAGCGAGTTATGTAAATCAGCCGGATTAACAGGGCAGTCGCCAATGTCAGCAATATTAAATTTATCGTAAGGACTTTTTAGAGAAATTGGATGATACAATCTTATCAATGATGATGCATTGCGTATTTCGCGAGGTCCATGTCTAGCGCCTGGCCTGTTTGTTGTGCCTCCATCCCAAGGAACGCCGCACAAACAATAATCCAGTTGATTTAAATCTTTAATAATGGGAAGGCGAAAAAAAGTCGCCACGTCTGCAAAACGAGGGGTAACCATACTGGAGATTGGTTGTATTTTAGTCATAATATTATTGTAAATATTATATTATTTATTACATTATTAGCCATACCAAAGAATATATCATTATGAATTTATCCGAGTTACCAACAAATTTACCCATACCAGAAAATGATGGAAAGTGTGAACATTTATTGAATGCAATTATTCCACCTATATCGTTGCCCAATCAAGATGGCAACTTGCTCAAGTTAAATCGTGCGGATACTTTTCTATTAGTTGTTTATTGTTACCCGATGACTGGTCATCCCGAAAAAGCTTTACCAAGCAATTGGGACGCTATTCCAGGTGCTCGAGGGTGCACTCCTCAAACATGTTCATTTCGTGATAAATATGATGATTTAATAAAGTTAAACGCTTTACCGATAGGAGTTTCTACGCAATCAGTAGAAGATATTAAAGAGATGACAACACGTTTACGCATCCCTTATGATGTTCTGAGTGATCAAGGGTTATTACTTGCAGAAAAATTGAATTTACCAACTTTTTCTGTTGGAGAAAAAAAATTTATTAAACGACTAACCTTAATTGTGGAAAAATCAGTAATTAAACATGTTTTTTATCCTATCTTTCCACCTGATAAACATATTATAGAAGTATTGGAATGGTTAAAAAAAAAATAATAATGCGTTTGTTTTTAATAGTTATTTTCATTTTTTATAATACATCCATTTTTGCAGAAGTGGATACTGATCAATGGCAAGACAGCAATTTAACTTATAAAGATTTGATTGATCAGGGATTTGAAGTGAAGGCTTATGATATAAATACAATTACAACTGATGTAGGATTAATTTTGGTATTTTTTGTAACAGTGTTACAAAAAGAAAAAGAAGTATACGAATGTCAAGAATACCAAACATTTGATGGCAACATGAAAACTTTGGATATGTCAGTGGTATGCAGAGAATTAACCCAACCCTATAAAAGAGGGGTTAATACTTAGTTTTTATAATATTCTAAAAAAAACCATTGAAGAGCAATTAGGGTTACCCCATTGATTATTTTTTTTCTTTTCATCAAATTTCTAACTTCGTCAATACCATAACTGCCAACGAGAATGTCCTCATTTTCATCTTTTTGCCCCACAATACGCTTACCCTTAAAAGATTCAACTTCTGCTAGAAATAAATGATAAAAGGATTCTGACGAGCCTGGAGCAGGGTAATAAGAAAGGATTTTTTTTAACTTTTTAACCGAGCATCCAGTTTCTTCAATACATTCCCTTTGAGCTGCATCCTCTGGTAATTCTCCTTCATCAATTATTCCAGCAACAATTTCTATTATTACAGGATCATCTTTTCTATGAAGTAGACCTGAACGAAACTGCTCCAAAAGAAGAATTTTTTTATTTATGGGATCATACGGAATAACAGTAGCGACGTGCGCTCCACTAAAAATTTCTCTTTTTATTTCAGAACTCCACTTACCGTCGTGTTTTTGATGAGTAAAAGTTAATTCATGTAATTTAAAAAAACCATCATGGATCTTCTTTTTTTTAATTATATTACATTTTGTACTCATAACAACTTGTTTAAAAGATAATTAATTTACTCTATATATTTAAATTAATATGACAAAAGCTTTAATAGGTGCAGGTTGTTTTTGGGGAATAGAAGAATATTACCGAAAACTTAATGGTGTTATTGATACTAAGGTGGGATATTCTGGAGGCAAAGCAGTCAAACCTACTTATGAAGAGGTTTGTACAGGCAAAACAGAACACGTGGAAGTAGTGCAGATTAAATTTGATGAAAATATGATTTCTTTTCAGCAAATACTCAATCATTTCTGGAAAAGTCATGATCCAACTCAACTTAATCGGCAAGGATTAGATGTGGGAAGACAATATCGATCAGCTATTTTCTATTATTCCAAGGAACAACATAACGATGCTATGGAATCAAAAGAACAAACACAAATAACCTTTCAAAGAGCTATTGTTACTGAAATTATGCCTGCACAAGAATTTTATTTAGCTGAAGACTATCATCAATTGTATTTTTTCAAAAGAGCATAAATTGATTCACCCTATCACAATTGACATTTATTCGGATACCGTTTGCCCCTGGTGTTATATAGGATACAAAAAATTACAATTAGCTATTAATTCAGTATCTCATTTTAAATTTGATTTAGTATGGCGCCCTTTTCAATTAAATCCTGATATGCCTATTGAAGGAATGGAAAGACAACAATACCTTGAAGTAAAGTTTGGAGGCAAACAAAAAGCTAAAGATACGTATCAATCCATTTATAATGTGGGTATAGAGAATAACATACATTTTCAATTTGGAAAAATTGTAACAACTCCAAATTCATTTGCTTCACACAAACTATTGGCCATAGCACATAGATTGAATAAACAATCATCTGTGGTGGAAGCATTGTTTTATTCCTACTTTATTGAAGGTAATGATATTGGCAATATGGAACAATTAATTGTTATTGCTAAACAACATAATATTTATAATGACAAAATATTGCAATATTTAAAATCTGATGAAGATAAAGATAATTTGTTGGCAGAAGAAATACAAGCACGTGAATTGGGAATAAAGGGAGTTCCTTGTTTTATCATTAATAGAAAATTTATTTTATTTGGAGCTCAGGATAAAAAAATTTTTTTAGATATATTTCATAAAATTAATAAGTGAGTCAGGACTTTTACTATGCTTTCTTAATTGGTTGGAGTATACTGCTACTCTTCTGGATCACTATTATAATATTTGTTTATTTGCGAAAACCTCCCAAATCTAAGCTTACTTTGAAGCTAACTCTCAAATCTTTATTTGTTTTTGCAATTGGATACATCGTGATCTTGATTTTTCTCTAACCGATTCGTTTTAAGAGGCGTGTGTAAGCCATTATCATTGCTATATGTTGTATGTTATTTTCAAATAGTACTGATATATAGATGATTAAGAGTTTTTTTTATTTGTATATTGATTCTTAAAATATTCCGTCTTATACCGTCACTGAACTATAAAATATTTTCCATATATTTAGAAATTATTAGGATGCATAATGTCAATTATTAAGAATTATTTAAGGCAAAACAAAGTAACCCACACCTTTTCAAGTTGTCAGTGGCCTATAGGCGATCCACAAGAAAAAGATTTTCATTTTTGTGATACTGCTAACGTAGTTGGCAAACCATATTGCCAACAACATTGTGATCTGGCATATATTGATGAGAGAGAGTTAAAGAAAGAAAAAGAAGCGCAAAGAAATCGAAGAATAGCAGCTTAGTTTTTTTTATTTTTTACAAAGGCTACTTTTTAGTAAGTAGCCTTTTTTTATCTCCTTTTGTTGACTTTGTTTGTGTATATTTTAAAGTTCTCCTTATTTTAATTTGTTATGCTTTTTTCAATTTTAAAAAAAATAAAATTCAAAGGGAAAATTGATTTTATTGACTACAAAGGAAATAAGCATAGTTTTGGACAGGCCGGACCGTATTCCAAAGTTCGGTTTACTAATAAATCAATAGAAAGAAAATTAGTTCGTAATCCAGGTTTGTATCTTGGTGAAGGATATATGAATAATGAAATAGTTATTGAAGCGGGAACAATTGAAAATTTTATTAATGTTATTACATTTTCTTATAATGATTATATTAATCATAATTCTGTTTTTAGAATGTACAAAAAAATTTTGTATTTTTTTAAACCATTTCAACAATTTAACAGGCTTATTCAATCAAAAAATAATGTGGCACACCATTATGATTTGAATGAAGATTTGTATCGCTTAATGTTAGATAAGGATATGCAGTATTCTTGTGCATATTTTCATAATGAAAATATTAGTCTAGAACAGGCGCAAACTGATAAAAAAAAACATATTATTAAAAAACTACAAATCAAGGATGATATGGAGGTTTTAGATATCGGATGTGGTTGGGGTGGCATGGCTTTACAGATTGTAAAAGATACGGGGGCAAGGGTAAAAGGAATTACACTATCAGAAAATCAACTTGCTACTGCTCAACGAAGAGCACAAACAGAAGGCTTAAATGAAAAAGTAAAATTTTCATTACAAGATTACCGACATGAAAAATATAAGTACGATCGTATTATATCCGTGGGCATGTTTGAGCATGTTGGTGCAAGTTATTTCCCAGAATTTTTTTCTAAAACTTATGACTTACTAAAAGATCCAGGCATATTTCTTTTGCATACTATTGGTAAGCGAGGGAAACCCGTTGCTACCAGTCCATGGATACGTAAATATATTTTCCCTGGCGGTTATATACCCACCTTATCTGAAATTACTAAAATAACAGAAAAATATAATATGAACATTACTGATATAGAAATATTGCGTATGCACTATGCTCATACATTGAGTCATTGGTACAAACGTACTATGGATCACAAAAAGGAAATTATCAAAATGTTTGATGAGCGATTTCTGCGGATGTGGGAATTTTATTTATTAATTAGCAAATATTCTTTTGTGAATATGGGAAATGTTGTTTATCAAATCCAAATAGCAAAAAACATCCATAATTTGCCACTTACACGCAATTATATATATAATTAAAATAGCTTTTTGTCTATATCTGCCTTAATTTACAAATGATTTTAGTATACCAACACATTCGATAGGAGAGCATTATGCAGGGATCACTTAACCAATATCTAATAAGATTAAGTGTTTTTATATTATTAATTTTAATTGTAGTCGTTTTTCTCTATCCTTCTTTACAGACAGCTTTTTTATCAAATATTTATATTAATTTAATCATTATTTTAGCCTTGGTGTTTGGTTTAATTTTTAATGTGTACATCTTATCTAGGTTAAATAGTGATTACAGTTCTCTTGCTAATTTTAATATTCATAAATCGCCACAAGTATTTCTTGCCTCATCTTCGTTGCTTAAAGGTTTATCACAACAAATACATGAAAAAGATGGGCGGTATACATTTAAAAGTTCAAAAATAGAAAAAATTTTAGAATCAGTTGACATGAGTCTTTTGAGTTTGCGTGAAACATCCCGCTATCTCGTGGGCCTGCTTGTTTTCCTAGGTCTTCTTGGAACATTTTGGGGATTGTTAAAGACAATTGGTTCAGTTGGAAATGTGATTAGTGGCTTGGGAATAGATGATACCAACGTCGCAGGATTTTTTAATAGTCTTAAAGATGGGTTACATGCGCCCCTTCAGGGAATGAGCGTTGCCTTTAGTAGTTCTTTGTTGGGTTTAGCCGGTTCTTTAATTTTAGGATTTGCAGATCTTAATCTGGGACAGGCGCAAAATAAATTCACTCAGTTTTTGGAAAAAATTCTACAAAATAATAGCTCTCCTGACTTGATTAATACAAGTCCATCTGATCCATCTACCTTGTCTGCTATTCAAAAAATTTATGATAATTTAGATAACCTCGTCTACACGTTAAAAGAAACTTCCCATCACCTAAGTCAAATTTTTTCATATATGCAATCTTTGACTGAACAGATGAAAGGATTGAACGTTAATTCTAGGGAACAAGATAAAAAATTATCGAACTTTTTATCAACTCAATTAAATTCGCAGTCAAATATGTTGCAATTAACAAGTCAACTTAGTCAAGAAGGCTTAATAGATAAACAAACAAAAAAATATTTTGAAAATATTGACAAAGGTATTCAACAACTCATTTCTAATTCAAAAAAGAAATAACTTATGTCAGCAAGATCGAGACGGTATCGACTTAATGAAACGAATAATATTTGGCCAGGCTTTGTTGATGTTTTAGCTACACTTTTAATTGTTATTATATTTGTGTTGATGATATTTACTGTATCACAAATATATTTAAGCGATGCCATATCAGGGCGAGATAAAGCTCTTGAAAATTTACGTAGTCAAATTAACGAACTCTCTAAAATACTTGTTATAGAGAAAAAAGAAAAACAACAGGTTTTAACCTCCTTGGAACAAACACAAGATCAGTTAGCTCAAACAGAGTCTGATTTAAGAACACAAGAGATGTATTCTCAAGGTTTACAGTCCGATATTGCAAAGAAGGAATCAGAATTATTCATTCAGGACCAAAATATATTAGCTTTGAGTGATCAAATAAAAGTATTACTTGTTGAGCTAAGAATTGTTGCAAAAGCCCTTGAAACATATGAGGGTGCAGAGATTGCTTCGCTGAATACCGAGGGTTTGGGGGAGAGAATTAACAAAGCTTTAGCAACTAGAATTGATCAACTCAATCAATTAAATGAAGATCTGGATGAAGTAAATATCGCGCTAGCACAAAGTGAAACAAATCTGCAAAACAAAATAAACGACCTGGATATTGCTAACACCGAATTGGCGCTTAATAAAACGGAGCTGGAAAACAAAATAAACGACCTGGATATTGCTAACACCGAATTGGCGCTTAATAAAACGGAGCTGGAAAACAAAATAGAAGAACTTAATAATTTAAACAGCAATTTAATGTCAATTAGTGAAAGCTTAGGATTAGGAGACGCTGATTTGGTAGAGCAATTAGCGGCTATTCAGAAAAAAAATGATGAATTAGTCTCATTAAATGCATTACTCCAAGATTCGCAAAAAGAAACCGAGCAAGCATTAAAAATTATTGAGCAGGTAAACGAAGAACTAGTATTAAAAGATGAGGCCTTGCAAGAACAAATTGTGCAGTATCAAGAAATTACGAAAGATTTATTAGCGATAAATGACAGTCTGGGACTTGAAGATGCTTCGTTGATAGAGCAGATGGAGGCTATACGTTCAAAAAATGAAAAATTGGCAGAATTAAATCTAAACTTAGTTGAAAAAGACAATGCTATTTTTAGCTTAAGAGGGAAAATATTAGAATTAAATAATATTTTGTCATTAAGTGAGGGAAAACAATTAACGCAACAGTCACAAATAGCTGAATTGAGTCAGAGCTTGAATTTATTAAAAGAAGAAAAAACAACAACCCAGGAAGAATCAACTGCGTCTATCAAAGAAATGAAAATGAGATCAACTGAAACATTAAAACAAGTAGCTTTTTTAACGGTAGAAATAGGGGCATTAAAAAATGAAATTATATTACTTAATGCGGCACTTGAATATAGTGAACAAACTCTTCTAACAAAGGAGCTAAAAATTGAAGTCTTAGGGGAAAGATTAAACAAAGCCTTAACGTCCAAAGTATTTGAGCTACAAAAATATCGATCAGAGTTCTTTGGAAAATTACAATTAATTTTAGGTGATCGCAAAGATATAAAAATTGTAGGTGATCGTTTTATTTTTGAATCTGAATTGCTGTTTAACTCGGCTTCTGCCGATCTTCAGTCAGCAGGTATGGAAAAATTAAAACAAATTGGCTTGACGTTAATGGATACAACGCAAGATATTCCAGCTGACATTGATTGGATTATTCAAGTTGAAGGCCATACAGATAAAAGATCAATAAAGACGGTTCAATACCCATCAAATTGGGAGTTATCGACAGCAAGAGCTAATTCTGTTTTAAAATTGCTACTTGATTTGGGATTTGCACCCCATAGATTATCTGCCGCGGGTTATGGGGAGTTTTATCCATTATCCGATGGTGATTCCGATGAGGATTTACAACAAAACAGACGAATTGAATTAAAATTGACCTCTCGTTAAAACTGTAATACGTCATAAATAGAACATAAATAGATATTAGTACTTTGCACAACACTTATGAAAACCTTTGTATTTATATTAATCTTTTTTTTTCCCATGAAAATATTTGCTGCATGCAGCGATCAGCCTGCCAATGAGGTGGATTGGACAAACTGTAATTTTGTTGAAAGCTTAGAGTTATCCGGAGTCTCTTTGGCTGGCGCGCAAATGTCAGGTGTGAATTTAGCTTTAGCTAATTTGGAAAAATCCCAAATTAACAATGCCAATATGGCGTACGGTAATTTCATTTTTGCTAACTTTAGTAATTCCAACTTATTTTTATCAAATTTACAGTACGCTAATTGCAATAATTCAAATTTTGATAATTCAAATCTTGCCAAAGTAAATTTTGAGGGTGCAAATCTTTTCTCCTCTTCTTTCAAAGGAGCCAATTTGTTTGAAGTGAATTTGTTAGGGGCAAATATTACGGGCGCTATTTTTGACGAGGCGAATTTGTCTGGAGCTATTTGGGTTGATGGCAAAACCTGCGCGCTGGGCTCTGTGGGAGTTTGTAATTAATTAGCAAAATATTCAATTTTATATTTCTGTAAAAGTATGTAATGTCGCAGATCAATTTATGAATATTGGTCATCGCCCCCAATTTGGCAGTGCTTATTTTTCTGCGTTTGTTTTAGTTGTTTTCTCCGGTTTGTTATGGAGTTTTGGAGTCGTTACTGTACGTTACATGGTTGATGGTCAAGATTATGTATTTCAGTACTTGTTTTACCGGGGTATTTCAATTGCAGTTATTTTAATTTTTTATCTGTTTATTAGAGAAGGCTTGTCATTTTATGAAAATTTTTTTAAAGTTGGTATTTCTGGATTTTTAGGAGGAATTTTTTTAAGTACCGCTTTTATCGGCTTCATTTTCTCTATTACAATGACAACAGCTGCTGTTACGTTATTTATGTTGGCAGCCACGCCTTTTATAGCTGCTATTGTTGGCTACTTTGTTCTAGGAGAGATACTTCGACCCACAACTCTTGTATCCATGATTATTGCTTTTATTGGTGTATGCATAATGATACTTAGCGACTCCATATTAGGAAGCGCAATTGGCGCCTTGATTGGATTGATATCTGCAACTGGTTTTGCGCTTTACACGGTCACCATTCGCTGGAAGCCCGAAACGCCAAAATTTACAACGGTCGTGTTAGCTGGAATTTTCTGCACTATTTTTTCTTTTTGTATTCTTGGTTTCAGCTTTGAATCTTTTGCGTTAATGCCAACACGTAATTCCTATCTTAGTTTATTACACGGATCCCTTGTTGCCTCAGGATTAATTTTATACAACCTTGGTGCGAAATACCTGCCGTCCGCTGAACTAGCTCTTCTTTCATTGATGGAAGTTGTTGGGGGAGTGCTCTGGGTATGGATGCCTGTATTTGGCATTAACGAGGTACCAAGTGCTACAGTCATTATTGGGGGTCTCATTATAACGTTTGCTGTTTTGCTGCATGGTTACGGCGCCAGACGAAAAAGGGAACCCGTGACACTTTAAATGTTACAATTTTTTTGTTTTCTATTAAATATCAAGTTCTTAACAAAATTTTGAATGAAAAAAATTTTTCTAATATCCATCGGTTGGCTTTGTGTTGGCTTGGCCTTTATAGGCACATTTGTACCCGGCATTCCAACTACAATTTTTTTGATTATTGCCTTGTGGGCTTTTGCCAAAAGTTCAAAAAAGTTCCATGCTTGGTTGCTTAATCACAAAAGATTTGGTCCCATTTTGCGTAATTGGGAAACACACAAAGTAGTACCGAAAAAAGCAAAACAATTAATGGTTGTAATGCAAATAATAGCAGTAATAATTTTTCATTATTCAATTCAGAATATGTATTTCACAATTGGGTTGATAATTTTGTTATTTTTTGTTGCAAGATACGTCATTTCCCTACCAAGTACACCCCCTCAAAATTGAAAATTGAAAAAATCCACAAGTCCTTGATTGTTAACATAGAGAGACCATTGAATTCCCGACTGAAACCATTCAACATATAATAAATCGCAGATCTTTTTAAAAGCCTCATATTGGGAGATGAGTCGAATATACAAATTCATGAGAACTTTTTGTTGAAAAGGTTTTTTTTAAAAAATACATTCAAATTTCTTGTTTTCTAGGATTTTTTTAAAAAAATTGGATGAGATTAAAAAAGAATTAAAACTATCCTTAATATTTATTACACATGATTTAAATATTGCAAAGCATATTAGTGATAACATTATGATTTTATATTTTGGGAAATTAGTGGAAATGAATTCCAGTAAAGAAATATTTTCAAATCCTCTCCATCCCTATACTAAAAAACTTATTTCCTCTGTTCCTACTTTCACAAGTTTATAAAAATACCAAAAATAGCTATTTTCTTTTATTTTATAGGAAATTTCAGTTTGTATTATAATTGGAATACATATAAATCTTCTTTCATATTCATTACTTATAATCTTAGGAGGAAATTATGATTATTAAAAGAATGACATTTATCTTATTAGGCAGTTTATTTCTGTTTATGGGATCAAGTGCTTCAGCTGGAGATATTGTATCTGCAAAGGATTGTTCCTATGGAGGTAAAATCAAATCTATTGAAGCTACAGGTGATTTAGAAGTTACGTTTACAATGTGTAAGCCTGATCCTGCTTTTCGAGCGAAAGCAGCGTTTACTCCATTTTCAGTCCAACCAAAAGAATATCTAGACTCAACTGGTGGTGGAGGAAGTATTCTTGAAAATCCTATTGGAACCGGTCCCTTTAAACTTGAAAAGTGGAACCGTGGTGACAGTATTATCTACAGTCGCTTTGAAGATTATTGGGGTAAAAAACCAAGTTTTGAAAAACTAGTTATTAGATGGGCAGCTGATGGTGCTGGTAGACTTATTGAACTAAGATCTGGCACAGTAGACCAAATTACTAACCTAAGTCCTGATGACTTTGATTCAGTTAAGAATGATAGCAATTTAACTTTTATACCGGTTGCTAATCCAAATACTCTTTATTTGGCTATGACTAGTACGTTTAAGCCTTTTGATGATGTAAGAGTAAGAAAAGCAATCGCTTTGGGTGTTGATCGTTCCAGAATTGTTGATAATTACTTTCCATTAGGTTCTGAAGTGGCATCTCACTTTACTCCGTGTTCAATTGCAAATGGTTGCACTGGTGATAGTTGGTATGATTTTGATCCGGCAGCTGCAAAAGCTTTATTGGCAGAAGCAGGTTTTCCAGATGGTTTTAAATCTAAGATTTTCTATCGTGATGTTTTCCGTGGATATCTTCCGGAACCAGGAATTGTTGCGGTTGAATTCCAATCTCAACTTAGAGACAATTTAGGCATTGATGTAGAAGTTGTTGTTATGGAATCTGGAGAGTTTATCGATGAATCAACAAATGGACGCCTAGATGGTTTTTATTTGTTAGGATGGGGAGCTGATTATCCTCACGTTACAAACTTCCTAGATTTCCACTTTAGTGCAAGTAACCCACAATATGGCGATGTTCACGAAGACATTTATGGTTTATTGGAAGTAGCTTCTACAATTGCGAACGAGTCAACGGCTCGACCTTTGTATACAGCTGCTAACAATGCTATTAAACGTATAGTACCAATGGTTCCAATTGCGCATGGAGCTTCAGCTTCAGCTGCATTGAATTCTGTGAAGAATGCCCATTTCAGACCTTTTGGAGCTCCATTGTTCCATTATACAGATCCTGGAAAAGATACTTTTGTTTTCATGCAAAATGCTGAGCCAATTAGTATGTATTGTGCGGATGAAACTGATGGTGAATCTCTTTCAGTGTGTCAGCAAGTTGTAGAACCACTTCTTGGTTATGCGATTGATTCAGGTAACATTGAATCTCGTCTTGCTGAAGATTGTACTGGTAATTCAGACGCAACAGTATGGACTTGCACGCTTAGAAGCGGAGTTAAATTTCATGATGGGTCTAGTTTAGATGCTAATGATGTTGTAGCTTCTTGGGCTGCTGGTATTGATCAATCAAACAAAAATCACAAGGGAAATACGGGTGCTTTTGAGTACTATTCTTACCTTTTTGATGGGTTAATGAATTAATAAAATTTGTTGACTTGTTTATTTATGGGGAGAAATGTTTCTCCCCATAATATTTTTATTTATTCATGACTGCCTACATCATTAAAAGATTGTTTATATCAATACCTGTATTATTTGGGATACTTTTAGTAACGTTTGTACTTGCTAGACTCATTCCCGGTGATCCGTGCAAAGCTATTTTAGGGGAAAAAGCAACAGTCGAAGTTTGCGAAAAATTTAAAATAAGATTTGGCCTTGATAAGCCAATCCATACACAATTTATGTTGTACTCCAAAAGAGTTGTTGTAGGAGATTTTGGAAACTCAATTAGGTTTAGTCGTCCTGTATCACAAATTTTGGTTGAGAGGTTTCCGGTAACCATTGAATTAGCATTAGGAGGACTAGTAGTAGCAATCATTGTTGGAGTTTTTTTAGGAATTATTTCTGCCTTAAGGCACAATTCACCCATTGATGTTGGCACTATGGTTCTGGCCAATATAGGAATTTCAATGCCTGTTTTTTGGTTAGGCTTGATGTTAGCATATCTTTTTGGATTGTTATTAAAGGATACAATTTTCTGGTTGCCCCCCTCTGGGAGATTAACAGCAGGACTGAGCTCTATACCTTTTTTTGAAGTTTGGGGTTGGGAGGTAGTAAAAGGCACAACCAATTCTAAAGTATTAGAATTTTTTGCTAATCACTACATCTTTAATGCTCTTATAACTGGAAATTGGGAAATTTTTAAAGATTCCATAAGGCATATGATTTTACCTGTAATTGCACTTTCAACAATTCCCATGGCGATAATAGCCCGAATTACCAGATCAAGCTTATTGGAAGTCTTGGGACGAGATTATATACGAACGGCTAGAGCGAAGGGTGTAAGAAATAAGAATGTTGTGAGTAAGCATGCCTTAAGAAATGCAATGTTGCCCGTAGTAACAATTCTAGGTTTGCAGATGGGTGGCTTGTTAAGTGGTGCCGTGTTAACCGAAACAGTTTTTGGTTTGGCAGGCGTGGGCAGGATGCTAGTAGAGGCTATATACGCTAGGGATTATCCCATTATCCAAGCTTTTACAGTAATGGTAGCTGTTGCTTATATGTTAATCAATTTGATTGTAGATATTTCATATGGCTTTTTGGATCCTCGAGTAAGATTAGAGTAAAAATATGAGTAAGCTGGGAAGAGTTTCAGAAACATTATCAGACAATTTTGATGAAGATTTATTGTTGCAGGAACCCATTTCAGTATGGAGAAGAACATTTAAAAGACTCTTATCTAGACGATCAGGCAAGATAGGCCTTTTCCTGATAGGTTTTATTTTTTTAATTGCATTTACTGCTCCAATTATTGCTCCTTACGATCCAAATGAAGTGTTAATAGGAAAAGAAATAGTAAAATTAAAAAAACGTGAAGGACCATGCATACACATGCTAGGTTGTGATAGTGCTAAACCCCAACATATTATGGGCATAGATGGAAATTACAGAGATCAATTTTCTAGAATTATTTACGGATCAAGAATTAGTCTTTCTATAGGATTTTCAACGGTTTCATTTGCTGTAACTGGTGGAGTTTTATTAGGAGCATTAGCTGCATTTTTTGGGGGGTGGATCGATAACATTATTATGAGAGTGATGGACGTTATACTGGGATTCCCCTCGCTGCTTTTAGCTATAGCAATAGTTGCGGTTTTAGGTCCGGGAATCAGAAATGCTCTTTTGGCAATTGCAATTGTTACTTTACCTGCCTACGCCCGCTTAACTCGAGCTAGTGTTTTAACAGTAAAAGAATTAGATTTTGTTAAAGCTTCTATCGCTCTAGGAGCTAGTCCAACTCGACTTTTGCTTTTTCGAATATTGCCTAATTCCTTAACACCAATTGTGGTTTTAGCTACTCTAGGTATTGCAACTGCAATTTTAGATGCTGCTGGACTTTCTTTTTTGGGACTTGGTGCACAGCCACCTACTCCTGAATGGGGAACGATGCTTGGCTCGGAGAGAAATCAAGTTTTTTCAGCACCTCATCTGGTTTTCTTTCCAGGAATTGCAATTATGATCACCGTTCTCGCCTTTAATCTTTTTGGAGATGGCCTAAGAGATGCGCTCGATCCAAGGTTGAATGATTAATGTTAAATCAATTAATTCAGTTAGAAGTTAAAAATTTAACTACTTGTTTTCGAACAGTTAAAGGAGACGTAACTGCGGTAGATGATGTGTCTTTTTCATTAAAAAAAGGTGAGACTTTATGCATTGTTGGTGAGAGTGGTTGTGGAAAGTCAGTATCTGCGCTTTCAATTATGGGACTTCTCTCCCCATCGGGATATGTGAAATCCGGTTCAGCAATTTTTCAAGATAATAATTTGCTATCTATGTCATCAAATCAGCTGGAAAAATTGAGAGGTAATAGGATTTCTATGATTTTTCAAGATCCTGGCTCATCCTTAAATCCTGTAATGAGAATAGGGGACCAGGTGGCTGAAATTTTTCAAATACATTTAAATATGTCAAAGAAAGAAAGTTTAGAAAAAGCTTTTGAGATGTTGAAGCAGGTTGAAATACCGGATCCTGAAAGCAGAATGTTGGCATATCCTCATGAGTTGTCTGGTGGCATGGCTCAAAGGATAATGATAGCTATTGCCCTTGCTTGTCATCCAGATATCTTAATCGCAGATGAACCGACTACAGCATTAGATGTTACAATCCAGTCACAAATATTAAATTTAATGACACAAATGCAATCTAAAACTGAAACAGCAATCATATTAATTACTCATGATTTGGGTGTGGTAGCTGAAATGGCAGATAATGTTTTGGTGATGTATTGTGGCCAAGTTGTTGAATACGGAGATGTAAAAACAGTATTTAGTACCCCAATCCATCCCTATACAAAAGCTTTGATGAAATCCATTCCAATTATTGGAAAAAAAACAAGAAGACTCGATGCAATCCCTGGACGTGTTCCATCTTTAGATATGTTACCAATAGGTTGCCGTTTTGAAAAAAGATGTTCAGAGAAAAATAATCACATAGAATTGGAATGTCAAAATAAGATACCTCCCATATTTGATATAAATCAAGCGCATGGAAGCCGTTGTTGGTTAGAAAAGGGAAGTGAATGAAAAAATTGGTAGAAATAAAAAATCTAATAAAACATTTTCCTGTCAAAAAAGGTTTGTTTAAAAAAACTGTAGGATTAGTTAAGGCCGTAGATGATATCTCTTTAGACATTTACGAGGGAGAAACCCTAGGCTTAGTTGGTGAATCAGGTTGTGGAAAATCAACATTAGGTCGAGTTCTTGTTAGATTAATTAATCCAACTTCAGGTGACATTATTTTTGATAATAAGAATCTAAACTCTTATTCAAATAAAGAATTGAGAAGCCAAAGGCAATATTTTCAAATAATTTTTCAGGACCCTAATTCCTCCCTTGATCCTCGTTCGACTATTGGCAAAAGCATAGAAGAGGCATTAATCATTCATGGAATGAAGGATCGACTTGAGAGACAAAAAAAAGTAAGTGAAATGCTAAATTTAGTAGGGATTCCGGCTAATGCTGCTGAGAGATTTCCCCATGAATTTTCGGGTGGTCAGAGGCAAAGAATTGGCATTGCCAGAGCATTAATTTTAAAGCCAAAGCTTGTAGTTTGTGATGAACCGGTTTCCGCACTAGATGTTTCTGTTCAGGCTCAGGTTTTAAACCTATTAAACGATTTAAAGGACGAATTGTCCTTAACACTTTTATTTATATCACATAATTTGTCTGTAGTTGAGAATGTTAGTGATCGGATTGCAATAATGTACTTGGGTCAAATAATTGAACTACTTGATAGCTCTAAGTTTGCCGCTAATTGTAAACATCCATACTCAAAAGCTTTACTATCAGCCATTCCAGTTCCTGACCCGAACATCAAA
>Ga0066369_10000247_pt1 | contig 23453 bp, 19 predicted proteins | sample Knorr_S7_td_Bott_FD_70972 | JGI IMG/M metagenome (GOLD analysis project Ga0066369, IMG submission 70972) | Marine microbial communities from Southern Atlantic Ocean transect - Knorr_S7_td_Bottom_ad_4513_LV_A | ecosystem: Environmental > Aquatic > Marine > Oceanic | place: Southern Atlantic... | reverse complement strand
TTTTCGACTTTAGGGCTTACTTACACACAGGATATAGCGCCAGCTTATTTTCCCACGCAGAATGAGGAGAATATCTCTCCCAGTAAATCGTCACTAGTATACTCGCCGGTGATCACCCCCAGTTCCTTCTGTGCGAGCCTCAAATCTTCCGCAGGTAATTCAAGCGGCGACCCGGCAACCATATTCCGGATCGCAGATTTGACTAATTCCCTGGAGATTTCAAGTGCAACGAGGTGTCTCTTTCGCGCCACAAAAACATCTTCGGTGCCAGGGTTATAGCCGGCGCAGCATTTCAAGTGATCCCTTACCAACTCGACTCCAGAACCCGTCTTCGCAGAGATGTGGATAACAGTCACTTCGACGCCACCGCAATCCACACTATCAAGACCGATCTTGCTGTCATTCACCAGGTCGGTCTTGTTGAAAATCAAGGTGGTTCGGTTCAGCAAGGGACTATTCACCGCAGACTCTTCACTAATTAATCCCAGTGAACCCAACAGCTTTTCAACAGAATCTGCACTGACCGCATCCTCCGGGTGGGTGAGTTTGTCCACTATCAGCAGAATCTGATCGGCTTGATCGATGGCCAGTTTCGCGCGCTTCACCCCCTCCCGTTCTACAATATTGGTACTGTCCCTGAGTCCAGCAGTGTCGACGATGTTCAGTGGCAGCCCATCGAGCGTAATTTGTTCGGTAAGAACATCGCGTGTAGTTCCGGGTACCGGTGTAACAATTGCGCTATCAATTCCGGAGAGGGCATTAAGCAGGCTGGATTTACCGGCATTGGGTTTGCCGGCCAGGACGACATTCATGCCTTGCTTCAGGATCGCACCCTGCTGCGCGCCTACGAAGATTTTTTCTAACTCCTTAAGAATATCGGCAAGTGAATGCCCTATTCTGGTGTTGGAGATCAGGTCTATATCTTCGTCGGAGAAATCTATCGCCGCCTCTATATTAACGCGAGTGGCAATCAGTTTTTCTCTTACCAGTGAAATCTGTCGAGAAAAATGTCCCCGCAGAGTTCTAAGCGCGGACCTGACCGCCTGTTGCGAGCTGGAATCGATCAGGTCTGCAATCGCCTCGGCCTGGACCAGGTCGATCTTGTTATTGAGGAATGCACGTTCTGAAAACTCGCCGGGCCTTGCCAGCCTCGCACCGAGTGAAATTATCCTGTCGCGCAAGCTTGCAAGCACATGGCTGTTGCCATGCCCCTGTAGTTCGAGAACATCCTCACCGGTGAATGACTTGGGCTGGCGGAAGAAAAGCGCAATTCCTTGATCCAGCACTTCACCATCTGCGCCCATAAAATCAGAATAATGGGCATAGCGATGTGTCGGATCCAGGCCAAGAATCTTTCTTGCAATGGAACCTGCCAGAGGCCCGGAAACACGGACTATGCCAACGCCGCTCCGACCGGGGGGAGTAGCGATTGCGCAGATTGTGTCGTTATCGATATGAGGCATTTGAGCTTACGTGCCGCCGGGCAGATCAGAGGTTCCCTGGATCAGGGCGCTATTTTAGCTGGCTTTTTTAGCCTCGTACGCAGCATCGATTTTTCGGGTGATATACCATTGTTGCAAGATCCCCAGGGCCGCGTTGGTAAGCCAGTAAAGCACAAGACCGGCCGGGAACCACAGAAAGATCACAGTCATCATCACCGGCATGAGCTTCATTACCTTTGCCTGCATGGGGTCTGCGGGGGCGGGACTGAGTGATGTCTGCAGAAACATTGTGGCACCCATCAGTAAAGGCAGCACGAAGAACGGGTCGCGCACGGAGAGGTCATTCAGCCAAAAAATGAAGGGTGCATGGCGCAGTTCAACGCTTTCAAGTAAAACCCAATAGAGGGAAATGAACACCGGCATTTGTACGAGCATGGGCAGGCAACCACCGAAGGGATTGATTTTCTCTTTCTTGTACAGATCCATGGTGGCTTTTTGCAGCTTCATTTTGTCATCGGCATAGCTTTCTTTAAGCTGCTGCATTTTTGGCATTAATCGCCGCATGCCGGCCATCGAGCGATACTGGGTTTCCGACAGCTTATAAAACGCGGCCTTCACACAGAGGGTGAGAAGAATAATGGAGAGTCCATAGTTGCCAACTATGGAATTGATTCGCGACAGTAACCAGTATATTGGAGACGCAATAAACCAGAGAAAGCTATAGTCGATGGTGAGGTCAAGATTCGGTGAAATTTCGGCCAGGGCGTACTGGTCCTTAGGCCCGGCATAATACTGTATGGTATGACTGCCACTGCTGCGGGGTTCGACCACAAAGGCGGAGCTGGTGAATTCTGCCAAATACTGATTAATCTGGTTTTTTCGAGTGGTGTATCGATTCGCCGATTCTGGATCGGGAATCCAGGCTGAGAGAAAGTAGTGTTGACTAAAAGCAATCCAGCCACCGTTCATTTCCGTGCTGGTGGTGCCATCGTCGATATCATCGAATTCAATTTCTATATAGGGATCGTCCTCGGCTGTGCCGACAAAACCAAGATAGGTTCGTCCAAATCCACCTGCATTACTGGGGTCATCGAAGTTGTCTCGCTTGATCTGTCCGAAGGCATTTGCCTGCCAGCTCTCGCCGGTCTGATTGTCGACTATAAAAGTGATATCAATCAAGTAGCTATCTCGAGTAAAGACGAAACGCTTTGTTACTTGAACGCCCTCGTCGCTGCGCATCACCAAATTTACAGTCAAGGAATTATCAGATTCTGACATGCTGTAAGAAGCCGCATTCGCCTGATAGTCCGCCCTACCCGCATTGTCGATGCCGTCTCTACCTATCAACCCGCTCTGCGCCACATAAACTCTGTTAGGCATGGTGTCGAGCATAATAAAAGGGTCACTTGCCACATCTAGTTCTTTCAGGAATTTGGGTAGCGACAGATTAACAATATCACCGCCGTCAAGATCAATCTGAAGTTTAAATGTATCGGTGGACACCGCGACAGATCTGATATCGGCCGGGTTAGATGTAGGCTGCCCCACAATAGTAGGTGTGTCCTGCGCGGCGGGAGTGTTTTGTGTAGGCAGATCGCTGGGAACGCCGGTGGCAGGAGCGGCATCAACACTCTGAGGAACCAGCGGAACCTCGGCAATTGTCTCACTGCTTGTGCTACTGCCGTCATCTACTACGGGTGGATAGTCTTGCTGCCACGCCAGCAATAACAAATAGGTGACGATGGCCAGGGATGTATAAAGGAAAAAGCGATTAAAATCCATACTGTGCTACTTGATGGTCAGACGACCCGTGGGGGCCTCAATACTCGGAACCGGATCATAGCCGCCGGCATGCCAGGGATGGCACTTACCTATGCGGCGCATTCCTAACCATGAGCCCTTAAAGGCACCGTGTGCCTCGATGGCTTCCTTGGTGTATTGAGAACAAGTTGGGGAGAAACGGCATTGATTTCCGATCAACAAACTCAAGCTGAGCTGATAAAAGGTAATTAGTCGAATAAGTATTTTCTTTAGCATGGGCTGTTGGGTAGAAATGCCGTTAGGAGCGGCCAATGTGTTTGGGAGCCTCCGTAAGTTTAATATTCAGGTCTTGAAACAACGCGCTTATCTGCTGTGATAGCTGAGAGTTGCTCAGTTTATCAGCATCCTTTCGCACGAGCACAATTAAATCCAAAGGCCTCGCCAGACCCGGGCTCCGGCGAAATGATTCCCTCACATGACGCTTGATCCGATTGCGTTGAACGGCGCCAGGGATATTTTTCTTGGCGACCACCAGGCCAAGTCGCGACCTCAATAATTCATTACTAACGGCAAGAACAAGAAAGTGGCGGCAGGAAAAATTAAACTGGGCGCCGTCGAAGACAGCTTTGTAGTCTGCAGCCTTTAGTAACCGGGAGTTTTTGGAAAAGCCGCTAGCAGGCACTTAAGATTCTCTATTCAACCCGATGGGGATAGAAAAGTCGGGCTTAGGCTGAAAGCTTGGCGCGTCCTCGCGCGCGTCGTCTCTTCAGTACCAGACGACCACCCCTGGTTGCCATACGAGCTCTAAAGCCGTGCGTGCGTGCGCGCTTAATTAAACTAGGTTGAAATGTTCTTTTCATAATGGAAAAACCAGTTTTTTAATCAAGAAACCGTCCAAGAGACGGTTGGAAAAAAGAGCGCGAATTCTAGAGGTTTTGACCCGCTGATGCAATCAATTTCGATTCCTGGGGACGGGCTAATCCCATGTCAGCCTTGAGAGATTTTTATAGGCTGACTTAGCAGGCAGATATTTTTTTTTATGCCCCTACTTAGTAACAAGTTATCCACAGCTTGTTTATCAACAGCCTTGCCATTATTTCACAAAAACAACGCTTCTCTTGCCCCGGTATTTATCAGCATTATGGTTCTAACTTATTGAAAACGCTAGGGAATAATCGAGCTCAAAAAACCGGTTTTTGGTGCCTGCCGCAGTGGATAACTCCAATTCTTGTGGTTAGAATTGACACCAGATTCTAATAATAAATGAGCGGGCAAGAATAAAGTGGTAGTCACCTATTGGCAAAAATGTACCGATTGTTTGAAAGTCGAAATTCCTTCGCAACAATTTAACACTTGGATCAGACCCCTGCACGCAGAAATGGATAGCGATACGCTGCGCTTGTTTGCGCCCAATAGATTCATCCAGGACTGGGTGAAGGGAAAATTTCTGGGAAGAATAAGCGAGATCGTTAAAGAACTTGCTGGGGATGATCTCCAGGTAATGGTGGAAGTGGCATCTCTGGATAGATCCGCCACGGCTGACCCGAAAATTGCAATTGATTCTGGAGGGCTCGATAGGACGCCGCCGGTGGTGAAGCCCTTGACACCGTCATTGACGAGGCCACACCACATTCAAGGACAATTCAGCTTCGGCCCTGAATCGCTTGTCCAACGCCGCAATATGGATATCATCATAGAAGGCAAACTAAGACATCGCGGGGCCCTCAACAGCCTCAACACCTTCGATAATTTTATTGAAGGGAAATCAAACCAGTTGGCCAGGGCGGCATCGATACAGGTCGCTGAGAATCCGGGCTATGCCTATAACCCCCTCTTTATTTATGGTGGTGTGGGGTTAGGAAAGACTCACTTAATGCATGCTATCGGAAACTATATGGTGGCTAAAAAACCCGATGCGAAGGTGGTGTATCTGCATTCAGAGACATTCGTTGCAACCATGGTGACGGCGCTACAGTTGAATGCGATTAACGAATTCAAACGCTTCTATCGTTCAGTCGACGCCCTCCTGATCGATGATATTCAATTTTTTGCCGGCAAGGAGCGGTCCCAGGAAGAATTTTTCCATACCTTTAATGCCCTTCTCGAAGGCGGCAAGCAGATAATCCTCACATGTGATCGCTTCCACAGGGAAATTAATGGGCTCGAGGAGAGGTTGAAATCTCGATTTGGCTGGGGACTCACGGTGGCGGTTGAGCCGCCGGAGTTGGAAACCAGGGCCGCGATACTGATCAACAAGGCTGCACAGTGTGACATCGACTTGCCAAATGAGGCCGCCTTGTTCATCGCGCAACGGCTGAGATCCAATGTTCGTGAGTTGGAAGGCGCCTTGAAGCGTGTTATCGCCCATGCCCACTTCGTCGGCGAGAAAATTGATCTGGACCTGATAAAGGAGGCCCTGCGGGACTTGTTTGCGCTGCAGGACAAGCTCGTTACCATCGATAATATTCAACGCTCTGTGGCCGAATACTACAAGATCAAGATGGCGGATATGTTGTCCAAACGCCGTAACAGGTCGATTGCGAGGCCTAGACAGGTGGCCATGAGCCTGTCAAAGGAGCTTACAAATCATAGTTTGCCGGAAATTGGGGATGCTTTCGGGGGCAGAGACCACACCACGGTGATACATGCCTGCAAACAGGTAAGTAAATTGCGTCACAGCTCCATCGATATTAAAGAAGATTACAATAATTTGCTTAGATCGCTATCTAGTTAAGCAGAGGCTCACGAGAAACGAGTCCATAGAATAAGGGAATGAAAAGCCATGCATTTCGTGATATCACGTGAGGCCCTGTTAAAGCCACTTCAAACAGTCTGCGGTGTCGTGGAGCGCCGACAAACCTTGCCGGTACTATCGAATGTGCTCATGATACTGAAAGATAGTGAGTTATCACTCACCGGGACAGACTTAGAAGTGGAGCTGGTCGCTAGGGTGACCGTCGATGAAGCGATGCAGCCCGGAGAAATTACGGTTCCAGCCAGGAAGCTCCTCGACATCTGTAAATCGCTGGCTGACCAGGCCTCCATAGAGCTTACTATGCTGGCTGATGGAAGACTCACTCTTAAATCTGGCAGGAGCAGATTCACGCTAGCTACGCTTCCGGCGGCTGAGTTCCCGAATGTAGAAGAAGAGTCTGATACATTTTCTCTCAGCCTGCCACAGTCAAAATTGAGAGAATTGCTGGAGAACACCAGTTTTGCCATGGCACAACAGGATGTTCGTTACTACCTTAACGGCATGCTTTTTGAAGTTGCCTCAGACTACCTGCGGGTGGTCGCTACGGATGGACACCGTCTGGCGATGGAGACGCTGACCATCGAAAAGGGCATCGACGAAGTTCAACAACTGATTCTGCCGCGGAAAGGCATTATGGAATTGGCCAGGCTGTTGTCCAACGATGAAGAGGATATTGATCTTACCTTTGGGCAAAACCATATTCGAGCCAGGGTGCCTGCCATCACGTTTACTTCAAAACTGGTAGACGGGAAGTTTCCGGACTACAACCGAGTCCTTCCGAAGGGAGGTAACAAGGTCGTGATCGGGAATTGCCAGGAGTTACGCGATGCCTTTGCCAGGGCTTCCATACTATCGAACGAAAAATACCGGGGAGTGAGAGTGTTGCTATCTAGTGGGGAGTTGAAAATTTTGGCCAACAACCCCGAGCAAGAGGAAGCAGAGGAAGTCGTATCGGTTGACTATGAAGGTGAGTCACTAGAAATTGGCTTCAACGTAAGCTATCTGATTGATGTGCTGTCCACATTGACGAGCGAGCGCGTGCGTATCACCCTTTCCGACCCGAATAGCAGTGCCTTGCTGGAGGCTGAGGAAGGTAGCGAAGCGCTCTATGTGGTGATGCCAATGCGCCTGTAGGATACACAGGATATCGGCTTTTTCACTTTCCAGGCAGCGCTATGAGCGAGATAACCCGGCTCAATATCACCTCAATCAGGAACATACAGACCGTTACCATCGCCCCCTGCCCCAGAATCAATTTGTTTTGGGGTGAAAACGGTAGTGGTAAGACCAGCATCTTGGAGTCCATCCACCTGTTGGCGTCAGGGCGTTCGTTTAGAAGTGTCAGACCACAAACACTGATTAGTGAGGATTCATCCGAAGCAATCGTTTATGTAGAGCTGGCGGATGGGGGCCGTATTGGCCTCAGCAGGCGACGAAGACAGCCCATCAAACTCAAATTTCAGGATCAGAGGCAGAAAAACTGGGAGAATGTGGCGCGAGCGATTCCGGTTCTGGTGCTGGATTCGAATTCCTTTCGCCTATTGGAGAGCGGGCCCAAGGTGCGCAGACGCTTTTTGGACTGGGGTGTGTTTCACGTGGAACCTTCTTTCCTGGCTCATTGGCGGACCGTTAACAAATGTGTGGCTAATAGGAATTCCCTACTCAGGCAAAGCCGCTTGGACAAGAGTCAATTGGAGGCTTGGGACACTGAGTTGATTCACGCGGCCATAGCGGTGGATATGGCCAGAACCGCCTACTTTACTCGACTCCTACCTGTATTTCAGAACGTCTATTCAACTTTGGGTGGAGAGGCCATCAAAAAGCTGACACTGCGCTACGATCCGGGATGGGATTCAGCCTTGGATTTTGCTTCTGTGCTCTCTTCGGGGCTGGAAGCAGATCTCCGCTATGGTGCCACGCAGAACGGGCCACACCGCGCAGATATCAAGGTGCAAATTGACAAGACTCCAGCTGTCGAGTTTCTTTCCAGGGGTCAGCAAAAAATACTGGTAAGCTCACTAAAAATCGCTCAGGCCCGGATCCTTGCTGATGCCACCGGTCGTCAATCTATTTATTTGGTAGATGATCTCCCCTCGGAACTGGACAAGGGCAATCGGTTAGCGGTGTTAAAAATGTTGACGCAACTTGGGGGCCAATTGTTCGTTACAAGTATCGATCTAGATGCGATTACGATAGACGTGGACCAGATTGAGAAGGCCGTGTTCCACGTGGAACGTGGTACAATCACGACTTGATTTTCAATTGTTTTATCCGATATTAGAAGTGAGGCTGGTTTGATTTTCGAGCCTTCTTCCGGAGTGTTTTTATGAGTGATGAACCCCAATCGGAATATAATTCCGACAGTATTAAGGTGCTTAAAGGCCTCGATGCTGTACGAAAGCGCCCAGGAATGTACATTGGAGACACTGACGATGGAACTGGGCTTCACCACATGGTCTTCGAGCTGGTTGATAATTCCGTAGACGAGGCCCTGGCTGGCCACTGCGACGATATTAGAGTGATTATCCACGTGGGCGAGACCATTACTGTTACAGACAACGGCCGTGGCATCCCCACGGAAATGCACGATGAAGGTGTCTCGGCAGCAGAAGTCATAATGACCGTGCTTCATGCCGGTGGTAAGTTCGATGACAATAGCTACAAGGTGTCGGGTGGGCTGCACGGCGTAGGCGTGTCTGTTGTCAATGCCTTGTCAGAAGAGTTAAAGCTCACCATCAGGCGAGAAAACAAGGTATATGAGCAGTATTACGAGCATGGGGTTCCCGTGGCGCCGTTAGCCGTGGTGGGCGAGACCAGCCGTACGGGGACAGAATGCCACTTTAAGCCATCGACAGATACTTTTTCAAACGTAGAATTTCACTACGATATCCTTGCTAAAAAGCTACGTGAGTTAGCGTTTCTTAACGCTGGAGTGACCATTCGGCTTTTAGATGAGCGCTCCGGCAAGCAGGAATCGTTTAATTACGATGGCGGCCTCGAGGCGTTTGTAGACTACTTGAACAAGAACAAAAACACGGTCAATAAGATGTTCCATTTCATTTCTGAACGCAAAGACGACGGCATCACCGTTGAAGTAGCATTGCAGTGGAATGATTCCTACCAGGAAAACATATTCCCCTATACCAATAATATTCACCAGAGAGACGGTGGCACCCACCTTGCCGGCTTTCGTGGCGCGTTGACACGGGTGCTTAACAACTATATTGACAAGGAGTTGGCCAATAAAAAAGGAAAGGATGTAGCTACAAGTGGAGATGATGCCCGAGAAGGACTGACGGCCATCATTTCCGTTAAGGTGCCGGATCCGAAATTTTCATCTCAAACCAAGGATAAACTGGTGTCCTCAGAGATCAAGGGCGTTGTGGAGCAGGAGATGGGGTCCCACTTCAGCGATTATCTGATGGAGAATCCACAGGACGCGAAGCTCATCGTCGGTAAGATGATCGACGCCGCTCGAGCCAGGGAGGCGGCCAGGAAAGCCAGGGAAATGACCCGCCGCAAGGGCGCTCTGGACGTGGCTGGACTACCAGGGAAATTGGCCGACTGCCAGGAGAAGGATCCGGCACTGTCGGAAATCTATATTGTGGAGGGAGATTCCGCCGGAGGCTCAGCCAAACAAGGCAGGAATCGCAAAAACCAGGCCATTTTGCCGCTCAAAGGTAAAATCCTTAATGTCGAGAAGGCCCGATTTGACAAGATGTTAAGTTCCGCCGAGATTGGCACGCTCATTAAGGCGCTCGGTTGCAGCATCGGCAGTGAAGAATTTTCTCCCGATAAACTTCGTTATCACAGCATCATTATTATGACGGATGCTGATGTGGATGGTTCCCATATCCGCACACTGCTGCTGACTTTCTTCTTTCGCCAGATGCGGGAATTGGTGGAGAGAGGCCATATCTTCATCGCCCAACCCCCCCTGTACAAAATTCGCAAAGGCAAGCAGGAACAATATCTGAAAGATGATATCGAACTGGCGAATTACCAGATGCAAATTGCGCTGGAAGAAGCCAGTCTGCACGTGAATTCCGAGGCGCCGGGAATTTCCGGGGACGCGCTGGAGTCACTGGTGAAGAAGTACAACGAGGCCTACGCAATTATCAGCCGTCTGGCCAGGCTGTATCCGTCAGAAATTCTTGAAGCAATGATCTTCACCCGACGCCTGGCCGAAGATGAGCTCAAGTCTGAAGACAAGGTCAATCAGTGGGTGCATGAGCTTGCCGACAGCCTGGGGCAGCACCAGCCTGGAGTAAGTGCCAACTATACATTCGAAGTCACAGAAGACAATGAGCGCCATATCTATTTGCCGTTAGCCAAGCTAAATTTGCACGGCCTGGAAAAGGACTATGGCTTCAGCAGTGATTTCTTTCATTCCGGGGAGTACAGAGCACTCGCGGGTCTGGGTGAGACCCTGGATGGACTCATCGAGGACGGTGCCTATGTCAAGCGCGGCGAGAAGACCCACGAGGTGGACAGTTTTGGAGAGGCGATTGAGTGGCTAACGAATGACGCCATGAAGGGTCATTATCTACAACGCTACAAGGGCCTCGGGGAGATGAACCCGGAGCAGTTATGGGATACCACCATGAACCCGGAAACGCGGCGAATGCTGCAAGTCACTATTGACGACGCTATTGGAGCGGACCAGTTGTTTAATACCCTGATGGGTGATCAGGTGGAACCGCGACGGCAGTTTATAGAAGAGAACGCACTGGCGGCCGAGAATCTGGATATATGAGGGCGTTTTAAGGGGCCGAGCGACGGGAAAATAAACGCGGCAACACCCACTTAGTCAGGGCTTACTTACAGCGACCTCCGTGGACTTATTCCCTACTCAGGATCTGCCGGGCAGCACTGGCAAGATTATCAAACACCGGCACCTCTTCGAAATCCAGATTTCGCAATAAGTCTTCTGTTTCGAGTCCTTTGCCGGTGCGAACCAACAACGGCTTGCAGCCAAAGGCAAGCGCCGCTTTCACATCTTTTAAACTGTCGCCCACAAAACTGGCCCCAGACAATTTACAAGCAAACTCCGCTTCCATCTGGCGCAGCAAACCGACCCTGGGTTTGCGACAATCACAGCGATCGGTGGGCAAATGGGGGCAATAGAAAATACCGTCTACGGTACCACCGCTGTCTTCGACCAGGCCGCAAAGTTTAAGGTGCATGGCGGACAATGCAAGTTCGTCAAAAATGTTTCTGCCGATGCCGGATTGATTGGTGGCGATTAGGATGGCGTATCCAGCCTTGCTAAGAGTGGCGATGGCATCGATACTGCCGTCAATGGGAATCCACTCATCGGCGGACTTGATGTACGCGTCGGAGTCTTCATTGACCACGCCATCTCTATCGAGTATGACTATCTTCATGGTTTATGTAAGTACGAGATATCGGCTACACGAAGAAACAAACTGCGTAGTTGCTGCAACAGGGCAACACGATTATCACGCAGGCTCTTCTCTTCACTCATAACCAGTACCGAGTCAAAAAACGTATCAACACTTTCCTTTAGACTCGCCAATTGTTGCAACCCATCCTTGTACAGCCCCTGGTCGAACAAAGGCACCACCTCTCCCATTTTATGAGTCAAGGCTTCGTACAAGTCTTTTTCGGCAGGCTCTACTAACAGCGTCGCGTCGATAACAGAGTCTGCAAGTTCGCTGTCCAGTTTGGATAGCAGGTTTGAAACTCTCTTGTTTGCAGCAGATAAAGAATGGGCCTGCTGCAATTTACTAAAGTGTTGGACTGCTAAAACTCGTTCATGGAAATCCAGTGGGCGTTGCGGTTTGAGCGCCATCACCGACTGAAATACATCGATGGAAATGCCTTGATCGGTATACCAGCTACGAAACCTATCCAGTAAAAATTCAAACACATTAAGACAGACCTGCTGCTCAATGTCGACGTGGTCAAAACCGGATGCTGCGTGGTTTATGGTATTTAGAATATTGAGATCGAGTTTATTCTCAACCAGGATTCTCAGAATTCCGATGGCGGATCGCCTCAAGGCGAAAGGATCTCTGGACCCGGTGGGGGGCTGGCCTATGGCGAACATACCGAGCATGGAATCGAGCTTGTCTGCGATAGCCAGCACGCTACCGGCGAGTGATGTGGGAACACTGTCTCCTGAAAACCGGGGCATATACTGCTCGTCGATAGCGGTCGCCACCACAAGATCCTCGCCATCATTGAGCGCATAGTAATAACCCATACGCCCCTGAAGATCGGCAAACTCTGCCACCATCGAGGTCACAAGGTCGCACTTGGACAACAGGGCAGCGCGCCGGCATTGTACGGGGTCGGCACCGAGTTGTTCGGCAAGATAGACGGCAAGACTGGCCACCCGTTGGGATTTATCGAACACCGTGCCAAGCTGTTTCTGGAATACAATGTGCTTGAGTTGTTCGAGATGAGATTCGAGTGAAGACTTCTTGTCCAGTTCATAAAAAAACCGCGCGTCGGCTAATCTTGGCCGGATTACGCGCTCGTTGCCTGCGATCACCTGGGCCGGATCGGTGCTGCGGATATTGCTAACGGTGATAAAGTAGGGCATCAATTTGGCGTCGCTGTCGAGCAGATAGAAATACCTTTGATGCGACTTCATCGCTATTATCAGAGCTTCCGGAGGGACTTCCAAAAAGTGTTGGTCAAATTTCCCGATGAGGGCAACAGGAAACTCGACGAGTCCAGTGACCTCATCTAGCAGGGACTCATCAACAACGACGGTGGCACCGACCTTGTCGCCTTCTTCTGTGACCAACTTGCGGATGCATTCCCTGCGCTTCTCAAAATCGGGAATGACACTGCCAGTTTCCTCCAACAGGGATTCATACTCGGTAGGGAAATGTACTTCGATGTCATGGTTGTAAAGGAAGCGATGGCCCCGGGTTGTAGCGCCAGTACTAACACCCAAAATCGTGGTGTCGATGCACTCCTCGCCATATAGCATTAGCACCCAATGTACGGGACGCACAAACTCTTCCTTGGAACTGCCCCACCGCATGGGGTTTGGAATGGGAAGTTTATCAAGTGCAGTAGATACGATTCCTGGCAGTAGATGTTGTGCCGATGCACCCTCCTGGGAAGTTGAGAAGCTGAGTTTTTCCACACCACCCTTGTGGGCCCTGGCGAGCTTAGATACCTCAACACCACAGGAGCGGGCAAAGCCTAATGCTGCGGGGGTTGGATTGCCATCAGCATCGAACGCAGCGGTTAGGGCGGGGCCCAGACGCTCGGTCTTTTTCTCCGGCTGCTGTTCTAGGAGCTCGCGGACCATAACAGCCAGTCTACGTGGAGTGGCGTATCTATGAATGGTCGTGAAGCTAAGGCAGGCCTGTTCCAGGCCTGCCTTCATATTATTCTCAAACGCCTCCGACAAGTCGCCGAGGGCATTCGGGGGCAGCTCTTCTGTGCCAATTTCGACCAAAAAATCTCGCTCTGACATTGCCGCTACGATTCCAGGTATTGTTTGCGTAATTCGTCGGAGGCGAGGGGAAAGCCGAGTTCTTTGCGACTAGCTAAATAGCTGGCAGCAATGCTGCGGGCGAGGGCTCTTACCCGCAGAATAAAACGTTGACGTTCGGTGACGGAGATCGCCTTTCTGGCATCGAGTAGATTGAAATAATGGGATGCCTTTAGCACCTGCTCATAGGCAGGCAATGCCAGATTATTTTCGATGAGACTCTGACACTGCGCCTCGCAATCATCGAAATAGCCAAACAGCAACTTCACAGGTGCGTGTTCGAAGTTGTATGTAGACATTTCAACTTCGTTTTGCCTGAATACATCGCCGTAGGTGACGACGCCATTGGCGCCGTCGGTCCAGACGATATCGTAAATCGAATCGACACCCTGCAGGTACATTGCGATGCGTTCGATGCCGTAGGTAATCTCACCGCTAACGGGATGGCATTCGAGCCCTCCGACTTGTTGAAAGTAGGTAAACTGGGTGATTTCCATGCCGTTAAGCCAGACTTCCCATCCCAGCCCCCAGGCACCAAGAGTTGGAGATTCCCAATTATCCTCGACGAATCGAATGTCATGAACGGCCATATCAATTCCCAGATTCTCCAGCGATGCGAGATAGAGCTCCTGTATGTCTTTGGGAGAGGGTTTCAGAATGACCTGAAACTGATAGTAGTGTTGTAGGCGATTCGGATTCTCGCCATAACGACCATCGCTTGGCCTCCGACATGGCTGCACGTAGGCTGCATTCCAGTTTTCGGGACCGATCGCACGCAAAAATGTGGCAGGATGAAAAGTTCCAGCGCCGACTTCCATGTCCAGCGGTTGGAGCACGACACAACCCTGTGCGGCCCAGAATTGTTGCAAGGCCAGAATGAGTCCCTGAAAAGTATTCAGATCAGTAGCTTTGTTCACGGTAATGCCGAATAGTGCAGAGGCTGCCTAGAAATCGAAGGGCTGCAATTATCCTTGATTCTCCGTCACTTATCCATAGTCTGCCAGTGTAGAGTCTCTTGCTGCTTGCTCTGGCGGATTGTTTCCAACGCTGAATTGTGGTTCCATTTTACGGTCGCAGGTCCTTTCCCTATGTTTTGACAAAAGTGAGATGCCGTCATTCAGAGCCTCTATTATTTTCTACTCAGGAGTTTCTTAACACTACTCGCCTGGTTGCCGCTTAGCGTTCTGCACGGCATGGCTTCGCTCTGGGGTGGTCTGCTGTATCGGATTCCTAATCGTGCGCGGTACACCACCTTCTGGAATCTGCGCGCCTGCTTTCCACAGAAAAGCGAAGAAGAGATGCGCGTTCTGGCGCGAGCGAGTCTTAAAAATACCGCCTGCACGGCGCTGGAAATGGGCAAGGCATGGATGCTACCAGTGGGCAAAACCGTCGCTCTGGTAACCGAGACAGAAGGGATGGATGAATTAAAGCAGGCTCTCGACTCGGGGGAGGGGGTGATCCTGTTAGCGCCCCATCAAGGTAATTGGGAGATTTTCGGCATTTTTATTTGCGATCACATGCCGACAACATTTCTCTATCAACCGCCAAAAATTCCAGCGTTCGACAGACTGTTAAAAAATGCAAGGTCGAGAAATGGCATCTCCCTCGCACCTACCAATAGAAAGGGCGTAGCCCAACTGCTCAGGGCGCTGCAACGAGGGGAGCTAGTTGGGATTCTGCCCGACCAGGTACCGAGCAACGAAGGCGGAATCCATGCCCCGTTTTTTGGCGAACCTGCATTCACCATGACGCTCATCAGTAAACTAATCCAGCGCCGGCGCGTGAAGGTATTCTGCGGATTTGCCAAGAGGCTCCCTGGCGCGAAGGGGTTCAAGGCAATCGTCGAAGCGGCGCATCGTGATATTTACGATGCAGATCTGGAAATCTCGGTAAGGGGTCTCAATCGAACCGTTGAGCACAGCGTAGGGCTGGCGGTCACCCAGTATCAGTGGGAATACAAAAGGTTTCGCCACCGACCCGATGGTGAGAAGGCATACTAATCAGACGCCGTCTAGCCCGGGCTCATCGTCTCCAGAACATCGGCGTGAACAGCACCAGCAGCGTAAATACCTCTAGTCGTCCCAGCAGCATGGCGAAGCAGAGAATCCATTTTGCGGTTGCCGGCAGATGGCCATAGGTTTCCGCGATCGTTGCCAGTCCGGGCCCAAGATTGTTAATGCAGGCGCCTACGGCGCTGAAGGCGGTGATGATGTCGAGGCCGGTGGCCAGCAATGCCAGCAGCATTGCCATGTATGCCATCACATAGACGGCGAAGAATCCCCACACCGATTCAATAATCCGGTCCGGTACCGGGTTGTGGCCCAGCTTAATTGGAATTACCGCCCTCGGGTGAATCAGTCGCTGCACCTCCCTGAAGCCCGACTTGAATATCAACAGGATGCGTATCACCTTCATGCCGCCGCCGGTTGAGCCTGCACAGGCCCCTATTATCGCTGCGTAGAGCAACAGGAAGGGCAGGAATAGAGGCCAGGAACTAAAATCGGCCGTCGTGAATCCGGTGGTTGTTGCTATCGACACAACCTGGAATACTCCCTTGATGAGTGATTCGGATATGCCGCTGTAGATATCTGAAAAATACAGGACCATCACCGTAACAATCGACAAAGATACCAGGATAAAGCTGTAGAACAGGAATTCAGGATCGGCGAGGTAGTGTTTGGCGTCGCGGCGGCGCCAGGCGGTGAAATGCAGGGCGAAGTTGATGCCGGCAATGAACATAAAGACGATGGCAACCATGTCAACGGCAGCGCTATTGAAATATCCCATACTGGCGTCATGGGTCGAGAAACCACCGATCGCCACGGTGGTGAAGCTGTGACCAATCGCATCGAACAGGCTCATGCCAACCGCCCAGTAAGCCAGGGCACAGGCAACTGTCAGGGTCAGATAGATGTACCATAGTGCCTTCGCTGTCTCCGCCAATCGGGGCACCAGCTTGTTGTCCTTTACAGGCCCCGGGCTTTCTGCGCGATAGAGCTGCATGCCACCGATGCCGAGCATGGGTAACAGCGCCACCGCCAGCACGATGATGCCCATGCCGCCCAGCCATTGCAGTTGCTGTCGATAAAACAGGATAGATTTCGGCAGGACATCCAGGCCCGAGATCACAGTAGCGCCGGTGGTCGTTAAGCCGGAAAAGGCTTCGAACACGGCATCGGTGATGGAGAGATCGAGTGCCGGGGACAGGATAAAGGGCAGGCAAGCCGCCGTGCCCAATACGGCCCAAAACAGAGTGACGACTAGAAACCCATCTCTGTTGCTGAGCTCCTGGCGGGATCGAGCGGTCGGTAGCCACAGTACGAATCCGCTAGCGAAAATAATCAGGAATGAAATAAAGAAGGCGGAGGCCGAGCCGTCGTCATAGATCCAGGAAACCACGATGGGCGGGAGATTCCCCAGCGCGGCGAAAAACATGAGCAAAATGCCGAGAATCTTGATGATGATGGAGGCATGCATTTTTACTTAAGGACCCTAGAAAAAACTGAATCCGACCTGGAATAATTGCTCGACTTTCTGAATTTCCCTGCGATCTATAAGAAACAGAATCACGTGGTCGCCCGACTCGATGACAATGTCATCATGAGCGATCAGAACTTCATCGTTGCGGACAATGGCACCGATCGTCGTGCCTTCGGGCAGGTCAATCGTTTCTATCGCGCGCCCCACTACTTTCGAAGAGGCTTGATCACCGTGGGCGACTGCCTCGATCGCTTCCGCTGCGCCCCGGCGCAGGGAATGAACTTTGACCACATCGCCGCGCCGAACGTGGGTGAGCAAACTACCAATGGTTGCTTGCTGCGGGGAAATAGCGATGTCGATCTCACCCCCCTGAACCAGGTCGACATAGGCAGGATTATTGATAATCGCCATCACCTTCTTGGCGCCAAGCCTCTTCGCCAATAGCGAAGACATGATGTTCGCTTCGTCATCGTTGGTCAGGGCGAGGAACACATCGGTGTCCTCAATATTTTCTTCGATTAACAGATCCTGCTGTGAAGCCTCACCATTGAGCACAATTGCATGATCGAGATGATTGGCGAGGAAGTCGCAGCGCGCTGGGTTGCGCTCGATAATCTTCACCTGGTAGCGATGCTCGATATCTTCTGTCAGGCGTAGCCCGATATTGCCACCCCCGGCGATCATTATGCGCTTGTAGGGGCGATCGAGACGGCGTAATTCGCTCATACAGGCACTGATATCATCCCGCGGGGCAATGAAAAACACTTCGTCGTCGGCCTCAATAACCGTCGAACCTTCAGGCATGATGGGTCGATCTTTCCTGAAGATGGCAGCGACCCTGGTATCCACCGAGGGCATATGCTGCCGCAACAGGCGAATTTCCTGTCCCACCAAAGGCCCACCGTAGAAAGCCTTCACCGCCACCAGCTGAACTTTGCCGTCGGCAAAATCCAGCACCTGTAATGCGCCCGGCAGATCCAGCAGGCGGCTAATGTAGCTCGAAATTATCAGTTCGGGACTGATGACGACGTCTACGGCGATACCATTTTTGCCAAACAATAGGCGTTCACTAACCAGGTAAGAAGAGGAGCGAATGCGGCAAATCTTCTTCGGTGTTTGAAACAGGGAGTAGGCAACCCGGCAGGCCACCATGTTGATTTCATCGCTCTCGGTGACGGCGATGATCATCTCGGCATCCTCACCACCGGCCCTTTCCAGTACATCCGGGTGCGACGCCTCGCCGACAATGGTGCCGATGTCTATGTGGTCTTTTAGTTCCTGCAGTTTCTCGGCGTCATTATCGACAACGGTAATGTCATTGGCTTCATTAGCCAGGGTTTCGGCGAGAGCGCTGCCAACCTGATTGGCACCGAGGATAATTATCTTCATGCGAGCCGGTCTCTGTCAGTACTGCCAAACAAAGGTTCGAGGGTAGCTCAGCGCTAACAAACCTTTTCTAGCACACAGTAGAAGAAGCCATCGGGGCCATTGTTTTTGCCAGGTAGGAGCTGTCTTCCGAGGGAACATTCTACTCCCCAATCGGCCGTGATGCCCTGATATTTAGCGTTATCCACGGATCGGAGGAATTCGGCAACACTGTCTTCGTTTTCCTGTCTGAGGATGGAGCAAGTGGTGTAGAGGAATAGCCCTCCCGGTTTTAGAGTGGGCCACAGTGCCCGCAAAAGTTGCTGTTGGCTCCTTACCAAGGACGCGATGTCTTGCTCCGATCGCAGCAGCTTGATATCCGGATGTCTGCGTATTACCCCAGTGGCGGAGCAGGGCGCGTCTAAGAGGATGCGGTCAAATTGCTGCTGATTCCACCAGTCCTCAATTTGGGTGGCATCTGCGACGTGTAGATCAGCTGCCAAGCCCAGTCTTAGCAGGTTTTCTTCGATTCTCTCCGTTCTTTGGGCGCTTTTGTCCAGCGCCACACAGGACGCGAGTAAAGGCTCACTTTCGAGAATATGGCAGGTCTTTCCGCCGGGTGCCGCACAGGCATCCAGCACCCGCATGCCCGGCGCCAGGTGCAACAGGTCAGGCACCAGCTGTGAGGCTTCGTCCTGCACGCTGAGCCAACCTTCCTGAAACCCCGGCAAGGCGTCGACGGACATCGGCACGGCGAGATAAATCGCGGTCTCGGCCAGGATTCCTGCCGTGGCTTGAATTTTCGCCGCTGCCAACCGGCCGAGCATTTCATCCCGGGATGTTTTTGCCAGATTTACCCTCAGGGTCATGGGTGGGCGCAAATTGTTATTAGCTAAAATTTGCAGGGCTTGCTCGGGCCATTGTTCGCTGGTGGCCTTGGCGAGCCAGTCAGGATGTGACAGCAGGGCCATTTTATCGCTGCCAGTAAGCGCTTTTCTTGTCTCATCTCTACGCCGGAGGTAGTTTCTCAGTACAGCATTGACCAGCGCCTTCGCCCAGGGTTTGCCCAGGCTCCGGGTCGCCGCCACCGTTTCATTGATGACCGCGTAATCTGGTACGGAGAGTTCGCGAAGCTGATATAGCCCAACCAGCAGTAGACATTTTAAGTCGGTTTCCTTCTTCTTGAGGGCTTTGCTGAGCAGCGTATCGAGAATTATCTCGAGTAGGTGAAACCATCGACAGCTGCCAAAGCAGGTTTCCTGAAGTAGGGCGTAGTCATCCAGGTGCTTGTAATTACTGAGATGTGTAGTGAGGGAGCCCTTACCAACTACAAGCTCCGCGAGGATGTTTGCGGCGATTGCACGACTGTTTGACGCGCTCATGAACTGGTCGGCATCTCGGCGCCAAAAACATTTCCGGGAGCGAACAGCAAGGGCCTGGAACGGAGGACGTTGGTGACCACCGTCGCGCCTTTACCCGGCAATTGAACCTTAAAAACCTGAAGTAAGGACTCATTACAGACAACGGTAAAAGCATCTTTTCGCATCTCGACGATGGTCCCCGGTGGTGCGTCGCTGGTCCCCGCCAGTGGGCGTGCTTCCAGTATCCGCAGTCGCTGCTGGTCGAGAAAGGAGTAGGCTGGGCTCCTGCCGATGCCGGCCCGCACCTGCCGGTCGATGGCGGTGGCGGTAGCAGACCAGTCGATTAGCGCCTCAGACTTGCTCAGCTTTTTAGCGTAAGTGCTTTTGGCATGGTCCTGTGCCCGGGCTTCTAGGCGAAATGCCTCGATATCATTCACCACGCGTACCAGGGCAGTAGTGCCCGCAAGCTGGAGCTTTGCCTCGACATTGAGTCGGGTGTCCGTGGCCTCTATGCTGACTGTTTCCATCGATAATATGTCGCCGGTATCCAGGCCTGCATCCATCTGCATAATAGTGATGCCGGTTTCCTCATCGCCGGCCAGGATTGCACGCTCGATCGGTGCCGCTCCCCGCCACCGAGGTAGCAAGGAGGCATGCATGTTGATGCAGCCATATTTCGGGATCTCCAGCAAAGATTCGGGAAGAATGAGCCCGTAGGCTACAACAATCAAAACATCGGGGCGAAGCGACAGCAGCAATTGTTGCTGCTCATCAGATTTCAGACTCGGGGGTTGCAGCACCGGGATTGCGTGATGCTCGGCCAACTTCTTTACCGGGCTGGGCTGTAATTGTCTGCCCCGACCCGAGGGACGGTCCGGCTGTGTGTATACCGTGACTAGCTCGTGGCGGGTTTCCAGTAATGCCGCCAGGTGCGCAGCAGCGAAAGCAGGAGTGCCTGCAAAACAGAGTCGCAATTTTTGCATTGAAATCCCTAACAGTCTGTTAAGCAGTCTTTTTGTGTTCTTTTTCAAGCTTGGCGCGAATACGCTGGCGTTTGAGAGTGCTCAAGTAATCTACGAAGAGCTTGCCATTGAGATGGTCAATCTCATGCTGGACGCAAATAGAAAGAATGCCTTCTGCGGTGAGTTCGAATTCCTGTCCCTGATAATCCTGGGCCCGGGCGTGGATGGTCTGAGGCCTGGAGACGGTTTCGTAAAATCCCGGTACAGACAGACAGCCCTCGTCATAGTCGAACAGGTCCTCATCTATTACTTCAAAACTTGGATTAATAAATACTTGAGGACTATCCTTATTCTCCGATACATCTAATACCATAAGCCGCTTATGGACATTTACTTGAGTTGCAGCGAGACCTATGCCCTGAGCTTCGTACATGGTTTCAAGCATATCCGCGATCAAGACTTCGAGCCTGGCGTCGAAAACACTAACGGGGATTGCTATTTTCCTTAGCCTGGGGTCGGGAAATTCCAGGATTTGTAGAATTGCCATAGTCTCGAATAACCTTTTGGTCCTGTATAGGCAAAGCTGTAGATTGTGAACTGCGCCTAGTGATAATTATACCGTATTGCTAACATGTGCAGGCGTCTGAGTACGGAATTTTAATGATGAATAAAGTGGGATCGAAGCCATTACTGACCCTGATAAGCTTATGTGCAGGCATTTTGCTCGGTGCCGCGCCTGCATACGGCCAGGGCGGGCTCTTACACGACGAGTATGCGGACAGTTACACCGTGGCCGAAGGCGACACCTTGTGGAACATCGCCGGCCAGTTCCTGCAAGATCCCCAGCGTTGGGAGGAGGTCTGGCAACCAGACCCCTATCTGGATAATCCGGATCTTATATATCCTGGGGATATCCTCAGAATTGGCCTGGTAGGAGGCAATCCGCGCATTTTGGTGCAGCGGGGGGACAGGCTGGAGGTACGGCTGGGTCCCGAAATCCGCGTACTTCCACTGGTGAGTGCGATTCCCACGATTCCACTGGAAGACATCGAAAATAGTTTCACCAAGAACTGCATCGTCGATCCAGCAATGATTGAGGCGGCGCCCAATATTGTCGCGAACCTCGGCAATAATCTGGTCATTGGCACCAGCGACGAGATCTATGCCCGTGGCCTGTGGCCTGATGGAACCGGCTCATTCGAAGTCTATTGGGCAGGCGCATGTATTTCGATCACTCCGGGACCGAGCAACTGGGCCAGGAACTGGAGTATTTGGGTTTTGCGATCATCGCCGAAGATGCGGGGCCGGGGCTGAAGCGGATGCTGATAAACAATAGTAGCAGGGAGATTCAAGTTGGTGACCGCTTACTAGTCAAGGTAGAATCAAGTATAGGTTCCACCATTTTCCCATCCGAGCCGGAAGCACCGGTGAGCGGAATGATCATAGCCTTTCTTGGGGCATCGTCCCTCGCCTAGCAGCTGGATACCGTCGTGATCGATCTGGGTTTGGAGGACCAACTGGAAGTTGGTAATATCTTGTCAATTTAACTGCCGGGTCCTCAGATCGTGGATGAAGTCGAGCGTGGGCAGTTGAGCTTCAGGCAGCGAATCGGCGCCATGTTCAATCAGAAACAATTACAATTACCCGGCAAGTATATCGGCACCCTGCTGGTCTATAAAATCTTCGAGCAACTGAGCTACGCCCTCATTCTGAGCTCGCTGGAGCCGGCCCAACTCTATAACCAGGTAGTAAATCCCTGATCTGATTTCTTACCGTCGCCCGATTCCATCGCTCAAGGACGAACCATGGAAGCAACGATCATCGCAGCCTATCTGCGGCTCTACCACTGTACAGGGATTAGCCACCAGCAGTTTTCCCGCCTGCTCAAGCAGGCGGGAAACATTACCGTAATACTCGATCAGAACGATGAATGGTTGCAGTCATTGGGCATGGACCCGGGCCAGATATCGATGCTGCGGCGAAGCCAGGGCTCCGCATCGATGGAGTCCAAAATCGAGGAAGATCTTAGTTGGCAACAGTCTCGGGGCAACGCCATTGTCGGCTACGAATCCCCAGACTACCCGCCCTTGCTGAGAACTACAGATTTCCCGCCACCGCTGCTTTATGCCATCGGCGACAGCTCAGTGCTTTCCACCGTGGCCCTGGGAATTGTGGGCAGCCGCAAAGCCAGCGAATATGGAGGCCGCAACGCCTATTGGATGGCGCATGAATTGAGCCACGCCGGCTTGCTGATCTGTAGCGGCATGGCGAGAGGCATAGATACCCAGGCCCATAAAGGGGCGTTGGCCGCATCCGGGGCAACCGTCGCCGTGCTGGGAACCGGAATAGATATTTGCCACCCATTAGCGAATCAGAAACTGGCAGAGCAGATTGCCGTAAAAGGGGCCTTGATATCGGATTTTCCCCTGGGGTCTCCGCCACGGGCAAACAATTTCCCCCGGCGTAATCGAATAATCAGTGGCATGAGCCTGGGCACGCTGGTGGTTGAAGCCACGGCTCACAGTGGTTCGTTAATTACTGCGCGCCTGGCACTGGAGGAGAACCGGGAAGTGTTTGCCTTCCCCGGTTCCATATCCAGTCAGCTGTCCCGTGGCTGTCACCGGCTCATAAAAGAAGGCGCGAAATTGGTCGAGGAACCGGCAGACATACTCGAGGAACTGGGAATGAAAAGCAGAGGAGCAGCAAGGCTTGAGTCCACAGCCAATTCCACGCAGAAAAACTGTGGTGCAGAAGCGCCATCTCTGAATGAGCACGGGGCCAACATCATGCGCTTAATCGGCGGCAACAACTGTCTGATGCAGACTCTGCTCGATAGCTCGGGATATA
>Ga0066369_10000246_pt1 | contig 23508 bp, 19 predicted proteins | sample Knorr_S7_td_Bott_FD_70972 | JGI IMG/M metagenome (GOLD analysis project Ga0066369, IMG submission 70972) | Marine microbial communities from Southern Atlantic Ocean transect - Knorr_S7_td_Bottom_ad_4513_LV_A | ecosystem: Environmental > Aquatic > Marine > Oceanic | place: Southern Atlantic... | reverse complement strand
CAAAAATAAAAAAAATAATAATGAAAAAATTTTTTTTCATGAAATTTATTTTTTTCTAAATTAATTAGTGTCTATTTCTTCCCAATCGCTATCATCTTGGGTTTCAATAGTAGATGTTGTATTTGCTATTTTTTGTTTTCTATTTTGTAAATATAAACTTTTTAAAGAAGCATAAAGATCTATAGAGTTTTCTTCAAGACTATTCCAAGACTCAATATTTTTTGCCCTAAAATCGACTGCTCCCGTTCCTCTGTAAAAATAGTAATTGTGTTCTGAATAATTTGAATTACCCACTAATCCATTATGGATTTCACTGTTATGAGTTACATGATATACTGGATCCAAGAAAAAGTTACCTACAAGACCAGCAGCATCTCTTACTGTTGTGGGTCCCATAATCGGAAGCACAAAATAACAACCACTGTTTGCACCCCATACACCCATAGTTTGTCCAAAATCTTCTTTTCCTTTTTCCTCTAGCCCTAATGCAGCAGCTGGATCCCAAATTCCCAGAATACCTATTGTTGAATTAATTACAAATCTTCCAGCCGTATTTCCTGCGTTACGAAAATCTCCTTGCAAAACGTTGTTTGAAAAAGTCACAAGAGAACGTAAGTTGTCAACTACATTGCCTGTCCCTTTTCTGATTGGCACGGGAAGAGCTCTATAACCCCTTGCTACCGGTTCAAATATTGCTGTATCTAAACCACGGTTCAATTTAAACATAGCTCTACTAAAACCTTCAAAGCACTCACTAACAGTATCTTGTGAACCTGAACCTTTTAATTCTTCACTTCCTGCTGTGCCTGCCGAAACCACATTTGTTTGCAAAAATAATGCAAAAACCGATATATATATAATCCTTCTCATCATTTAGGCTCCTATTCGTGTGTAATATATATTATTTTTGTTAGCAATAACTAGTTCAAATATTGTCAATAATAAGTTGTATTTAAATAAGTTGTATTTATAAAGTTTTGGAGAAAGTTTAACAAGATGAAAATAGACAGTTTTTTTTATTCACCAAATTTTAATAGCAAAAAAAGATCAAAAAATTCAATAAAAATAGTAGTAATTCATTATACAGGAATGCAATCTGAGCGAGAATCTATAATTAGGCTATGTAATCCAGAATCCAAAGCAAGTAGTCATTTCTTCATTAACCAGAATGGTAAAGTTTATAGATTGGTTCAAGATAACCGAATTGCTTGGCATGCTGGAAAATCTTGTTGGGGAAAATATAAAAATTTGAACAAAAACTCTATTGGTATTGAACTAGTAAATAAGGGACATCAATTTGGTTATACAAATTTTAAGAAAAAACAATTATTAAGTTTAATAAAAATTTGCAAAAGTCTAGTAAGAAAATATAAAATAAAAAAAAGAAATATTATTGGTCATTCTGATATTGCCCCATTAAGAAAAATTGATCCAGGTGAGAAGTTTCCGTGGAAACAACTATCTAAAAAAAATATTGGAATTTGGCATAGTTTCAAACCTAATTTGTTAAGAAAATTTAGAAGAATTGGCATTTCTTCAAAGAAAGACAAAATAAAATTTGTTAAAGATTTAAAAAAAATTGGATATTGTTTCTCCATCAATAACAAATCTTTTTTTGTTAAAATTGTGAAAGCTTTTCAAAGGCATTACAGACAGGAAGTAATTAATGGCCTTTTGGACAAAGAATGTTTAATTGTTGCGGAAAATTTATCAAAAAAACTATAAAAAAGGCTTGATTTTCTCATCTTCCTTCATTAATAAGCCTATTGCCAGACAATTGATTAGTCGCTTTTGTTTAATAAACAAGAGAGGAAAGTCCGGGCTCTATAGGAACGCGGTGCCAGATAACTTCTGGCGAGGGTAACCTCAGGGATAGTGCCACAGAAAATATACCGCCTGATCAAGGCAAGGGTGAAAAGGTGCGGTAAGAGCGCACCGGTTTTTTGGTAACAAAAAACGCATGGAAAACCCCACCGAGAGCAAGACCAAATAGAGATGGCATGGCTTTAGGCCGAAAACAGTTCTTAGTTAGCCATCTGGGTTGGTTGCTAGAGGCTAAGTGCGAATTTAGCCCCAGACAAATGACTGATTTAAATGACAGAACCCGGCTTACAGATTGTCTGGCTTACTTTCAGGGTTTTGCACACATCTAAGAATAGAAAAATTACGAATGTTCATGATTTGATTCAGCAATGATTCAAATCTGTACTAAAAAATCAACTTAGGCGATCTTTCGTAAAATCAGGCTTTTTTGGCTAAAACAGCCAGAAATAAGGTATTGACAATCACAGGTTGATATCCCATATTATCCCAAATATTCCCAAAGGAGGGGAGATGGTACTAAGAAAGACAAATCAGAGATTAAGTCTTGATTTTTTTCAGAGTGCCTTTGACTTAAAAAAACATGTTTTTATCAACGCACGAAAACAAATTGGACAAAAAAGGGAGGGTGTCAGTGCCAGCCAGTTTTAGATCTTACTTAAGTAGCATGGGTTACAACGGAGTTATTTGTTACCCTTCATTCAACAATCCTTCTATAGAAGGCTGTTCACAAAATAGAATTGAAAAACTTTCAAATTCAATAGATTCGTTAAATCCCTTTGAGGAAAAAAGAGATATTTTTGCAACTTCTGTTTTAGCCGAAAGTGTAAATCTCCAGTTTGATAGTGAAGGAAGAATTTCTATACCTGACAAATTGTTAAATCACGCAAAAATTAAACAAATTATACTTTTTGTGGGACAAGGAACAATTTTTCAAATATGGGAGCCAAAACTTTTTGAAAAATTCAAAGTACAAGCTAGAAAAAAAGCTAATTTGAATAGGGCAAGTCTAAAGTGGGAAACACAATTTAAAAAGGAGGGTAAATGACGATAAATATTAAAGGTCCAGAATTGAAAGAATTAAAACCTAGAATTTTAGTTTTAGGTGTGGGTGGAGCAGGAGGAAATGCAATTAACGGCATGATAGATTCCGGAATGGAAGGCGTTGAGTTTGTTGCAGTAAATACTGATGCACAAGATTTAATAAGTAATAAAGCTAGTGGAAAGATTCAACTAGGAGCAAATTTAACCAAAGGCTTAGGTGCGGGGGCGAAACATGAGATTGGTCAAGCTGCAGCCGAAGAGTCTTTGAACGATATTGTTGATTATATTAAAGGCAGCAATATGGTTTTTATAACTGCTGGTATGGGTGGAGGAACTGGAACTGGAGCCTCACATGTGATCGCAAGAGCAGCTAAAGAATTAAATATTCTTACAGTTGGTGTGGTAACTCTTCCTTTTTCCTTTGAAGGACCAAAAAAAATGAGAATTGCTCTTCAAGGAATAGAAGAATTAAAGAAACATTTAGATACTAATATCATTGTTCCAAATCAAAATTTATTTAAAATTATTAATGAGAAAACAACTTTAAAAAATTCTTTTGAATTATCAAATGATGTTTTAAAATCTGGAGTTCAAAGCGTTACAGATTTGATGGTTAAAACTAGTTTGGTCAACTTAGATTTTGCCGATGTAGAAACCATTATGAAAGGTATGGGAAAAGCAATGATGGGTACCGGTGAAGCTGAAGGAGAAAAAAGAGCAGAAGAAGCTACTAACGCAGCATTATTAAATCCGTTAATTGACGAATATTCATTAAGAGGTGCTAAAGGTCTTTTGGTAAATATTACTGGTGGAACAGATCTTACTTTGTTTGAAGTAGATGAAGCAGTAAATAAAATTAGAGCCGAAGTAGATCCTGAAGCCGAACTAATTTTTGGTGCAATCGAAGATGAAAATTTAACTGGGAAAATTAGAGTCTCTATTGTTGCTACATCTTTAGACGGACAAGAACCAGAAACAAAACCTGTTGTCAGCATGATTCATAGATTACATAATAGAAATGCTGGTTATGGCAATAACTTAACAAGCACTTTAGCGAATAATCAAACAGCTCTAAATGCCACAGAAGGAGCAACGGCTTTAGATTTTAATAATGTTTTTGATGAAAACAAAATTGTTCAACAAAAATCAGAACAAGAAGAAATTAAAAAAGAAACAAACCACGATCCCTTACTTGAAAACGTTTCAATAGAGAGTGCTACTTATATGGAAAATACATCCCAAACAGAAGAAAATTTTAAAAATGAGGATAAAATGATAAAGTTTGAAGTCGATAGTATTGAATTGGCAATTCCAGAACTTCCATCTAACGATTTAGAAAACAATTTATTAAATCAAGAAAACAATGAAGAAGAACTAAAAGTATTTGAAAAATCAAATTCTGGGAGAGAAACCAAAATAAAAGAGCCAGAAATGTTCGAAGAATCCAATTTGGAGGAAGATTTTGAAATACCTGCTTTTTTACGAAGACAAAAAAATTAAATGGAAGTTAAGAGAGAAATTTATGAATGCCACCATGTCACTGGAAAAAGCAAAACATTATCCAGTGATGCTCAATCAAGTATTAAGCATTATATCCCCCCAACATGGTGGCACATTTATTGACTGCACTTTTGGTGGAGGGGGATATTCTCAAGCTATATTGAAATTTCCAGGAACTAAAGTTGTTGCCATTGATAGAGATAGGCTAACCCAAAAACATGCAAATACTTTAGTAAAAAAATTTCCAAAAAGATTTAATTTTTTTCAAGAAAAGTTTAGTAATTTAAGCAAAGTTGTTCAAAAACACACAAATCCTAGAGCAGTAATATTTGATTTAGGACTCTCGTCTTTTCAACTGTCTGATAAAGCAAGAGGATTTTCTTTCGATTCAAAAAATTTTTTAAACATGGAAATGGGCATAAATGAATATTCCGCTTACGATGTAATTAATACCCTGGATAAAGAGTATTTAGCTAAAATAATAAAAGTTTTAGGTGAAGAAAAAGATGGAAGAATTATTGCAAGGAAAATTGATAAATATAGGTCTAAAAAACCAATAAAAAATTCAAAAGAACTTGCATCTATAATTGAAGACGCAAAAAAAAATTATAAAAAATATAAAAGAAATCCCGCTACAAAAACATTTCAAGCTATCCGAATATTTGTTAATCAAGAATTAACAGAATTGATATTAGGATTAATCGAGGCAGCAAAACTTCTTTCAAACGGGGGAGTATTAATTGTTGTTAGTTTTCATTCATTAGAGGATAAAATAGTAAAAAACTTTTTTAATCTTTATTCAAATTTAAGAAAAAATCCCTCAAGATACTTACCAATAAAAGAAAACAAATCTGATTTATTTAAATTAATTTTTAAAAAACCCCTTGTTGCAGATGTGAAAGAAATTAATAAGAATATTCGTTCACGATCTGCAAAACTTAGATACGCAATAAGAAACGATAATTCTTTTTTTTATCCGCATGAATTTAAAAATAAATTTATAAATTATTTAAAATTAGAAAGTAACAAGATATGATAAATCATAAAAAATGGATTAGTTCTCTTCCTAAGATAAATAAAGAAATTAGCAAAACAATAAATCAATTGGATCATGAAAATTCGATAAATAGTATTCCTAAAAAAGATTCGTACAATTCTGTAAAAAAATATACCTTATTAACAGTTTTATTTACTTGCGGTTTAATATTTGTATCTATAGTAAAAAATGAAACAAGAAATTTACAAAAAGATATAAATAATTTGGAGACTTCCATTAATTTAATAAAGTTTAATCTAGATCAAGCATTTTTAGACCATGAGATAATAACTTCTCCAGAAAATATATCATTACTAGCAAAAAAACATTTAAATATCGATTTAGCGCCTTATAAGAGATCTCAAATTAAGCAATTAAATGCTGAGAATGAAAAGTTTACGAAAATAAATAAAACAAAAAAAGAAAAAACAAAGATACAAAAGTTTAAAAAGTTATACTCTCGTCCTAAATCGATACCAAATGAAATAAAAACTCATGTTGCAAAACGAATTGAACAAAAAAAAGAAGAAATATTTAATATTTACCATGAACCCAAAAGCATAATTACTTTAGAAAAGGCAGGAAAATGGACCGTGGTTCAATTAGTTAAAGCTTTTTTAGGTATGCCAATTATACCTGGAAGATAGTTTTAATGAAAAACAAAAAAAAAAGCTTTTACTTTGATGATTATGCTGAGTCTGAATTAATTGATAACAACAAATCTAACATTGTAAAAGTTTCATTAAATAAAGTCACTTTTTTATCCTTTATTTTTTTTAGTTTAATACTTATTTTTGGAATTAAAATTATTTATCTATCTCTATCGTCAGAAAAAAGTTTTTTTAGCAATAATACAAAAAAAGAATTTGTAAAAAAAAGAAGGGATATTGTTGATAGAAATGGCTCAGTTATATCAACTAATGTTATCCTTTATGATGTTGGTGTAAGGCCAAAATTATTAAAAGAAAAAGAGAAAAAAAACTTGCTGATCAAGTTAGGTCTTTTGTTTCCCGAGCTAGACTTAAATAAGATTAAAAACAAACTAAACAAAGGAGACTTTTTCTCGATTGGAAAAAGACTAACGCCAAAAGAAAAAGATCAATTTTGGTTAATAGGCAATAAAGCCTTTGTTTTTGATGCAAAACCATCTAGAATTTATCCACAGCAAAGTCTTTTCAGTCATATTTTGGGTCAAACCGACGATGTTAATAAAGGGATTTCGGGCATAGAAAAATTTTTTGACAAAGATTTAAATAATAAAGAAAAAATTAACCTCCCATTAAGTTTAACTTTAGATTCAAATTTACAATATTTAATTAGAAAAGAATTGATCAATGCTGAAACAGATTTTCATAATATCGGCAGCGGTGCAATTTTGATGGATGTTGAAAATGGTAAAATATTATCTTTAGTATCTTTGCCTGACTATGATTTAAATCAACGAGTTTCGATTAGTGATAATATTTATACAAATAAAATTACTCTCGGGGTGTATGAATTGGGGTCTGTATATAAAACTTTTACTATAGCCGCAGGTTTAGAAAATAAAGTAATAAATTCAAATACAATATTTAAAAATTTAGAAAATAGTTTGACTTGCGATAAATATACAATCACTGAACATGATAAGCTGCCAAAAAATTTGAGTGCTGAGCAAATTTTGATTCGATCATCCAATATTGGTGCCGTTCGTATAGCTCAAAAAGTTGGCATTGAAAAATATAAAGATTTTTTAAACACTTTAGGACTCTTTGATAAAATTAATTTTGATTTGGAAGAAATTGGAACTCCACTTCCATTTGTATGGGGAAAATGTAAGCTTGCTACCTCATCGTATGGACGTGGTATTACAACTACCCCTCTTCAGCTGGCTAGAGCCTATGCTATTTTAGGAAATGGAGGATATAAAATTAAACCATCTATTTTGGAAACAAAAATAAAACCTTTAGAAAAAAAAGAACAAATTATTTCTCACAAAACAAGTGATGCAATAAATTTGATGTTGAGAAAAGTTGTTAGTCTCGATGAGGGCACTGCAAATTTTGCTAACATTGAGGGTTACGATGTTGGTGGTAAAACAGGAACATCACTAAAGTATAACTCGAAGGAAAAACTAAATACATTTGTCTCACTTTTTCCTGCAAGTAGACCAAAGTACGTATTGCTAGTAATGTTAGATGAACCAAAACCTGCCCCAAATTTCTTATATGAATTTCCACCTTCCAAAAAATTTCCAAATGGCTACAAACACAAAGGAGAAATGCGAAATACTTCAGGCTGGAACGCAGTTGTTGTTGCGGGCAAAATTATAGAAAAAATTGGTCCAATTTTAGCCATAAATAACCTAGAAGCTTCCACCAAATTTTAAATGCTCTTAGGTCAGTTACTGAAATCTGTAAGTAAAAACTATCAAAAAATACGTGTTCACGGAATTTGTTTTGATAGTAGAAAAGTTAAAAAAGATTATATTTTTTTTGCAATTAGAGGACAACAAACATCAGGAATCAATTTTATTAATGAAGCAATTTCAAAGGGAGCATCTGCAATTATAAGTGACAAAAAAGCAAAACATAAAAATTATCAAATACCCTTGATTGTAGTTAATGACGTTAGAATAAGTCTATCTGAAGCCTGTTCTAATTATTACAAAAAAAAACCTGCCAATATAATTGCTGTAACAGGAACAAATGGAAAGTCTTCGGTAGCTGATTTTTTTTACCAAATATTAAAACTTAATATGGTCTCCGTAGCTTCAATAGGAACTCTAGGTATATTTTCTAAAAATTATAAAAAAAAAACAAATTTAACTTCAATGGATCCTTTATCTTTACATAAAAATTTGCAAATTTTAGCAAAAAATAAAACCAATAATGTGATTTTGGAAGCCTCAAGTCATGGTCTGGAACAAAAAAGATTAGATAATCTCAATATAAATACTGGAATATTTACAAACCTAAGTCACGACCATCTTGATTATCACAAAAACATGCAATCCTATTTTAATTCAAAATTGTACCTATTTAGGCGTTTACTCAAAAAGAATTCTAAAATTATTACTGATGAGGACAATCAAGAATTCAAGATTATAAAAAAAATTGCAAACAAAAGAGAAATAAAAAAAATTACAATTGGTTCAAACTCAGGAAATATAAAAATTTTAAACAACAAATATAAACAAAACAAACAACATATAAAAATTTCTATAAATTCAAAAATTTTTAAGTTGGAAGTTCCACTTATAGGATATTTTCAGATAAAAAATTTGTTCATGGCAGTTTTGGCGGCATTAACTTGTGGATTGAATCAAAATAGAATTTTTACTCAAATACATAAAATTAAAGCAGTGCCTGGAAGACTTGAATGTGTAGCAAACTTAAATAATAATTCTAATATTATTGTAGATTTTGCTCATACTCCTGATGCATTGGAACAAAGCTTAGTTGCATTGGAAAAACAGTTTAAAAAAAAAATCGTAATAGTTTTTGGTTGCGGAGGGGAAAGAGATAAAAAAAAAAGATATGCTATGGGCAAAATTGCTGCCAAGTATTGTCGAAAAATTTATGTTACAGATGATAATCCAAGAAATGAAAATCCCAAAAAAATAAGAAATTCAATTATAAAAGGATGTAAAAAATTAGCTATTGATATCGGAAGCAGAAAGAAAGCAATAAAAGCTGCAATTAAAGAACTAAAATCAAACGAAATACTCTTAGTTGCAGGAAAGGGTCATGAAGAAACTCAAAATTATGGTAATAAAATTATAAATTTTTCAGATAAAAAATTAATAAAAGAAATAATTCAAAAAAGAAAATTTTCTTTTAAAAAAACTCATTATCACAATTTCTTGTTAAACAAAGTATTTAATAAGGATAAACTTAATAATATAAATTATAATGGAGTGTCTATTAATACAAAAACTATAAAAAAAAATAATCTATTTTTTGCTATTTGCGGAAAAAAAACTGATGGACATAAGTTTGTAAAAGAAGCCGTCAGGAAAGGAGCTATAAAATCCATAGTAAGTAAAAAAATAAAAAAACTTTCTAGCAATAAAATTATTAAAGTAAAAAATACTTTTTCTTCTTTGAATCATTTGGCTAAAGTTACTAGAGATAACTCATCCGCACAAATTGTTGGAATAACCGGGAGTGTTGGTAAAACTACTTTAAAAAATCTGCTAAGTTTTTCACTTAAAAATTATGGGAAAGTTTATAGCTCTCCGCATTCTTATAATAATAAATTTGGGGTACCTCTTAGTCTTTCTAATTTAAAAAGTAATATTGATTATGGAGTATTTGAAATAGGCATGGATAAAAAAGGGGAAATAGATAATTTATCAAAAATAGTTAAACCAGAAATAGCTATTATTACTAATATTTCTGGAGCACATTTTAAAAATTTTAATACTTTAAAAGATATAGCTAAAGCCAAAGCAGAGATAATTAACAATATATCAAAAGATGGAAGTATAGTTTTGAATAAAGATAGTAAATTTTTTAGTTTTCTATCGAATAAGGCAAAAAAAAATAGAATTAATATAACTTCCTTTAGTCTTAAAAAAAGATCGGATATTTTTTTATTAGGTATTAAAAAAGTTAAAAATTACTTTAGATTGAAGATAAATGTAAGAAATAAAATTTTTTTTTTTGATACAAAATATTCAACTGATAATTTTATAAATAATATTTTAGCCTGTATTTCCGTAATGTTTATTTTAAATTTGAACTTAAATAAAATGAAAAAAAATTTTACTAGTTTTAAAATTCCTGAAGGAAGAGGTGATATTAAGATAATTAAAAAATACAATAAAAGATTCAAATTTATTGATGAAAGCTATAATGCTAATCCATTATCTATGATGTATGCCATTAAAAATATGAATTATTACAACGGGAACAAAAATCATAGAAAATTAGTTTTTTTAGGTGATATGCTAGAACTTGGAAAAAAATCAAAAAAACTCCATAGAGAATTATCAATTATAATTAATAAAAGTGATATTGATAAAGTTTTTGTTTATGGAAAGCGCATAGAAGAAACTTTTAATTATTTATCTACAAATAAAAAAGGAAAAGTATTCAAAAACCTTAAGGAAGCCTATGGTCATTTTGGCAAAATTTTAAACAATAATGATTTACTTATGGTAAAAGGATCAAATGCTACGGGTTTGAATCAATTTTCAAAAAATATTAAAAGAGGACAAATCAGTGCTATATAATTTTTTAATTTCTTTAATAGATCAATTTTCTGCACTTAATGTTTTCCGTTATTTAACTTTTAGAACAGGACTTTCGGTAATATCTTCAATGATAATAGTATTTGTAATTGGAGGACCGTTTATTAGGTTTATTGAATCTCACAAAATTACAGGGCCCATAAGAGATGATGGTCCCATAGGTCATATAATTAAAAAAGAAGGAACACCTACCATGGGAGGTCTTCTTATTTTAATAGGAATCCTTTTTGGTACCTTGTTGTGGTCCGATTTAAATAATTCTTACATTTGGGTTTTGTTAATGGTGGCAACTAGTTTTGGTTTGCTTGGAGCTATCGATGATTATTTAAAAATAAAACGTAATAATTCAAGAGGCATATCTTCAGGAATGAAAATTATTTTTCAAATTATACTTTCAATAATTGCTGTGTTGTTATTAATGAAATTTGGAGATAGCGGACATCTTAAAAACCTTTACTTTCCTTTTTTTAAAAATTTAGTACTCCACTTGGGTTTATTTTTTATTCCATTTGCTATTTTTATAATTGTTGGTTCCTCAAATGCAGTGAATTTGACCGATGGTTTAGACGGTTTGGCTACTGTACCAGTAATGTTGGTGGCATTATCATTTACTTTAATTTGCTACGTTGTTGGTAATACTGTTTTTTCAGAATATCTACAAATACCGTACATTGCTGATGTTGGTGAAGCTTCTATTTTTTGTGGTTCTATAGTTGGATCATGTTTAGGATTTTTATGGTACAACGCACCTCCTGCAAAAATTTTTATGGGGGACACTGGCTCTCTATCATTAGGTGGCTCTTTAGGTGCCGTAAGCATAATTTCAAAACATGAAATTGTTCTAGGAATTATTGGAGGTTTATTTGTACTTGAAACAGTCTCAGTTATTATTCAAGTAATTTCATTTAAACTTACTGGAAAAAGAGTTTTTATGATGGCGCCTCTTCATCATCATTTTGAAAAAAAGGGATGGGCAGAATCCACTATTGTTATTAGATTTTGGATTATATCTATAATTTTAGCATTAATAGGTTTAGCTACGCTAAAATTAAGATAATCAATGGTTACCTTGCGAAAATATAAAAATAAGAGAATTGCGATCTATGGTATGGGCCTTACAGGTTGTTCTGCAGTAAGGGCGCTTAAGAAACTAGGAGCGCAAGTATTATGTTGGGACGACAATATAAAAGTAAGAAAAAAAATAAAAAGCTTTAATTTTCCACTTAATAAATTTTGGTTAGACAAAAAATTAGTCGATAATATAATTATAAGTCCAGGAATAGATATCAGCAAATGCAAAATAAAAAACTATTTAAGAAAAAATTTAAATAAAATAATTACAGATCTAGATTTATTTTTTGATCTTAACAAAGATGCATTGATTGTTTCAATTACAGGAACAAACGGAAAGTCTACAACTTGCAAAATAATTGAAAAAATTTTAAAAATTGCAAAATACAACGTAAAAACTGTAGGAAATATTGGAAATCCTATTTTATCTTTAACCAAAGCGAAAAAAAAATATGTTTTTATACTGGAAGTCTCATCTTATCAGCTTCAATATTCTAAATTATTTCGCTCTAAACATGCGGCTATATTAAATATTTCTCCTGATCATTTAGAAAGACATAGAAATATAAAAAATTATATAAAGATTAAATCAAGAATATTTTTTGCACAAAAAAGTTCAGATTATTCATATATAAACCTAACAAATAAATATTCAAAATCGATAATAAATATATTTAAAACTAAAAAATTAAAATCAAAGTTAATTCCAATTAACAAATTAGGTTATGATTTATTAATTAAAAAAATTAATAATAAATATTTTAAAAGCAAAGGTAATATTGAAAATATGGCTTTTGCTTATAGAATAGCTAAAAATTTAAAAATAAATGATAAGGTTATAATTAAAGGACTTAAAAAATTTAAAGGACTCCCGCATCGTCAAGAAATTGTATTTTCAGATAGGAAGTTATTATGTATCAACGATTCCAAAGCAACAAGTTTTGATGCTTGTTTACAATCTTTATCAAATTATAACCAAATTTATTGGATAGTTGGAGGTCTTCCAAAACATCAAGATTATTTTTATTTAAAAAATGTTAGAAAAAAAATTGTTAAAGCATACATTATTGGAAAAAATATTTCATTTTTTAGAAAACAAATTGGAAAAAAAATTCCATTTACAGTTTCAAAAAATATGCGAAACGCAGTAAATAATATTTACAAAGATTTAAAACCCAAAAAAAATTTAAAGAAAACCATTTTACTCAGTCCAGCAGCCGCATCTTTTGATCAATTTAGTAACTTTGAAAATAGAGGTAACTATTTTAAAAATTTAATAATAAAAAAATTTAAACAAGGGTTAAATGTTTAGTTTTGGTAGAGAAAATACTGGTTTAGTTGCCAAATGGTGGAGAAATGTAGATAAACAAATTTTATTTTTGTTTGCATTTCTTTTATTACTGGGGTTGTTTTTTTCTTTTTCCTCAACCACTTCAGCAATATCAGAAAAGATGAATAAACAAACATATTTCTTTTTCATTAAACATCTAATTTTTGTTTCTGTTTCGCTATTATTGATTTTTACAATTTCGATACAGGAAAAAGACAAATTAATTAAAGTTTTAACTTATTTATTTATTGTTTCAATTGTGCTTCTTTTTTTAACTCTTATTGTTGGAGTTGAAATTAAAGGATCAAGGAGGTGGGTGGGTTTTGATTCTTTCCTAAGATTTCAGCCAGTTGAATTGCTTAAACCATTATTCATAATTTTTGTTGCAAAAATTATTGTCTTAAATGAAAAAACAGATATTCATAAAAGATATTTCTATTCCTTTGTAATTTTACTGATAATTATAATAATTTTAATTAATCAGCCGGACCTTGGACAAACTTTCTTGTTAACATTAACTTGGATCACAATGATATTTGTATCGGGATTTAATATGCTTATATTGTCGATATTAGGTTTGGTATTTGCAATTACTATCGCGCTTCTAATATTTTTTTTACCAGAAAAATTTGGTTATGTGTTTCTAAGAATTAAAACATTTTTAGATCCAAAAACAGGGGATAATTTTCAATCACAAAAAGCATTAGAAGCTATTAAACAAGGAGGCTTAACCGGCCAAGGAATGGGAGAAGGTATTTTAAAAGACAAGGTGCCAGAAGCACATACGGACTACATAATTGCTGTGATTTCAGAAGAGTTTGGAGCAATATTTGTTTTGTTTATTGTGATTATATTTTTATTTGTTGGTTATAAAGTATTAAATAAAGTTTTAGCAGGAAATGACGAATTTATTAAATTGGCATTAGTAGGACTGGTTTCTCTTTTAATAATTCAAACTTTTATTCATATCGGCGTTAATAGTAGACTGCTTCCAACAACCGGCATGACACTTCCTTTTTTAAGTTACGGGGGTTCTTCTTTGATTGGAAGTTCGATAATAGCAGGAGTAATTTTAAATTTTACCAGAAAAGATTCAACGAGGTATTTTAAAAATGAGTAAAAAAATAATTTTTTCGGGCGGCGGTACAGGTGGCCATATATTTCCTGCAATTAATTTAATGAAACACTTTTTTGATAAAGAATACAAAGTTTTGTTAGTAACAGATAATAGAGGGAATAATCTTGTTAAAAATTACTCAGAATTTAAGTCATACATATTGAGAGCAGGCACGCCTACAAATAAAAATTTATTCCAAAAATTTTTTTCTTACTTTTTAATTTTTTATTCAATGATAAGATCTATTATTATTTTAAAAAATGAAAAGCCAGATTTAATCTTCGGATTTGGAGGTTATGTATCTTTTCCCATTTCTTTTGTATCTAGATTTTTTAATTTGCCTTTAATTATATATGAAAATAATATGGTATTGGGACGGGCTAATAAATATTTATCTTCCTTTTCAAAAAAAATTCTTTTAGCAAAAAGAGTAACAAAAAATTTTTCAGAAAAATATAAAAACAAAACTTATGAAGTAGGTTCAATTTTGAATAAAAATATAATTAATTACTCACCTTTTAAAGAAAACGAGAATGAAGGAAAATTTTCTATTTTAGTTTTGGGAGGAAGTCAAGGAGCAGAGATATTTGGAACAATTATTCCTACAGTTATTAAAATGATAAAAGATGCAGGATATGAAATCAAAATCAATCAACAATGTATTATAGAGCAAAAAAATTCCATAATTGATTTTTATGAAAAAAATAATATTAAAAATTACGTTTTTGAATTTGATAAAAATATTTTAAAATTAATTTCATCTTCAAGTCTGGCGATAACAAGATGTGGTGCTTCAACCACAGCTGAGCTAGCCCATACTCTTACACCATTTATAGCTGTACCGCTTCCAAATTCGATAGATAATCATCAATATTTAAATGCAAAATATTATGAAAACGAAGGTTGTTGCTGGCTTTTAGAACAGGACAATTTTAGTACTGAGAATCTGTTTAATTTAATTATGGAAACAATAAAAAATAAAAATAAGTTAGAAAATATTCGCAAAAATATGAAAAAAAATTATAACAAAAATGTTTACAGCAATATAGAAAATGAAATTAAGGAATTTATTTAAAGATGAAAATTAATATTGCTAGTAATGAAGTGGTTCATTTTATTGGTATTGGTGGAATTGGAATGAGCGGGTTAGCTCAGATTATGAATAATATGGGATTCAATATCCAGGGTAGTGATTTAAATAGAAATAAAAACACCGATAGATTAATTAAATCAGGAATGAAAGTTTATTTTGGTCATCATCAAAAAAATTTAAATAAAGCCACTATGATTGTTATTTCATCGGCGATTAAAAAGGATAATGGCGAATTAATAGCAGCAAGACATAAAAAATTACCTGTTTTTAAAAGAGGTGAAATGCTAGCTAATATTGTAGCGTTAAAAAAAAATATTGTAATTGCAGGTTCGCACGGAAAAACAACAACAACTTCTTTAGTTGCAAATATTTTGGAAGAGGCCAGATTAGATCCCACAATAATTAATGGAGGCGTAATAAATTCACTTAAAAATAATGCACAATTAGGAAAAAGTGAATGGGCCGTTATTGAATCTGACGAGTCAGACGGAAGTTTTTTAAAACTTCCAATCACATATTCTATTGTAACTAATGTGGATAAAGAGCATCTAGATTTTTACGGAAGTTTTGAAAAATTAAAAAAAAGTTTTTGCACTTTTATTGAGAAAACACCATCCTTTGGAAAATCACTTATTTGTATTGATAATGATAATTTAAAATCTTTGTTACCTAAATGTAAAACTCTTAATTTCCTAACATATGGATTTGACAAGCGTTCAAACTATCAAATTACGAATGTGAGAAAAAATAAAAATTATTCAATTTTTGATTTAAAACTAAAGTTTCCTTCGAAAAAAACTGCTAATATAAAAAATATAGTAGTGAATTTAATTGGAGATCATAATATTACTAATGCAACAGCATCAATAGCTATTGCTTTAAATCTTGGAATTAAAACAAGCAAAATAAAAAAAGCACTTAAAAAGTTTTTAGGAATTCAAAGAAGATTTACAAAAGTGTTTTCAGTTGGGAAGAGAGAATTTTATGATGATTATGCTCATCATCCAACTGAAATTAAAGCAGTTATAAATAGTGCTAGACAAGTTTATGAAGATAGAAAAATAATTTGTGTTTTTCAACCACACAGATATTCAAGAGTAAAATCTCTTAAGAATGAATTTGCTTCATCATTTAAATCTAGCGATGCTGTTGTACTTTGCCCAGTTTATTCTGCAGGAGAAAAAGAAACGTATAATTTTAATCAAGATAATTTTTCTAAACTAATCTCAAGAAAATCAAAAATTCAAGTAATAAATATAAAAAATCAAAAAGAATTAAAAAATTATTTTAAAAAAAATCTATTTGAGGATGAAATGATTATTTGTATGGGTGCGGGAAGTATTTCAAATTGGATAAGAGAAATTGGCGATGAGTTAAAATGAATTTAATTTCACAAATAAAAGAAATTAAAAAAAAAATTTCAGGCCAAATTTTATTTGATGAAAGTCTTTCAAAACATTCTTGGTTTAATTTAGGAGGGCCTGCAAAAGTTATATTTAAACCAAAAAACTTAAACGAATTATCTATCTTTTTAAAAAATTGTAAGGAATTTAATAAAATTAAAGTTTTGGGCGCAGGCTCAAACACTTTAATTAGAGACGGAGGCTTTGATGGGGTTATAATAAAGTTAGGAAAATCTTTTTCACATCTATCTTTGTTAGGTCAGAATATTCTAATAGCAGGCGCTTCAGCTTTGGATAAAAATGTATCAAATTTCGCACTTGAAAATTCATTATCAGGATTTGAATTTTTATCTTGTATACCGGGCACAATTGGAGGGGGAATTAGAATGAATTCAGGTTGTTACGGAGAAGACATTTCTAAAATCTTAATTTCTGTTCAAGTTATGGACTTAAGCGGAAAATTAAAAGTGGTGCATTCTTCTGATATAAAATTTTCTTATAGAGGATGTAACTTAGATAATAGTTTAATTTTTATAAGTGCTACTTTTAAAGGGAAAAATGACAGCAATCCTAATATTCAAAAAAAAATTATTAATTTAGTTGAACGAAAAAAAAAAGACCAACCATCAAAAATAAAAACATGTGGCAGCACTTTTAAAAACCCTGAAAATAATAAAGCATGGTCACTTATAAAAGATTCTGGATGTGCTGGCATGAAGATGGGAGATGCACATATTTCTGAAAAACATTGTAATTTTTTTGTAAACAAAGGAAATGCTAAATCTCAGGATCTAGAAAATTTAATTTATCAAGTTAAAAATAGAGTTTTAAATAAAACTGGAATTAAACTTGAATTAGAACTTGAGATTATCGGAGAAAAATTATGAAAAATTTAATAGTTGTACTTATGGGAGGAGAATCAGGTGAAAGAAAAATAAGTTTTTTAACAGGAAAAGCTTGTTCTAAGGCATTAAAAAAAAGAGGTTATAAAGTTAGAGAATTAGATGCCAAGGGATACTTTGTTGACAAATTAAAAAAATTGAAACCAAAGTTAGTATTTAATGCACTTCATGGAAAATATGGAGAAGATGGATTTGTTCAAAGCATATTAGAATCGCTAAAAATTCCATACACGCACTCCGGAGTTTTATCTTCTAGTTTAGCCATGGATAAAGATTTATCTAGAATTTTATTTAAAAAAAACAACATAAAAACACCTAAGTATTTTTTGCTACAAAAAGACCATGAAGAAAATTTGAAAAGAAAAATAAAAGACAAAAAAATTAAATTTCCCATAGTGATCAAACCAGTTAACGAAGGGTCAAGCTTAGGGGTTTATATTTGTAAAAATAAAATACAATTTAATAGAAATTACAAAAAACTAAAAAACGAATATAATCGAATTCTTGTTGAAGAATATATTCCCGGAAAAGAAATCCAAGTGGCGGTTATGGGCCATAAAGCCTTGGGGGCAATAGAACTTGTACCTACAAGAGAATTTTATGATTATAAAGCTAAATATTCGACTAAGGCTAAAACAAAACATATTATGCCAGCTCCACTCCTACAAAAAAAATATAATGAGGTACTTTTTATAGCAAAAAAAGCCCACAAAATATTAGGATGTAGGGGCGTTACTAGATCAGATTTTAGATTTTTTAAAAATAAATTTTATTTGCTAGAAACTAACACGCAGCCAGGAATGACTAAATTATCTCTTGTTCCAGAAATAGCACATTATTGTGGAATCAAGTTTGATGATTTGGTTGTTTGGATGGCCAAGGATGCTAGCAATAATAGATGAAAAAATTTTATAGAATTATTTTATTACTAATAGTACTTATTTTTTTATCAACATTTAATCCTAAAGAATTTAATTTGATTTCGAAAAAAAGCGATGTGTTATTTAAAATAGAAAATATAGAAATAAAAAATAATTTTTTAATCAATAAAAGTGAAATAAAAGAAAAGTTAAGCAATATACGTAAAGAAAATATTTTTTTTATTAAAAGGAAGGATATAGAAGAACCTTTAAAAGAAATTGACTTTTTAAAAAAAATTGAAGTAAAAAAAAAGTATCCAAATACGATAATAATAAAAATTTTTGAAACAAAACCAGTTGCAATTTTATTTAAAAATAAAGTTAAATATATAATAGATAGTTCTTCTAATTTAATTTCCTTTAAGAATGATATTAACTTTAATAGATTACCAAGAATTTTTGGTGAAGAAGGCGAAAATAATTTTATTCATTTTCTTAATCAGTTGAAAAAAAATAATTTTCCAAATAAGAAAATTAAAAACTTTTACTATTTTCAAATAGGACGGTGGGATTTACAACTTTTAAATAATAAAATAATAAAATTTCCACACAATAATACTGATGATGCAATTATTAAATCTATTGAATTATTAAATCATAAAAATTTTAAAAATTATAATATCATTGATTTAAGAATAGATGGTAAGATAATAGTAAAGTAATGAATTCTAAGGATCCGATAGGAATAATTGAACTAGGAAATCTCAATATAAGGTGTGTCATTTTTGGTATTAATAATAACAACGTGGAAATATTATCTACTTCGATAACCCCATCAGAAGGTATTCATAATGATGTTGTGGTGAATTTAACAAAAGCTTCTAAAGCAATAAGATCTTGTATAAGTAAAGCTGAAGAAAAAGCAAAAATTTTATTAAAGAAAATTAATGTAGTTTTTGAGCAACCAGATTTTTTATGTACTAAATTTTCAAAAAATAAAAAAATTAATGGATCAATAATTCAGAAAGGAGATATTGAATTTTTACTAAAAGAGGCAAAAAAGCAATTAGTTCTCAATGATAATAAACAATCTATAATTCATATTTTTAATTACAATTATATTGTTGATGGTAAAACATTTGTTGAAGAGCCAATAGGTGTTTACGCAGATTCATTAACTCATGAAATAACTTTTATTAGTACTCCAAAAAATAATTTAAAAAATATTAATCAAGTATTCATTGACTGTGATATTGAAATTGCAAGATTAATTTCACGAACTTTTGCTTTGGGAGTAAAACTGCTAAGCCATAAAGAGCTCGAATTTGGTTCTGCTATATTAGATTTGGGTTTTGAAAAAATTAGCTTTGGATTATTTAAAAGTTTAGCACTTGTGCATTCTATAACCTTTCCCATTGGCATTAATCACATTACAAAGGATATTTCTAAAGTTTGTTCATTAAATCTGGATGAGTCGGAGAATATAAGAAACAATATTGATTTTTCATATCAAAATAGTCAAAAACTTTTTGATGAAAATAATTATTTAAAAAGTATTTATTTTATTAATTCAAGTTTTAGAAAAATAAGTAAAAATTTGATTTTGAGTGTTGTAAAAGCAAGATTAGATGAAATTTTTGATACATTAAAAAAACAACTGATTGTACCAGGGTTCAATTTAACTTCAAAAATAAACCTTTTGCTCGCGGGGGGCGGTTCAAATCTTTTTAATATAGAAAAATGTTTTATTAATTTTTTTGGGCCAAATGTCAAAAGAGTAGATAAAAATAACGTAGAGAAAGATAAGGATTTAGAAACAAATCTTGCCTCATGCTTAGGAGCTCTTGAAATAATCAAAGATGGATGGGAGACAGAAGCAATACCAGAAACGGTTGGTAAAAATATTGAAAAAACAAGTTTTTTTGCTAAAATTTTTAAAATTAACAAATAAAATTGAGCTGTAGTCTTTAGTAACATAATTTGTCTTTTAAGCATTTTATGTTTTTTGTATATCCTTAAGAATGTTTCAAAATTTTCAGAAAACAATTAAAGAATCCATACAACTTGAAGGCGTAGGTTTACATAACGGCATAAAGGTAAATCTTTCTTTACACTCAGCTGAAGCGAACTCAGGTATTTTATTTAAAAGAATAGATGTTGATAATCCTAAAAATATAATTGAGGCAAGTTATAAAAATGTAAGTTCATCGGCGCTTTGTACAAAAATAAAAAATTCATATGGTGTGTCAGTTTCTACTATAGAGCACTTAATGGCAGCTTTTTACGGAGAAGGAATAGATAATGTTCTGGTTGAAGTTGATGCTCCAGAAATTCCAATAATGGATGGCTCTGCTTTTGATTTTGTAGAGGCTATAAGATCAGTTGGCACTCAAGAACAAAATTATTCGAAAAAATTTATTAAAGTTCTCAAAAAAGTTGAAGTAAAGGATGCAGGGAAGCATATCTCCATTGAACCACTTATGAAAGATTTAATAATTGATTTTGAAATAGTATATAAAAATCCGTTAATTAGAACTCGAAGGAAAGAATTTAAATTAAGTAATGGAAATTTAAATTCAATATACAATTCAAGAACATTTTGTTTGTACGAAGATATTGATCAGATAAAAAGCCAAGGATTAGCTAAAGGAGGTTCTTTGGAAAACGCAATTGTGGTTATGGAAAATAAAATATTAAATGAAGGTGGACTTAGAAATAGACATGAATTTGTGGACCACAAAATATTAGATTGTCTGGGAGATCTTATGCTTTTAGGTCATAGAGTGTTTGGTCATATTAAAACTTCACAAGGTGGGCACCAACTTACGCATGCTTTATTGAGAGAATTTTTTTCGAATAAAACAAATTGGGAATTTGAAGGTTTAGGAAAAAAAGAAAATAATCATAAAGATGGCAAATACTTAGGGTCCATTGCTGTTAATGCATAAAACAAATATCAACTAAGAAAATTGTAATAATCAAATTTTTTGTTAAAATGCCTTTTTATTCAAAATGTATAAAGGTTTTTTAGTTTTATTATTGTCAGTTTTTTTATTTTCTTGCGCTTGGAATGTTATTCCTGACCCAGGTCAGAAAGACAAAAACAAAAGTGAAACTATTGTCTCAGGACCTACGGATGAAGAAAAAGCAGTAAGTATTTATGCTGATGCTGTTAAAGCTCTAGATGAAGGTGAAGCATATTATGCTAAACAAAAATTTAAAGACGTTGAAAATTTGGTACCCCAAAGCAAATGGGCAGCACAAGCAAGTCTTATGGTAGGTTATGCAGATTATTCAAGAAGCGCCTATTTGAGTGCAATTTTTTCTTTAGAGAGACATATTATTAATTACCCTGCGGATAAAAATTTACCCTATGTCCACTACTTAATTGCGATATGTTATTATGAGCAAATATTAGATGAAAAAAAAGATTTACAACCGCTATTGAAAGCAAAAAAAAAATTTGAATTTATAATACAAACTTATCCAAACACTGATTATGCGATCGATGGTAGATTTAAAATAGATTTAATCACCGATCAGCTGGCAGCTAAAGAAATGTCAATAGCGCGATTTTACATGAAAACAAAAAAATGGATACCAGCTCTCAATAGGCTCAAAACAGTTGTAGAAAAGTACGAAAAAACAGTTTTTATTGAAGAAGCCCTGCATCGGCTTGTTGAGGTGTATTATAGGCTTGGATTGATAGATGAAGCAAAAAAAGCAGCAACAATACTTGGATATAACTATCAATCTGGAGATTGGTATAAAAGAAGCTACCAAGTTTTTAACAAGAAATATAAGTCCAAAAAAATTAATGAGAAAAAAAAAATGGGATTAATTAGAAAAAAGATAAAAGGTCTGTTTGAATAAAATTCCATGCAAAAAAAAGAAATTGAAAAAACTTATATAAAAAAAATCAATGAATTAAAAAAACATGACAAAGCGTACTTTAAGTACGATAATCCACTTATTTCTGATAAGGATTATGATGTTGTAAAAAAAGAAATATTAAATCTTGAGAAAAAGTATAAATATTTAAAAAGTAAAAATTCGCCTAGTAACAAAATTGGATATCAGCCTTCAGATAAATTTCGAAAAATTGCTCACAATGTTCCAATGTTATCTTTATCTAATGCTTTTTCTAAGGAAAACATAGAAGTCTTTATTAAAAAAATTAGAAACTTTTTAAATTTAAAAAATACTGAGAAAATATTTTTTTCTGCTGAACCAAAAATTGATGGTATATCTGCCTCACTAAAATACATAGACGGAGTTTTTATTTTGGGTTTATCTCGTGGTGATGGCAAAACTGGAGAAGATATAACAAATAATCTTAAAACAATTAGCGATATTCCAAAAAAAATTAGTAAACCAAATTTTCCTAAGATCTTAGAAGTGAGAGGAGAAGTTTACATTTCAAAATTTGATTTTAAAAAAATAAGTAAAAATTTTGCGAATCCAAGAAATGCTGCAGGAGGATCATTACGACAAAAAGACTATAAAGAGACCAAAAAAATACCTTTAAAATTTATCGCTTATGGTTTTGGCATTGTTAACCCCATGAATTTTGAAAAACAATCTGAATATTTAAAACTCTTGAAAAATTGGGGTTTTAAGACAAGTTATCTAGCTAAATTATTAAGTAGCATTGAAGAGATCGAAGAAAATCACAAAACAATTGAAAAAATGAGGTCTGATATCGATTTTGATTTGGACGGACTTGTTTACAAAGTGGATGACTTAAAGTTGCAAAAAAGACTTGGGTTTGTATCAAACTCTCCCAGAGGAGCGATAGCACACAAATTTTCTTCAGAAAAAGGATTTTCAAGAATAAAAAATATTGAAATCCAAGTTGGAAGAACAGGTGCCTTAACTCCAGTAGCAAAAATCGATCCAATTACTATTGGAGGAGTTGTGGTTTCAAATGCTACACTTCATAATGAGGACGAGATTAACCGAAAAGATATAAGAATCGGTGATACGGTTTATATTCAAAGAGCTGGAGATGTAATTCCTCAAGTTTTATATGTAGATTTATCAAAAAGAAATAAGAGTAGTGGAAAATTTAATTTTCCAACAAGATGTCCATCGT
>Ga0066369_10000241_pt1 | contig 23755 bp, 17 predicted proteins | sample Knorr_S7_td_Bott_FD_70972 | JGI IMG/M metagenome (GOLD analysis project Ga0066369, IMG submission 70972) | Marine microbial communities from Southern Atlantic Ocean transect - Knorr_S7_td_Bottom_ad_4513_LV_A | ecosystem: Environmental > Aquatic > Marine > Oceanic | place: Southern Atlantic... | reverse complement strand
ATTGTTTTGATAAACAACACTATCTTCTTTACCAAACATAATATCTAATATGTTAGGGTTGTTATCTCTTGCCATAGCAAAGAATTTTTTTAATTCAAAAAACTCTTCATCTTCACCATCAGGTATTTGTGCTACTTCAAGAGAGCCGTGTAGATTAGAGATATGTAAAGCAGGTGGAAGAATAAAAACACCACGATAATCATAATCTGAAATATATTCAGGATCAAGTGGATTTTCACCTAGTTCATATTGTGTGCCATACAAGCGAGAACCTGTTACTTTCTTTAATACAATATCAAATTCAAATGTATTATCTCTGTTATCTGTATATATGATTTTTTTGTTTTTTTCTTTTGCATTAAAAGCAGCCATAGTAATCCTTTTTTATATTTTTGATAATATCATTATAGCATACTTGTATTTAAAAAAAATATGTTATTTTAAATATAGAGGTCTTTATGTTAGATTTTGAATTAGAAAAAGAAAATATCATAGTAACAATAAAAAAAGATATATTTTATTATAATTTTAAAATATATAAGGATTCTTTTGATTTTGATAAAAAGCAAAAAATAAATACAGCTTATGAAGGTAATATAATAATTAAAATAGACCTAAACCAAATAAATTTAAATAAAGAATGTATAAGTGCTTTAAAAAGTGTAAAAAATAATAAGAGTGCTTTTTTATTTGTAGAAGACGTAAATACTCTTTATTTCTCTGAAAATAATATTGTTCGTATAAACTTATCGAGCGAATTTAGATTTTATAATGAAAATTTAAAAAATAAAAAAATTCCTATTCCTTTAAGAGCATTTATTATTAATCAGAAAAAAATAAAACAAATAGAATGTTTGTTAAAAATAAAAAAATTCTAAATAAAAACAAATATATTGAAAATAATTTAAAATAAAGTATAATTACAAAAATAAAAAAAGGTGTTATATGAGTGTTTTAGAAGAAACAATAAATGAAAAAATAAATTTTTTAAAAAAATATAAATTTGAAATCAACTATTCTAAAAAAGAAAGATTATTATTCATAACAAAAGGAACAATGTTAATACATGGTGTTCAGGAAATGCTTGTTGGTTCGAGGAATGGTGATGCAGAAAGTTATAATATTTTAATAAAAGATTTCACTCAAAATTTTAAATTAGAGATTGATTCTAAAAGTAGTTTTGGTTTTAAAGTTGGATCTAGATATATTTATTTTAATTTATCAAATTATTTATCAAGTGATACAGAACAAGAAGAAATAGACAAAATAAAAACAACAATATGCTTTTTTATATCTTTACACATTAATAATATATTGGAATATCAAAATAAAAAAGAAAAATTTAAGCATCTAATTTCTATTTAAATTTGATATATTAAAATATATGCTATTTTAAAAAAATAACAAAAAAAAATAAATTGAGAAATGTCATAACTGTTATTGTTTTAATTACATTATTTTCTTTAAGTATTGGATTGTATCAAGTTTTTAAATATAAACCTGATTATTCTTATATTGTTGAAAAAGAACCAATTCAAGAAAATATAATTGATAAAATAGAAAATTTTAAAAAAGATGACTTCATTGTAGTACCATTAAAAAACTACGAAATAGAAGCAAGAATTTTAAGCAAAAAAAAATACACAATAGGTGAAGATTCTGATTTTGCTACTTATGACCTTGCACTTGGCTGGAAAGAAATGTCTGATATTCATTATTTAGAAAAAATAAAAATTAGCCAAAGAAATCGTTGGTATTATTGGAGAACAAAAGATAGAAGTATACCTATAGAAATTATATCTTATAATAGTTCTAATCATCATATAGTCCATGCTAATGAAAAAATAAAAAAACAATTATCAAATTTAAAAGAACATCAGGTTATAAAAATGACAGGTTACTTAATTAATGCAAAAAATATAAATTATCCCAATATTGAGTTAAAAAGTTCATTAACAAGAAAAGATACAGGAGCAGGAGCTTGCGAAGTATTTTATGTTGATTATTTAGAGGTTATTAACTAATTTTTTGTTTAATCGTTTTTTTAGTTTTAGTTTTATTTTCTAAAAATTCTGATAATTCTGTTTTGTGTTGTAATTTACCTGATTCAAAATTAACATTTTCATTTTCTTGAACTTTAAATTGAAATATTTTTTCATTATTCAATGTAGCTATTTCAATATTGTCAGGAAAGTTTTTTATTAAATTGTCCCAAGCTTTTTGGGAGTGTTCATTTAGCATTGTAGAACTTCTAAACGTTATTCCTTTTGAAGTAAAGTGTTTTGCCATATAAAAATACATTAACTGAGCTAATCCTTTATTTCTATAATCAATTTTATCTTCAGGATCAAAAAAGGGATCTCTTGTTTCCAAACTTGAATATTCAGTAGTTGCAACATTGATCCATCTTTGTCTGGAATCATCAATGTATTCTTTTTGTCTTTTATATAGCTTTTGTTCTGCTTTTTTGAATGATTTATCTATATTAGAATAATCTACATCTCTAATATATCCTTCTTTTTCTAATGATTTTAAAATATCTTCTTTTGATTCGCAATTTTCAATTATATAATCTTTATTAATGTCATTTAAAAATTCATGTATAACGGTAGGATAATAAAAATCATACATTTCAGTAGTGCTATATTTTGCTTTAATGTGTCCAATTTTTTCATTGGTTTCTAAATCATAAATAAATAAAGAATCTTGTGTTAAAAACTCATCTAAAACAGTATCAGTATGACTATATACATCTATTCTATATTGTTTACCTTCTTTATCATTAACGATAACAGAGTTTTCTAATTTGTGATAATCTTTAATAAGTTCTTTTGCTCTATCATAAAGTTCTTGATTTTTGATTTTCAAATCAAAATTAACGTCTTCAATTAATAAATCAGAATGATTTGGATATCTTTTTTCTAAACTTTTTAAATAAAAAGAATTGTTAATGGAATAGTATCCTGTAACCGTAATGCAAAAACGATCTTCAAATACAGGAATATATTTAATTAACTTTCTTTCATTAGAGTTATTGTTGTTTTCTTTTGCTGAAATAGCTTTAATTTCGATTTTTTTATTTTTTAGATGTTCTTTCATTGCGATAGCAAATTCTAGGCTACCTTCATTTTCGTATAAATTTATTTCTTCTTTATTTAAAAATCCTTTTTTATAAAACATGAATGTTTTCCTTTTTACATTTATATTTTAACATAAAAATTAAAAATTTTTATAATTGATTATTTCTTTAACTTTTTTAATGTCAATATTTTGTTTAACAATGAGATCAAAAAGATAAGAAACAGATTGACCTTTTAAAGAAACATTGTTTTTATAATCTTCAAATAAAATATCATTTGCAAAACTCTCTAAGTTATTTTCATCTAAATTTGCAACTTGTATTCCTTTATTGTTTAATAATAAATTTTTACCTAAATTATAAAAAATAAAATTAAAACATTTAGAAATAACTTCAAATTCGCTATCAAAGCGAACATTATAGAAATTATATATGCCAGAGTTATAAGTATTTATATGATAGAGCGGTACAGCAATTTTAAGGTTACTATTAAGCATTTTATTAGATTGAATTACAGCTTCATTAAAGCAATTATAATAATCAAGAGTATCTTGATATTTATCAGTATATTCAACATCTAATGTTTTATAGTCATTATGCTGGAAAGCCTCAACATGATTTTGATATTTATTATTATCAAAAATAATAGGAATAAGTAAATTTTTTTTAAATATACTTTTTAGCATTTTGTTACTTATTTTTTTCATTTTTAAATCCTAAAAATTATTAATATTGTCTTTTAGATTTTTAACATCAATGATCCATTTATCACAAGGTTTAAAATCAACTTCATCTGTATCCAATTCTAATACACAATAATAGCCATCTGAATATGCATATTCTTCTCTATTTTTGCAGGTATAACAACGTCTTGCTTTTGGATTAAAATAACATTCAATTTCATGGTTTTTAATAATATCTTTGTTTTCATTTGTATGAGAACAATAATCACATTTCCAAACTTGTTTCATAAATAACCTTAAACAAAAAAGTGGAACAAAGTTCCACTTTTTATATAAATTAAAACTTATTCTTCTTCGTCAGCATAACCTCGAATGGTATCACCACCTTTTTTGCTATGCTTTTCTTTATGTTTTCGTAGTTGTCGAGTAGCTACTGCCGCAGCATTTTCGATAACTTTATACATATCGTCACCTTTTTCCTCAACGAAAACATCATTACCACGAACAGGAATACGTGCTTTTACGGTAGATTTTTCTGTTGATTGTCCTTGTTTACTGTCAACAGTAACAGTAATATCTTCAACAACAAGTTGCTCAAAATTATCTAAAATAGGAGAAAAAGAATCTTCGATAGCAGTACGTAGTGCATCAGTCATAGAAATGTGAACAGCTTTTGAGATAATTTGTGTCATATAGTGACTCCTTATGTTATTTATAATTATTGGTTAATGTCTTAACCGTTGAGATAATAATAGCAAAGTAGAGGGAGGAAATCAACAAAAAAATAGAGTAAATTTGATAATGAGTATATGTTTTAAAAAAAATAATGTTATATATTTATATATTAAAGGAGAAAAAAAATGATTAGATTTTTAAAAACATTAGGTGTTTTATTTATGGTTTTTGGATTAATTGGTTTAATAGAAGTAGCTGTAACTATGTTTATTTCGTTGTCTATGGCATCTATTTTTTATTCTAATTTAATGTTAGCATTTTCAGTATTAATAATTTTATCAAATTTATTATTAATAATATCTGGATTTAAACTATTTAAGCTGAAAAATAGTTTTTTATCATTTTATAAAAAATATTGTTTCTTTGCATTGTCTATATCAACCGCGTCTGTATTGTATAAAATATCAAGCATGATTAATATGATGAATCATCCTAAGACAAAAGATTTCTACGTAGATTTTACATTTATGGATAAGTTTAAAACCTTAATGGAAGGTTCTGATGGTTATTATTTAATAGTAGGTTTTATTTTAGTTATAGCTTCTTTAATATTTTTCAAAAAACAGAATAAATATTTTAAAAATTAATTAAAAATGAAATATAAAAAAGCCTACTTATGTAGTTTTTTTTTATATTTTTAATATTAAAAAGATTCTACTTTTTCTTTTATGTCCTTTTTAATAAGTTTATTATATAATTTTAAGTCATCATTTTTTAAAGAATTCTTGATTCGTTTATCTTGCCATAACAAATCAAGCATAGCAGTATTATTTGAATATTCATAAACTGAGCGAATACAAGAGTTTTCATCAGAAGATGGATCTACATTATATTTTAAAAATAAATCATAAATATCGAAATGTCCTTTTGTACAAGCTAAAACAATTGCTCCATCTAAATTCATATTAATTCTTTTATCTTCTAAAAGAAGTTTAACAATATCAATAAATCCTTTTTCAGCCGCATAACAGATAGCGGCATTAAAACGATCAGAAGGATTAACTTCTTCATAAGTTAAAAGTAAGCGAACAATATCAATATGTCCAAAACTTGATGATAATATGATAGGATAATTGTTGTCATAGTTTGCTTTTATTTTTTTATCTTTCAAAAACAATGTAACATTTTTTAAATCATTGTTCTTTATATATTGTATAAATAGGTCTTCATGAATCATAAATATTGGCTCATATTTTTTTAAAAAAACTATATTATAATATTAAGAGTAAAATAGCAATAATTTATTAAATAAAAAAATAAATATGTTATAATGAATAAAAACAAAGGATAAAAAATGAATATTTTATATGATGAAAGAACCAAAAAAATGAAAATTCACTTTAGTTATTTAAAGAAAATAACAGATTATTATTCAGAAGATAAAGATTTTCAGAATCTAGGTATTGAAATTGAAGAACTAGAAGGTGATCTTAATTACAATAGGTCATTAAATGACTCACAAAAAGAGCTTTTAAAAGCATTAGAAAACAGAGAAAATAATAGTATTCATAAATCAACATTAGATAAAATAAATTCAAATAATCCAGAAATGAATATAGTAAAAGAATTAGTTGGTTTAAAAATATTTAGCGAAATTTTATACAGTGAAAGAGTTGCAGGTCTTATAGAAAATGAAGAATTGCTTTCAGAAAATCAACCATTAATATCTATTCCTGTTGAAGCCAATCAATATTATAAAAAAGAAAATCAAGAAACTGCAAAAATATTATTAAAAGCAATGAGAGAAACGTATCCCCAATTGTATATTCCAGAAGACGTAGAATCTTTATTTAAAAATGTGGATAATGAAGTAGAAACTTTAAAAGAAGGGTTAAGAAATTTATCTTCTAATGAAGAATATAAAAAGTTATTTGAAATATTTGAAGGTAGATTTCAAGATTATAGTTATGCAGATAATGGTCGTGAAGTTATAAAAGATAGAGAGAAAATGATATTAAATGCCCCGATATTTAATGCATTAAAAGAGAATGCTATAAATATACCACATAAAGTTTCTGATTTACTGGAATCTCATGATCATGACGAATATTCAGATAATAAATATTATTTTTTAAAATTTGATATAGATATAAAAGAAATAACAGGATTAATTTTTAAAGCGGGTTTAGAAAAAAAAATTGAGTTACCAATAAAAGAGTATCTTGATAATATAGATTCACTAAAATTTAAAAATGAAAAAAAATATACAACATCAGATGGTAGAAATAGATTAGATATTTCACAAGATTGGATAGAGCAAGAAACCAAATCTAGATTTAGAGAAATGGAACTTATTGAAAGAGAAAGAGCAGATATTGAAAAAGAATTATTAGAAAGAGAAAGACTGGCAGAATTAAAAGAAAAAGAAAGACAGAATTCAACGGGCGTTGAAGATATTAAAGAATTATTAAATAATTTAAAAGAAAGAAATTTTTTTAATAGCACTGTTAATGAAAAAGATGGTTATATACTTGTAGAAAAAGAATACAATAAAGAAAATTATCCTATATGGCTTGAAATAAAAAACATGTCAGATGATAAAATGTATTGTGAAGTGTCTTCTTTGGGTAATGATTTAAAAATAGAAAATAAAGTAAATGGAGAGTTAAGAGAAATAAAAGATATATTTGAAGAAATGTATCCTTTTGGAATTAATATAAATAAGTCAGAAGTATTAATAGCCTCCCAAAATCCAATTAATATAAATAATTTGATAGAAATAAATATGAATAATAAAGAAGTTTATTCAATGAATACTTCCAAAGAAAGTCAAAAAGATAATCAAAAAATAAATAAAAAAAAGCCTACATAAGTAGGCTTTAAAATTATATTCTTTTTAATAAGTGTTGATAATTATTTAGTTTTAAATTTTGAATATTTTCTTTAATATTTTTAAAACTTAAATTATCTTTATTAAATAATGCATATATACTTTTAGAGACTTCTGGAATAATAGGTTCTAATAAAATTGATAACTTAAAGAATATATTTAAAACTGTATTACATATAATTAAAGCTTCATTTTTATTGCTTTTTACCAATAACCAAGGTTCTTTTTTATTAATATAAGCATTAGTTTGATAAATGATATTTTCAATTTCAGATATAACATTGCGAAAATTTTTATTTTCATAGTTATCTAAAATATTATTATATTGGCATTTAAAAGAATTAAGAAAGTCATAATCTATTTCACTTCCTATTTTTGAATTAAAGTTTTTTTCTAAAATCTTTATAATTCTGCTACCTAAATTAACAAATCCACCTACTAATTTATTATTAAATACTTCTTTAATTTCATTAGTATCCAAATTTAAATCCTCAATACTGTTTGTTAATTTTGAAGCATAATAATACCTTAATGATTCAGGTGGCAACTCGAAATCTTTTGCTTCTAAATAATTTCCTTTTGATTTAGAAATTTTTTCATTATTAATAGTTAAAAATCCATGAGTGGTAATTGATTCAGGAAGAATATAATCAAAACCTAACAATTCTGAAATCCAATAAATACCATGATAATTAACTACATCTTTACCAATAAACTGATGTAATGAATAATTAGAATTTTTATTCCAAATATCAATATCTAAATTATTTTGTTTTAAATATTCTTCAACAATTGAAATATATCCTATTGGCGCGTCAATCCAAACATAAAAAAACTTGTTATCATATTCAGGAATTTGGAAACCAAAATAAGGTGCTTCTCTGGAAATGTCCCACTCTTTTAAAGGTTTATTTAACCATTCTTTTAATTTATTTTTAACAGAATTTTGTATATTTGTATTATTCAACCAATCTAATATTTTTTCTCTAAAATGATTAGTATCGTAAAATATTTGAGTAGTATTTTTTAAAATAGGTTTTGTATTAGAAAGTTTACTAACAGGATTTATAAGCTCACTTGCTGAATATTGTTTTCCACAAACTTCGCATCCATCTCCATACTGGTCTTTTGCATGGCATTCAGGACATTCACCAATAACATATCTATCAGACAAAAATTGATTTTTTTCTTCATCAAATAATTGTTTTATTTCTTTTTCTTTAAAAAGATTTCTATTATTATTAAAGAATTTATGAATATTATTTTTATTTGTTTCTGTATGAGTTGTTCCAAAGTGATCAAAATCAACTTGAAATTTTTTATAATCTCTATGGTGTGCTTTTTGAATTTTAGAAATTAATTCTTCTGGTGTTATACCTTCTTGATTTGCTTTGATTGAAATAGCAGAACCGTGAGCGTCATTACCACTAACAAAGATGGTATTACATCCAGAAAGTTTCTTATATCTATTAAAAATATCAGCTTGTACAGCTTCAAGCAAATGACCTAAGTGTATATTTCCATTTGAATAAGGAAGGGCAATAGTAATAATTAAGTTATCGAAAATAGTTCTCCTTAAAAATAAATTTTTCAATTTAATTATTATATAAAAAATAAAAAAATAAGTCAATATTTATTATAATAAATTCTTAGATTTCTTCTGATAAATATAAAAAAAATCAGTCATAGGACTGATTTTTAATTCTAATTATGGTTTAATTTTTCTTCTTTTTTTTTGTGGCTCATTCTTTTCAATAGATTGTTCTTGGTTTAAATCATATTTGAATTTTTCTCTTAAATTAGTTAATATTTTACCTAAAAGGTTTTGACCTTTCCATTTTGAAGGACTTGTTGCATTTGGATCTGACTCTTTTATTCCTATTGCCCAATCTTTATCGTAAAAATTGACTTCTGCCATAATAGTATTACCAGTGTTTAAAAGTATTTGTTTTAAATCTGGATTTTGTGAAAATTTTTCTAAATTACCTTTTGCAACATATGATACACGATGACGTTTCCAAATATTATCATCATAATTCTTAACTTTACGTCCAAGTTTTTTAATTTCTTTTTGTATTAAATCCCATTCATACTTTTCTTCTTCATTATCTAAAATATCCGATTTAGAAATTTCACCAATAGCAAACTCTGTTGCGATATTATTTGGTCTTGATTTATAAACTCCATGCTCACTACTGCTAATTTCATAATATGAGTTACTTAATTCTAAAATTTTTTCCGCAATTTCTTCATCTTTAAACAATTTAGCTTTACAGTACATCATAAATTGTTCAGCAGAAATAAACTGTTTGTCTTTAACTTTGAATTTAGAAGGATGCCATTGGCTAAAAGGTGATGGTGAATGCCAGAAAAACGTAAAATTTTCTCTTGGTTGATTATCTACTTTAATTGCTTCATTATAATCAAAACCACCATGAGCAGGTTTATTTTCAATTACGCCATTTTTAATCTGTTTGGTTCTTACATTTCCTGTTTCTTTGGCTATGTTATATGCTTCACTTAATTTAGCTATACCTTCACGTTTTCTTTGTCCTGCTTGTGTAATATTTTGTTGCGGCATAAAAACACGAAAGGACTCATGAAAACGGATATTATCTGGTACAGTTTTACCTTCTGTAAACATATCCCACATTTCTTTTGGTGAATAACCATTTAAATTTTTAGAATTATTCATATATGCGACAAAAAACTTTTTATCAGGATTATTCTTAGCACATTCATAAAGCTCGTCAATATTATTACGAATCATTTCAGGAGATACACTACGTTCTCCTGTTTTAGTATAAGTTATGCCAGTAGCTTTTTCATAATAATTAGGTTTTAAATTTTTAGTAACAAGTCCATAAGTATTACCGACAATTCCACGACCTCCACCATAAGGTTTTGCACCAAACTCTCTTGCTGTTTTAGCCGCACCAAAACCATTACGAAATTCAGGGTTTGCACCGTATACAAATATGTTATTACCACTCATTTGAGTAATATTACCACCTTTCCAAAATTTAATATCATTTTGCATAATAATTCCTTACTTTTTATTAATACCATTATATCATAGCTATTAATTAAAGTAACTATTTTAAAAAAAATATTAATAAATAATATATAATTTAAAATCTAATTTTAGTTACCTATTAATACGTAATTGAAATTAAAATGAATTAATATACTTTATAATATATAAGATAAGGATTTTTTATGGAAAAAATAAGTTTAAAATTAAAAAACTGCTATGGTATATCTGAACTTAATCAAGATTTTGTTTTTCAAGAGAATGATTGTAATATTATATCAATTTATGCACCTAATGGAACCATGAAGTCATCATTAGCAAAAACAATATCAGATATAATAAATTCAGATAAATATGAAAAATCTAAAGATAAAATAACAAAGAATAATGAATATGAAAGAAATATTATTTTTAATAATAAAAAAATAGAAAATATAAAAAATGAAGTATTAGTTCTAAACTCGTTTCAAGCAGAAGAAAAAAACTTAGTTGCTTCTATTCTTTTGGTAGTCGATGAACAAATTAAAAATGAATATAAAGCAAAATTAGAAGATTATTTGGAATTAAAAAAAGAACTATTTAGAAATATATATTTAAAAATAGAAAATAAAAAAAGAACTACAAAGCAAGATTATATTAATATTTTAACCAAAAAAATAGGCACTATTTTTCAACAAAAACCTGAATTAATTTTAATAGAAAATAATTATGAAAAAAATTTAAGTCTAATAAATATAAAGCAAGATTTAAATATTATTAAAAGTGTTTTTGAAAATTCTGATTTAACATTGATATTTTCTTCTGATTTTAAAGAAAAAATAATAAATAAAAATTTATTAGAAACTTTTATTGAATATATGGAAATATTAAAAAAATCTTCTAAAGAATCTGATTTTTTTAGGGGTTCTATAAGTTTCCATAAATCAAAAATTTATTCTGATAATAAAGATATTGTAAGTTTATTTAAAGATTGGAAGCTTGAACATAAAAATATAAATATAAATATAAATAGTAAAGAAGAATTTGATTATTTATATGAAAAAGAAAGAGAAAAAATATTAAAAAATTTAAATAAAAAAGAAGAATTTATTAAATTAAATAAAAATATTTTATCCAAAAATAATGAAGATGTATTAGAAAACTTTGACAATTTAAAACTGTTAAATATAATTAATGAAATTGGTTATGAAGATTTAGAAAAGCTTTATTATTTAAATGTAATAGAAGAAGAGAAAAATAGTATTGATTGGAAAGAAGATTACTCTGAGTTTTTAAATAAAGAAAAAGAAATTATTAAAAATGCAAAAGAAAAAATCACTTTATTGGAAAAAGTTATAGATGACTTTAATAATAAATTCGATATACCCATATATATTAAACTTGATAATAGAGAAGATTATATTATTGGTAAAAAAGAAGAAGATATTAGTTTAAAATTAGTCCATAAAGACAATGAAAATTTTGAAGATGAAAAACATATATATTCAACATTAAGTACAGGACAAAAAAAGGCTTTATACTTATTAAAAACATTGTTTAAAATAGAAGAATTGAAATTTAAAAACAAAGATAAAGATAAAGAATGTTTAATTGTAATAGATGACTTATCTGAATCTTTTGATTATAAAAATAAAAATGCTTTATTATCTTATATTTATGATTTGAATTTAATAAATAATTTTAAAATATTATCAATGACTCATAATTTTGATTTTTTTCGTAGTTTATCTAAAAGGTTAAATATAGGAAAAAATAAATATATAGCAACAAGAAATAATAATGAAATAAAAATATTTAACTACAAACAAAATTTATCTTTTAAATCTTTTTATAATGGTATAAATTCGATAGAATCATTTTTTTTATCAATACCAATATTAAGAGAAAGTATTGAAGAAAAAGAAAATAAAAACGAAATAGATATACTTACTAAATCATTACATTATAAAAAATCAACATTAAATCTTAAAAATAAAGATATACTTAATTTAGAAGTTATAAAAAAGGCAATAAAAGAAGAATCTATAATTGATAATATAAGAGAGCAAAATTATATTGAAACATTAAATAATATTACAAAAAAAATAATAAGTGACGAAATTAATGATAACAATATTAAAAATTATATATTTTCTAATAAAATAATTTTATGTATAGCTATAAGAATAAAAGCAGAAGAAATTCTTAAAGAAGAAATGAATTTAGAATTAAATGATGACAAAAATCAACTTGGAACTTTATTTAAAGAATACCAAAATTTTGATAATAAAAATATTAATATAGAAAAAAAGATTCAAGAAGCTGTATTGTCTGTTCCTGAATTAATTCACTTTAATTCCGAAGATTATTTAATGATAATAGATTTGTCTTTTGATTATTTAAAAAATATATATTTAAGTTTAATATAGTATATTATTGACTTTTATATTATAACAAAGGATAAATTATAGCACTTAGGAACTAAGATGCAGTACGTGTTGGATATGCACCATTTAATGGAAATTCATTTGTAAAAGGAGCTAAACAATTACTAGGTTTTGATAAACCTGATGATTGGTATCTTCCAAAATATTAAAGTAAATTTGCTATTATTCTTCAAGCTAAATCAGAAAAACAAGATTTACAAAATCCAAAATATAGATATTGTATCTAGAAAAACAAAGCAGAATAATTTTCAACTACTTCTATATTGCAATATAAATCATATTATATTTAATTATATTCTAAAAATAAGATAGATAAAGATCTTATTTATGAAGTGACACAAAAAATTAATAATAATCTTTATTTTCAATTTGGAATAATAGATCTTCAAGATAGAATGATTTTTTACAGCTTGTGCATTGGTTGTTCAAAGATATAATCCAACTAATGGGTTAGAAAGACTAAAATGAATTTTTTTTTAAATTAACATTAAATAATAATTTTATTAATATTATATTATTTAAAAATGAAAAATATAAAAGTAAGGTAATAAATTGGAATTCAGAAGAATTAGACAATATTTTATTAAATAAAAAAAAATTCTATAATGATTTAATAAAAGAATTAAAAATAAAAAATATATTAAAATTCCAATATTAGGGACAATTAATTGAAAATAATTGTTTGGTTTTAATTAATAGATATTTATGTAGCTCTTTTTTTATTTAAAATATATATATAATATTATTGATTTTTTTATTCTATAATATAATATTTAAATAGCATTATTTAAAAGGGAACAATAAAATGGACATTAATTTAATCGAAAATATTATTAAAAATCTTAATAATAAAGAAAAAATAGATAATAAAGAAGAATTAGAAACATTGATAACAGATTTACATAGAATAAAAAATGATATTTTTGATTTAAATAATAAAAATGAAGAATTAAATAATAGATTTGGTCTATTTTGGAAAGAAGTACCAGAAAAAATGATTAAAAATATTTCAGAAAATGAAATTGTATATGGTAAATCATTATATTCTTTTGTTACTAAAGTTGAAAATGGAGAGGGAAAGAATATTAAAGCAAATATAAATGGAGAAGAAATAAAATTAACAAGACAAGCAGATTCTTATTTATTTAAAGATTCTAATAATGATGAATTTTTAATTTATTCTAATTCTCTTTATAAGTCTTTGGGAGGAATACAAGAAGAATACGTTCCTGTTTTAAATGAAAAAAAGGGAGATTTTTTTATAGGAAATAATGAAAATAACATTTTAATTGAAGGTGATAATTATTATGCTCTTCAAATGCTCCAATATACACACAAAGGAAAAATTGATGTTATTTATATAGATCCACCATATAATACAGGCAATAAAGATTTTAAATATAATGATAAATTCATTAAAGAAGAAGATAGTGATAAACATTCATCTTGGCTTTCTTTTATGGAGAAAAGATTAGTATTAAGCAAAGAACTTTTAAAGGATAACGGATTTATTTTTTTAAGCATTGATGAAAATGAAAGACATAGATTAAGATTATTACTAGAAAAAATATTTGGCGAAGAAAATTTTTTAGCTGATATAATTTGGGATAAAAGGAATCCAAAAGGAAATAGTAATTATATATCTTCTTTAACCGAAAATGTATTAGTTTTCACCAAAAATATTAACAACCCATTAACTAAGAAAGTATTAAAAGTTAAAAAGCAAGGTATTGAGGAAATATTTAAGAAAAGTAAAGAATTATTTAAAAAATTAGGAAAAAAAGATTTTCCAAGTGAGTTAAAGTCAAATATATCAAAATATAATTTAAAAGATAAAATAGAAAATATTAATAATTTTAAAGTTTTATATGATTTAGAACATATAAATAAAGAATTTAAATTATGGATGAAAAATCAAAATTTTAAAGAAGGATTAAAAGCTTTTAATAACATTGATTTTAATGGTAATGTTTACACTTCTGTTTCAATGGAATCTCCTTCAAAATCTAAAAATAAATTTGAAATAAAACATCCTATAACTAACAAAAATTGTAAAAAACCAAACAATGGATGGCGATTTAAAGAAAGTAATTTAGAAGAATATTTATCTGCTAATTTAATATTATTTGGAAGAAATGAACTAACTGTTCCAAGGAAAAAAAACTTTTTAAAAGATTATCAATATGAATCTATGACTGATATGATAAGTTGTGTGAGTAATGGAATGAATGATTTAGAAAAAACTGGAATGAATAAACATGATTTTAACAACCCAAAGCCATTATTTCTTATTAAACATCTTTTAGAACACACAAACAAAGATGCTGTTATCTTAGATTTTTTTGCTGGTTCGGGTTCAACTGGACAAGCAGTTTGGGATTTAAATAAAGAAGATGGTGGTAATAGAAAATTTATTTTATGTACAAATAATGAAAATAATATTTGTGAAGATATTACTTTTGAAAGATTAAAAAGATCTAATGAAAAATATGAATATAATGAATCTCTAAAATATTTAACAATAAATCATGTATCTGAGAAAATATTAAGGAAAGAAGACGATAGAGGGCAATTTGAAGTATTAAAAGAAATTGTTAATCTTAAATATAATTCATTTAAAATTATTGAAGAAAATGAAGAATGGTATGTTAATGAAAAAATTGCAATTTTAAAAAATTTAGGCTATATAGCAGAATTTAAGAAAAAATTTTCAAACATTGAATATTTGGGTTTTGTAACAAATGAGGATGTTAAATGGGATGAATTTAAAAAAGAACTTATATCAATAAAAAAAGAAGATAACTTAGCACTATTTTCAAATAGTTACATGCAGGAAATAAGAAAAGTTATTAATACTCAATATTAAAATTAAATTAACAAAAATAAAAAGGTTTAAAATGTATAAAGGATTAAACATAAATAAAAATATATTATCAAATTTTGGAATTTACAAATATCAAGAAGATATTTGTATTAATATAGTTAAAAGAATATTATCCACTCAATATTCTTATGATGAAAAAACAGAAATTGAAACTTCCCCATTGGATAAAAAAGAAAATACAGAAGATGTAATTATATTAAAATCAATTACTGGTTCTGGTAAGACAATTATGCTTATTAAAATCCTCGATATTTTAATGGAATTAGAAAGAAACAATAATATTAATAAAATGAATATATTATGGGCAAGTAATAGTGCTGAATTAAATAGACAATCTTTAAATAAATTTTGGAACAATTCAAAATCTAATTCATTTTCAAGTTACTTTGATGAATTTAACACTTTTGAAATCAATAACCAATCAAGTACATTAAAAGATAATACTGTTGGATTTATAAATACTCAAAAATTAGGAAAAAAAGCAAACTTAAACAAAGAATCAGAAAAAAATGGTTATCAGAATTTTTTTGATACATTATCAAAAATTAAAAAGGATAATTTAAAAATATTAGTAATTGATGAATGTCATAATGGTTTAAATGAAGATGGTATATTATCGAAAATAAAAACAAATTATAAACCAGATGTAATTATAGCTGCCAGTGCAACTCCTAATAAATTTAAAGAATATTATAGTAATAAATTAGTTGATAAATACACATGTAAAATATTTGAAACAGATTTAGAAGATGTAAAGTCAGAAGGTATAATAAAAGATAATATAGTTTTATTAAAAGAATCAATTCAAGAACAAAATTATAGCTCTACATTAACTAAAATAGTTATTGAAGATTACTTTAATATAAAAGCAATGTGGAATAAATATAGTTATAAAAATCCTATTGATGTTAATGAAAATACAAATATACAGAAAGAACCAGTTATATTAATACAAGTAGAAGATAAATTTGAAGAAAATATAAATGATTTTACTAAATTAGTAAAAGATATAATAAAATACTCAGAAGATAAAATATCATATAATAATATATATCATAGTATAATTAAAAAAGAAAGCCCAAAACAACCTATTGAATTATTAACACCTAATAAAGATTCTATTGAATATATAGACGCTTCTAAAATAGATAGTGAAAAAAAATTAAAAGTTGTTATATTTAAGAAAAATCTTCAAGAAGGATGGGATTGCCCAAGAGCAGAAATATTATATTCTATTAGACCTGTTAAAAGTGGTAAAGATATTGCTCAAATTTTAGGTAGGGTGTTAAGAAATCCATTTAAAAAAAATATTATAGATGAAGAATTAAAAGATTTAATGTCTGTTTATTTTTATGCTCCTTATTATGATAATAATTTATTAAAAGATATAGCTTCTGAAATAAATGATAAAATAAAAATAAAAGAAACAAAAAATCAAATTAAAAAAATATCTTATTCTTTTGAGATAGATGAAAATTTTATTAATAAAGTAAATAATAAAAAACTTCCAGTTTTTGATAAAAATGAAATCAAAACCCCTTATAAATTATTAAATAATCTTTTATTAAAAGAGAAAAAATCACAAAAAATAAAAGAAACAATCTGTAATAAAGTAATAGACGAAATAATAGATTCTATAAAGTTTAATAATATACAACAAACTATTAGTGACTCTCTTAATAGAACAAAAGTAAAACTTGAAGATTTTTTTGATGAAAAATATGAATATTCAAATAAAAAAGCAATAGAAAAAGAAAAAGTTTTAGATGATATAGATTTCAAATATAAAAAAATAATAAAAGGTTTAGATTTATTAGATAATAATAACCCTGAAAATTCTCCTTTGTTTAATGCTGTTGAAGATTTATATGACGAAAAAAAACTTAATGAAGAATTTAAAATAATAAGAAAATTCTATCCTGAAGCAACTGATAAGCAACTTGTTAAAATATTTTTATTAACAGCAATAGAACATAAATCAATTAAAAAAATAATGAATGATATTTTTAAAGATCAAATTAATAAATTAAGGAGTGAATCTAATTTAGTTACTAAAAACAAAGAGATAGAAACTTCTACGTTAATATTAGAAAAATTTATTGAAAAAGAATTTAATAAAAATAATATTGTCGAATATCCAAAATTAAATTGTGCTCTTAGCAACAGAAAAGATAAAACAAAAACAATAATTAATAAGGATAGCAATTTAGAAGAAAAAGTAGTAAATTATTTAAACAAAAATTTAACAGCTTGGATCAGAAACTATACCGACTTTAATTCTCTTAAGATTGCATACGAATTTGAAGAAGAAATACGAGGTTTTCATCCAGATTTCATAGGATTTGATAATGAAGATAATTTTACTATTATTGAAACAAAAGCAAAAGCTTTTGACGATCATATTGTTAAATTAAAAGGAACATTAAAGTATTGTCAAAAAAATAATTGTGCATTAATTTGGATAATTCAACATCAAAAATCATATAAAAAATTAAACATAGCAAAAGTTGCAGAAAATATAGATAAACTTAATACTGATAATTTATTAGATTATTGTGACGATTTACCTTTATAAATAAAAAAAGTATATATTCTAAAATTTTAATTATTAAGCCCTTTTCATAAGGGCTTTTTAATTGCTATTAAATAAAGTATTATATATAATCAATAAGTTTTCTTTTTTAATTATTATTTTTAAATGACATTAAGCAAACTCTAATTGAATAATCAATTTTATCTTCTATAGACTCTTCTAATAAATTTTCTATTAAATTATATTCAAAATACCCTTGATATTTCAAGCTATCTTTTATATTTATTATACTTGGTAGGGAACGATTATCTATTTCATTTTTTAAATATTCTATATAAACATCTTTTATTATAGAATGCCATTTTCTTGCTAATTCTTTTTTATTTAATATTTTATTTAATTTGTCATATAATGCTTTATACTTTAAATCAACGGGAGCATATTCTTTTAAAAATGATTCTAATAACCATAATGATTTTTTTTGTTCTCCAGAAGGTGCTTTAATTTCTGGTTTTCTTGCCTGTTCTAAACAATATTTTATTTTATTATTTAAAAACTCTTCATCCATTTCTTTTTTTATTGTTTTCTTTATATTCTTAAACTTAGAAACAATTTTTGGAGTTAAATCAATTAAATTATCGTAAACTTTTTCTTCATCAATGTCTACAAACAATAATATAGGGTATCCATTTTTTTTATCAAATAAATAAAGTAATCCCCAATTGGAATCTCCTTCTACAAAACTATATATAGAACCATTCTCTTTCATTATTTTATGAAGATATTTATTTTTATTTAAATAAAATTCTGGATTTGTAAATTTTATTAATTTTTCATAATCACCAAATGCGTCATTAAAACCAAAAATTTCACTGTCAGAAGTCAATTCTTCCTTTTCTTTATCTTTAATTATCTCTTTATTTGTTTCCTCTATTATTTCAGAAGATAATTGTGCAACATCTTTAATTTTCTTTTTAGAGTATTCATTAAAGAAATCTGGCAACTCATAATTACTACCTAATATTTCAGATATTGTGTTATATCTTTTTTTAAACTCAACATCATTAGGAAGCAATAAACAATCTGGATATTTAACCCATACAACATTAACCTCTTTGTGATTAGAATTCATTCTGTCTATTCTACCTATTCTCTGTTCAACTAGTTTTGGAGTATAAGGAAGATCTGAAAATATAATAGTACTTGCTTTTTGTAAGTTAACTCCTTCTGAAAAGACATCTGTACAAAATGCTATACCGCCTTCTTCGTTAATACTATTTGGTGAAAATATCTCTTTAATTTCTTCTCTATTTTTTTCTGTATTACCTGTTGTGAAGTAAGCATTTATGCTTGTGTTACTAAATTTTTCATAAAAATAAATAATAGTAATTGGATTTTTATCAAATAATAATATTTTACTTTCTCTATTTTCTCTTATTTTTTCTTTAATAAGTTCTATTTTAGTATCCTCCATATCGTCTGATAATTTTTCTAATTCTTTTGATATTAACTTATATGTTTCAATGTCTTCTCTTACATCTTTCTTTATAATAGAATTATAGTTATTTAATCTATTGTTTAAAGTGTTTATTGTACCTTCTTTAACTGTTAATGCTTTATCATTACATATATCAAAATTTTCAATAGTTTTTAATGTGCCTTCTATATGTTCAAATGCTGCAACTTTACTTGATCTTAAAGCATACATTAAGTTATGTATTGCTAATCCTCTTGCTGCTTTCATTCTTTTCAAACTTACACCTTTTTCTTTTTTTGAATAAAAATAACCGTGTAAATTATTTGCTAATTTTTTTATGTTATTTATTATTTTTTTATCTTCTTCACATAAATTAAGATTGTAATATTCTGAATATTTTTGAGGATATAGAGGTTCATTTTTTATTTTTGCTATTTCATTTAGTTTATTTTTAGTTCTTCTTATCGTAAATTTTGAAAGAGCATTTGATATGCCTTTTTTAATATCCTCTATAATATCTTCTGCATGAAGGTTTATATCGTCACTTTTAAAAAAATCATTAAGTTTTCTAAATGTATCTGGATCTAAATTATCGACACCAAATTGAACTAATAAACCATAATAATCTTTTATTTTTTTATTTATAGGTGTAGCTGTCATAAATATTTTATAATCTGCGTTATTATATAATACTTTTTTACTTCTTTCTGAATCTTTATTACTATATGCGTGAGCTTCGTCTAAAACAAGTATATCAGCAACTTTAACATAATCTTCTAAATCAGGAGAAGCATTAGAAATTACTTTATAAGATATTAATCCAATAGAAGACAAAGTTTTTTCCCATTCATCAACAACAACAGCAGGACAAACTATTAAAATTGATTCTCTTTTTAAAATTCCTACCTTATTATATTTATCATGAAGGTGCTTTATTGTATTAGCGACTTCAAAAGTTTTTCCAGAGCCAGTAGGATCTGCAACTATAAGTCCATCATACATTTCAAGTAAAACTAATGATCTTGATAAATACTGTTTTTGCGTTTCCCAAAGTTCTTGCATTTCTTTTTCTTCAATTTTATACCATTTTCCTAAAAAGAATTCCTCATATATAAAAGAAAAAGCAGTTCTCCAATCAGAATCTTCTAAATAAATTATTTTTTCTAATAATTCAAGAAATGCTTCACTATAATCTACACCGTCTTCCCAATATTGGTCAGCAAGCTTTTTTATTTCTATATATTTTTCTGATTCTTTATCTTCAACAACATTTGTTTCTTTTTGATATTTAAAACCAGAATAACTAAAATTACTCGAACCTACTGTTGCATAATTTTCATTTAAATATATTTTAGAATGTTGTTTTTTATCTAATTTAACTTTAATTTTTTCGTTTAAAATTAAATTATAAAGTTTTTTTACTTTTTGAATATTTTTATATGAAAATGAGCGTTCTTGCCAGTATTGAAGCATTCTTTCTTCTACTTTTTTAACAATTTCTTCTTCAGAAAATTCATTTCCAAGTAAAAATTTAAGACTCTTAGTTTTTTGAAAATTAATTGTATTTATTTTTGAAATTAAAAATTCAACAGAAGAAAATCCAGTGATAATAATAATATCATTACCATTTTTTATTTTATTCCAAATTCCATCTTCTACTGTATTATTTTCATTATTGTGTATAACTTTCTTTTCATATTCCATATAAATATATGTTGTTATCTATAAAAATATAATCTTTTTATAAAAAAAATCAATATTATTATATATTATATGTTATTTTTTTATTTATATGATAGGTTGATACTATCTTATTTTTAAAAGGATTTTAAAATGAATGATGATTTTATTAAAAAATTAAGTTTAGATTTTGAAGTATTTAAAAAACATAATACTCCTATTTGTAGAAAAATAGAATTTCAAGATAATAATATTTATATTACAAAACAACCTTATGAAAGAACAAAAACATTAACATTACCTTCTGGTGAAAAGAAAATTATTAATGATCTTTGGACAGGCAAAAATGAAGAAGGTTTATATAGAATATTTGCGTGGTATGATTATAGAGCTAAATATTTTTTAATGTATGAATTAAAAGATTATAATGAAAAACTTGGATATTCTAATTGTATTGGTGAATTTGAACCTACAAAGACTGATTTAATAAATATCAAATATTTATTAAATGATTCAAAACATTTTTATTATAGTGCAGAAGAAGAATTATCTTTTCAAAAAAACAATAAACAAATAATAAATAAAAGAAAAAACATTAAAGAAAAAATTAAAAATGAAAATTTAATGAAAATGCAAGAAATAGTGCCTTCTGGTAAACAAGGCAAAGCCATTTATGGAGAAGGTAACTATATACTTGAAGGCGCAGCAGGAACAGGGAAAACAACTGTTTTATTACATAAAATTAAATTACTTAAAGTTCAAAATAATATATCTTCTGATAAAATTTTAGTTTTGATTAAAGATTCTGATATTGCTTTTCGTTTTTATGATTTATTGAAAAAAATAGACATCCCCGATATTAATATATTTCAAAGTAACAGCTATCTTAATAAATATAAAAATTTGGGGAACTTTGATTTAGTTTTGGAAGAAAGAAAAGCTGAAAAAATTTTAAAAGAAATTATTAAAATAAAAGATAATAATATACCTATTAAAAATAATGAAAATTCTAAAATATTAAATATATCTTATGAAAAATTTGATATAATTAAACAGAAAAAATTAAAATTAAGTTCATTACCAGATTTTCAGGAATTACATGAACAATCAAAAAGAGAAGTAAATAGAGAAAAATCAAAAAATATTATAAAATCAAAGTTAAAATTATTAAAAAATAAAATGAGAGATAAATTATTAAGAGAATTAAATATTGATACTTTGAAAAATACTAAATTAATACTGGAAGCTCTAGAAATGTTATTATTTTTTCAAAATCAAAGTTTTAAAGTAAAAAATAATCAATTACAAGAACATATAAAAAACATACAAAAAAATAATTTTAGTAAAGACAAAATTGAAAAATTACATAGAATATTAGAAAAATATATTTATATATCTAAAATACAAGATACAAAAAATTTAGATGAAGTTTTAATTAATAGTTTATTTTTAGATTACAATATTAGAAATAATGATACCAAAATTAAAGTTGAATATTCCAAATTAATTAGAGAAAAATCTAATAAAAAATACAAGAAAAATGAAGAAATAAAAAAAGAAATCAATAATGATATTAAAGAAATTAAAAAAGGTTTATTTAAAGAAATATCAGATAACATTGAAAAAGAAATAGATAATGTTTATGCTGGATATTTAATAGAAAAAATAAAAGAATATAATAATTGGAATGGTTTTAATATTCCTATTAATAAAAAATTCCATACAACTATTGTAGATGAAGCCCAAGAATTATCAAAAGAAGAAATTGAATTGATAAGAATTTATTCAGAAAATACAATTTTATCAGGTGACATTTTCCAAAATAGCACAGGAAATATTATCAATTGGGAAGATTTATTAATCAATAAGAATTATTTTATCAAAGATAACAAAATCAATAAATTTTCTTTAATTAGAAACTTTAGGCAAACTTATGAATTAGGTGAACTGTGTCATAGTTATAGATTACTTATGCAAAATAAATCTCTTTACACTATTGAAGGTGAATACTTTGAGAATGAAAAAGGTTTTCCTAAACCACAATTAAAATATATTAATGAAGAAAGTTTTATTTCTTTAATCATTGAGAAGAAAAAATATATTAGTGAAAATTTTGATAAAAAAATACCTATTGCTATTTTTTATGAAAATGAAAATACATTATTAAGATTTAAAAACATATTAAAAAAGCATAATAAATTTAAATTTTTCAAAAACAAAACAAATTAACTTTTACTGATAAAGAGGAAGATTCTTTAAATTATGATATTTTATTTGTTGATGTAAATAAAATATCAGGAAGAGAATTTCCAGTTGTTATAGCTCCTATAATAAAAAATAGCAATGATAGCAATATATATATTATGCTTAGTCGTGCTAAATATGATTTAACAT
>Ga0066369_10000240_pt1 | contig 23771 bp, 20 predicted proteins | sample Knorr_S7_td_Bott_FD_70972 | JGI IMG/M metagenome (GOLD analysis project Ga0066369, IMG submission 70972) | Marine microbial communities from Southern Atlantic Ocean transect - Knorr_S7_td_Bottom_ad_4513_LV_A | ecosystem: Environmental > Aquatic > Marine > Oceanic | place: Southern Atlantic... | reverse complement strand
TAAAGGTATATTGCTTGTTTAAAAGATTGAATGTCCACCTACCCGAAAGCTTCGGCGATAAAATTAATTGGATGGATTAGGATTAATTGAAAAAGTGTTCGTAGTGTTCGGAGTGTTCAAAGTGTTTGTGTGGACAATCGTTTAAAGGTTGGGTTCAGGGGATTTTATCCACCTTCACCATTATTTAATCCCAACAAGCCATCCACATACGAATCGGGGTTAAATGTTTCTAAATCAACCAAGTCTTCTCCCACACCAATGAATTCAACTGGAATCCCCAATTCCTGAAAAAGCGGAAAAACGATTCCGCCTCTGGCTGTTCCATCCAGTTTGGTAAGAATGGCTCCATCCAATTGCACGTGATTTCCGAATTCCTTGGCTTGGATCACAGAATTTTGCCCTAAAGTAGCATCCATGATAATGAGTGATTTCATTTCAAATTCCGGAAATCGATTCTCCACCACGCGATACATTTTTGCTAATTCTCCCATGAGATTGGCATAGGTATGAAGCCTGCCCGCCGTATCCACGATTACAACATCACTTTCATTCGCTTTGGCAGATTCCAATCCATCGAACAGTACGGCCGTGGGTTCTGCCGTTTTATCATTACATACGAGATGACACCCCACGCGATTTCCCCAGATTTTGAGCTGCTCCACAGCAGCCGCTCTATATGTGTCTGCGGCAATCATGGTCACATTCAGTCCCATTTTTTTATACACATGAGCCAGTTTTGCACACGTTGTGGTTTTCCCGGTTCCATTCACGCCAATCATCATAATTATTGTTGGCTTTTGAAAATGAGATGGAATAAACGCTTCTGGCAAAAGAGACACCAGATGAAGTCTAACTTTTTCTATGAAATCTGATTTGGAATTTCGCTCAACCACATCAAGGATGGATTTCGTTGTTTCAAATCCAAGGTCTGCACCCAATAGTTGTTCTTCCAACGATTCAAGAGATTCGTCAGTAATTCGTTTTCCTGCGATCGATTTGAATGCATCAGCAAGAGTTGACCTAGATCGAGAAAGTGCTTTAAATAGTTTTGTTAGCACGATGCGTCCGAATTGAGAGATAAAATTGTTTTAAATATTGGACAGCGCTAATACTTAACAAAATTGCGGCTATATACAATGATCCCATTTTAAGCCAGGGTAATGCGGAAAAATTAAAGATATGAAGAAACACACCTAAAGCAGTAATCCCTGTGGCCCATTTCCCCCACCAATTGGCCTGTAAGATCATATATTCATAATTGATACAAAAAAGCGATAACCCTGCAATAACGGTATGCCTGATAAGATAAAAAGCAAAAAACCAAAAAGGGAATTGCCCAGATAGAACTAAATAAAGTACAATGGAAATAATGACAACAAAATCAGCCAATGGATCTAGCCATTTTCCAAAATGAGTTACTTCATGGGCTCTCCGTGCAAAATATCCATCCAATGCGTCTGACAAGACCGCTAAAAGAATCAGGATTGCTGTAAGCCATTGCCACTCAGGTTTAGCCATTGTATAAATAATTGGAATCGCAGATAACGCTCGCAACATACTAATAAAATTAGCAAAGGTGAGTACCCGAGTTGGGTCACCTATTATTCTGTCTTTAAGCTTTCGTTTTTTCTGAGTATTCAAATTCAGTCTCTAATAAATATTTCGAATCAAGATCAATAATTTTATCGCACATAGATTGAATAAAGAGTTTATCATGGGAAACTATCACAAGATGCATCTTCGTCATGCATTCTCTTAAGAACGCCCGCAAAATTACACGTTGTTTCCAACCCAATCCAAAGGTAGGCTCATCAAGAATTAAGATATCAAAGTTACAATGAGCAAGAAGTACAACAGAAATGTTTCTGAGAACAGCCCAAGGTAGATTGACCCCTCTTTTCAAGCAAATTTTGTCCCATTGAATACCAAATCTAGACAATCTATTTTTAAAAGTTTTTTCTAAACGAACATCAAAAATATTATTCTCAATTAAATTATTAATAAATTCTTCTGGTGTTTTTAATTGAAATAAATGTTCAGGAAATTGATCTGCGTATCCAACCCTAAGATCAGTTTTGCCATCAATTGTTAATTTAATTTCTCCAATTGTAGGCTCTAAATATCCAAAACATAATCCTGCAAATGTCGTTTTCCCTGACCCATTTTCCCCCAGAATTCCAATGGATCTTCCATTACGAATTGATAGCGAAAAATCTGAATAGATCAATCGCGAATTATCATATCTAAATGAAACATTTGAAAAATCCAATGAAAGATTACCTTTTGGAATTTGAATAGGAATATATCGGTCGTTTAATGTGGATTCAATAGATTGAAACTGGTGCAATTTTAATTCCCAATTTAAATCGCCAAAGCGATAATCATTCTTTTCAGAGGTCATCCAAATAACAATACCGTTTTTTTCTGCTATCCAATTCTTCAACCAAGAAACCACCAATTGTTTATTTTCGTTTGATAAAAATGATAAACTATCGTCAATCAGTAGCACATCTACATCTGATTGAATTGAAGTAACCAAGTTCAGTAATTCTTTTTCGCCACCCGATAATAGTCCCGGGTGTGCATCTGGATCAATAGTATCTGGTAATATATCAAGGCCGTGTTCAACAATGGATTTTAATTCGGAATGCGATTTGCCTATACATTCTCCATTAAATGCCAATTCACCCTTAACAGATCGACCTAATATCTGGTGATCAGGGTTTTGAAATAATCTATAAATTTTTAACGAAGATAATTCACACTGGACCGAGAAATTAGATGAAAAAGAATTTAGTTTACCATCGAGAGAGTTTAAAAATTGACTCTTGCCTACTCCACTTTCACCGTAAATGACATTTATACCAGATCGGAAATTGATGTCTTGGGAATCCACCTGAAATTTATCAAACAAGATTTTAATCTTCATTTTAATCACGGATTAAGCTCCGGATAATTCGAGTTGATGAACCTAAATTTTGATGGATAACATTTGTTGCAGCTGAACTGGCGTTCAGAAAATATTCGTTATCTGTTATCAATCTCCTAAGTACAGTTTGAATTTCTTCTACATTCTGGATACAAAACCCACCCCCATTCTCTAATAATTCTTCGGCTTCGTGAGCATGATGGTATTTTGGTCCAAATAAAATGGGCAAACGTGCAATAGCTGGCTCCATTACATTATGAATCCCTTTTGAAAATCCTCCGCCTATATATGCAATTTGTCCTTGCCAATATAGTTTAGATAAAACGCCAACTACTCCCAAAATTAGGAGTCTATTATCAGGCAAGTTCAAAGATTTTTTTTTCTTAAATATTGTAGAATCATATCCTAAACTTGAAAATGAATTCTGGATTCGTTCTAGTTCTGGTGCCAAAGGTTCGTGTGGGGCATATAAAACCTTTATTTCGGGATATTCAGTCATTAAATCGGATAAGACCGGAATTAAATAGGTATCATCTTCAGAATGAGAACTTCCAATTATTATTCTTTTACATCGAGATAATACAGATTGTTGGTGATGTTGTGTAAAATCATCAGCCGTTTTCATCACCATATCATACCGAGGATTTCCTAATGATCGAATGACAGGTTTTTCTCTTTCCCCAACAATAATATTCATTCGATTAAAATCCTTATCTGCCACGGTATAAATTGTTGAGATTGAGCGGTAAACAGATTCGAAAAACCCAAGGAATCCTGGTTTCAGCTTTAAGGAGCCATCTTTTACTCGAGCAGCGAAAATATTCGTATGGACTTTTCTGTTTTCAGATATCCAAACCATATTAGGCCAAATATCATAGGATGCAAAAATAACTTTTTTAGGTTTTGTGATTTTTAGAGATTTTCTTACACTCCATGGAAAATCAAATGGCATATAAATTCGTAGATCAATAGCATCACTTTTAGCATGATTATATCCAGATGGCGATGAAAAACTTAAAAGAGTGATACAGTTTGGCTCCACTTCCTTGAGCCCTTCCATTACAGGTTTTACTTGGTAAAACTCGCCTAAGCTTGCAGCATGAAACCAATATATATCTTTATTAATCTCATTTTGATTAAAGTAATGCTTTAATTTAGAAATTGAACGGAACCGTCCCAGAACACTTTGACGTAATTTGGAATTGAATAAACAAACTATACATCCAACCACAAATAAAAGAGGATAAATAAGAACATTATATATTATTAACCAAACAAGTTTCATGACTTATCCGAAAGGAAGAGTTTGAATCACATCTGAAGTTGAAACGGAATCCATGCAAATTTGTGTTTTTCTATAACAAGGTCGTTTCCCATTTTGAGAACAGGGGCGACACCAAATACTTTTTTGAATATTGGTCGAAATTGGTAAATGGGTTCCTGCACCAGTTTCAGTAGATGTAGGACCTAAAATCATTGACACAGAAATACCTAAAGCTTCGGCAGCATGTGTTAATCCTGTATCACTCCCAATTACATGTGAAGAATTAGACAAAACTGCTAAAGCCTGACGTAAAGACGTTTTGCCTGCCAAATTGATAACATATGGTGCTTTATCTTTAATCTGAAAACAGATGATATCTTTCTTTGCTCCGAGCAAAACAACGGGTATTTTCAGATTTTGAATCAATTCAACATATTTTTTTGCAGTCCATTGTTTCTGTAACCATGCAGCTCCGGGAACTATTGATATAAATGGGTTTTGTCCAACAAGTTTAACTGCTTCACTTTTCTCATGCTCAGTTACAATTAAAGAAGTATTGGGGATTTCATCTCCATCCTGCCATATTTCCCCTAAATGATTATGATACATTTTTCGAGTTGAGAAATTTTCATCAAATTCATTTTGATGAAATAGGAAGAGTAAAAATCTATTCCAACGAGGTTTCCGCAATTGATGAACCGTACAGCCGGCTCTGGATGCAATAATATTTGATCGAATGGAATTGTGAAGATCAAAAATAATTGAAAATTTCTGTTTCCGGATATATTCAGAAAATTTCCATAAATTCAGTACTGACATTTTTTTACTGAGTGGAATTAATCTATCGATATCAGGGTGAAATTCCAATAACGGCGCAAAATTATCTAACGTTAAAAATGTAATTTGAGCAGTTGGATATGCGTTTCGAACCGTTGTTAATGCAGAAGTAGCAAGAACGATATCTCCGATCGAGCTAAATCGAATGATCAGAATTTTCTGATCGATTGACATGTTATTATTTAACCCGGAGCACGTTAAAAGCTACGAGATCTAATAAAGATTTCTTGACTGGAGAATCAGGATAAAAAGAAATCGCATCCAATGCATTATTTGAAAAATCATCCAACTTTTTTCGAGCATAATCAAATCCACCCGATTCATCTACAATTCCGCGGATTTCTTTAAGGACAGTTCTAGATTTCTTTTTTATGCCCATTAATTTTTTCAATTTTCGATTTTCTTTTTTAGTCATATTTGAATATGAAAAGATCAAAGGAAGGGTCATCATATTTTTCTTTACATCACCACCACTATTTTTTCCAGTATCACTTTCTTTTCCAAGTAAATCAAATAAATCATCTTTTATCTGAAATGCGATACCTAGGTTTTGTCCAAATTCATAGGTGGCTTTCCTATCTTGGGTTGTCTTAGATGTGGTAATTGCACCCAATTCACAACTGGTTGCAATTAAAGATGCGGTCTTCTGATTGATTATATCGAAATACACATCCTCTGTCATAGACTTGGTAATACTTTTTTCAATTTGAAGAAGTTCTCCTGCACTCAGTTTCTCTGCAGTACTTGAAATTTGTTCAAGGGCATCAAAATCTCTAATACCAATCATATTGATTAATGCTTTACTTAAGATAAAGTCCCCCATTAAAACAGATATCTTATTTTTCCAAACTTGATTAATAGAAGGCTTCCCTCGTCTCATTGTTGCATCATCTACTACATCATCATGAATCAATGTGGCAATATGAAGTAATTCCATCATGGCAGCTGCACGATAACTATTTAACGTTGGTTCTCCACACAACCTTGCAGATAAGATTGTTAAAATAGGTCGAATATTTTTTCCCCGATTTCGTATCATATATTTTGAGATGGAATTAATAAGACGTACTTCCGATTTCAGGGCATTATCAAATTCCTGTTGGAAAATTTTTAAATCATCCAATATGGGGGCAGTAATTTGTTTTAAGGTTATCAAATCTTTGTGCATAATAATGTTAAAATTAAAGAAGAATTAAGAAAACACTTTAGAAATCATTTTAGATGTTTGTAATGAATATTCAATCATTTTTTTCGGTTCACTAACCATGAAACGCCTATACTTATTTCATAAAGCAAGATGAGAGGAAATGCCATAATGAGCATTGAAACTGGATCTGGTGGTGTTATAAAAGATGATAAAATCATAATTACAATAATAGAATGGCGACGATAATGCCTCATAAATGGGGGCGTTAATAAACCAATTGCTGAAAGTAATAATGATACAACTGGAAGTTGGAATATCAATCCTGCCCCCAACATGAGCCATGTTAAAAAACTAAAATAATATTGTATAGAAAAATTATTTTCAACATGACCTGCACTTATCCCACTGAAAAACTCCAATGAAAATGGAATTAATATAAAATATCCAAAAGACACCCCCACCAGGAAGGATGAGCAAGCAAAGAAGACAACCGGAAATGCATATTTTTTTTCATTTATCTTTAGTCCTGGCGCCACAAACTGCCAAAATTGATAAATCAAAACTGGCAATGAAATCAATATCCCGGATATAAAAGAAATAAACCATTTTATTAAAAACATTCCTTGGACTGATAAAACCTGAAGGCTAATAGGGTTTGATGTATTTTTAGTTGGATAAAGAAGGATTTCTAAAATTTTATCGATATATCCAAATGAAAGAGCCGAGCCCACAACAATGGCACCTAAAATCTTAACCAGTCTCCATCTTAATTCTTCAAGATGGTCTAAGAATCCCATTTCTTTGGGCGTTTCAGCATTCATTCTATTGTTTAGCCATCATTTCTTGTGCCATAATTACCGGAGCAGATTGAATTGAGTTCAATGTTTCTGTGGTTTTATTGAGTAAAGATATTTTTTCTTCAGTCCAAAATTCTTTTTCTAGACATTCCCGAATGAGGTCAGAAACTCTACTCCGATATCGCATTAAGCGGCGATCATTTAATAACCCTTTATCAGACATTAATTTTAAATGATCCTGAATCCCTATAAATAATTCTACAATTCCTTCTCCACGGCTAGCAATCGTGTTAAACACCGGTGGTTCAATTTTATCCCGAGACGTGAAATTGTGAAGAATATTTTTTAATAGAGATGAAATCCTATTTGCCCCATCTCGATCAGATTTATTAATTACAAATAGATCAGCAATTTCTATAAGTCCTGCTTTCATAAGTTGAATTTCATCTCCGGATTCGGGGACGAGAATTACAATTGTAAGGTCTGCAGCTTTTGCTACATCATGTTCCCCTTGTCCCACGCCAACAGTTTCAAATAAAATAATATCCTTTCCACTTGCAGCTAATACATCACCTGCTTCCTGTGCTTTTCTTGCTAAGCCACCTAAATCACCGTGACTTCCCATAGAACGAATAAACACTCGATTATCCCAAATATATTTATTCATTCTGACTCGATCACCCAATAGTGCGCCACCTGTAAAAGGGCTTGTTGGATCTACGGCAATAACGCCGACAGTTTTATTATTAGATAGGATCGTCTCAATTAATTCATTTGTGAGAGTACTTTTTCCAGCACCAGGGGGACCTGTAATACCAATCCGAATCGAATGAGATGAATTTCCGTGGAGATCACTAAAAAAAGAGTCTGGTATTGGTAAATCATTTTCAATCAGTGTAATGGCTCTGGAAATAGACCCTGTATCATTTGATAGAATCCCAGGTATAAGTGATTGGGGCATCTAAGAATCAAATTCCTTAATAAATCGATTATAATCATTTATAATAAGCTCTCTTCCATTGCGTTGGACAAATCCCTCTTTCTCAAGCAGTTTTAACGCTCTGGACACTGTTTCCCTTGATGTGCCTGACATATTCGCGATATCTTGTTGAATGGGCGCTTTAGGAATACTGACAAATCCTCTTTGGATAACTCCCTGTTCTTCCGCAATTCTAAGAATGCAGAGTGCAATTCTCTTTTCTGCTGCACTTAAGGATAGACTTGCAATTTGTCGATCACTTTTACGTAATCGATGTGCCATTTCTTTCAATAATAAAATTGCAATTTGTGGATACTCCTCCAATACACCTAAAAAATCTTTTCGATTTAGTGTTAGCACTTCAGTTTCTTCTAGGGCAACAACATTAGCAGACCTTGACTCACCATCTAGCAGAGACATTTCACCAAAAAAATCTCCATCACGCAAAATGGCTAGAATAACTTCTTGTCCTTTTTTATTAATACGAGTGATTTTCACACTGCCTTTTGTCACAAAAAAACATTGTTCCCCTTCAGCTTCTTCCAAGAGTATCATGCGTCCGGTTTCAAATGACTTAGACACCATTTTTTTGGAAATGTGTCCAAGCTCGTCTTCTGTAAGATCCCAAAAAATGGATACAGATTGTAATAATTCAATTTTCTTCATGATAAAAATTACAGCGTCCTTTTCATTTATCAAATTCTGATCAACATAAATATAACGAATGATTATATAAATAATCTCTATATTGATTTATGATTATTTTTGTTACAACAATCATAACAGTTTATTGACTCGGAGATTAAATTTGGTGTAATTTTACGGGCTTTAAACTAAAGGAAATTTATTAAATGGATAGACATCCGCAACAAATTAAGCGGGAACGCCAAGATATCAAAAGACGTGCAAGAAACATTGATAGTATGTCTCGTCTTCGTACCCATATTAAAAAAGTTTTATCGGCAACAACCAAAGCTGATGCTGACAAAGTGTATACTGCAGCTGTAAGTGTTATTGATAAAGCAGTGAGTAAAAATCTTATTCACAAAAATACGGGATCGCGTCGAAAGGCTCAAATTACCCGTCATGTAAACTCACTGAGTTAATTTAGTTTTATTATAAATTATCACCCATCTGAGATTTGATAGTTAGGGGCTTCCTTAACGATTCTGACTTCATGTGGGTGGTTTTCTTTTACACCTGATGCAGTGATTTGAACAAAATTTGAATTTTTCCCAAATTCTGAAATTGTTTTACATCCACAGTATCCCATAGAAGATCGCACACCCCCTATTAACTGGTGGATTGTATTACTAACAGTCCCTCGATAGGGGACCATTCCCTCAATCCCTTCAGGGACGAGTTTTGTTGCTTCAGCACCTTCCTGAAAATATCGATCTCCACTTCCTTTTTGCATTGCACCCATAGATCCCATTCCACGATAGGATTTATATTGACGTCCTTCATATAGAATTGATTCACCAGGACTTTCATCCATACCAGCCAGCATACTACCTAACATGACGGAATCTGCTCCCGCTGCCAATGCTTTTGCAATATCTCCACTATAACGTAGTCCTCCATCCGCAATGACGGGTATACCCAATTTACGAGTGGCATCCACAGCATCCATGATGGCAGTCAGTTGAGGTACACCTACACCAGCAATCACCCGAGTGGTACAACTGGCACCTGCGCCAATTCCAACTTTTACACAATCTACGCCTGCATCAATTAAAGCTTTTGCACCGTCCCCAGTCGCAACATTCCCTGCAATGACTTCAAGATTACTAAAGGTGCTTTTAATATTAGAAATTGAGTTTAAAACACCTTTTGAATGCCCATGAGCTGTGTCAATTACAATCGCATCCACTTCTACATCTGCGAGGGCACCTGCACGATCAAGTGCATCACCAGAAACACCAATTGCAGCGCCGACCCTTAACCTTCCATTTCCATCTTTACAAGCATCAGGAAAATCTTCTTTCTTTTGAATATCTTTCACAGTAATCAGTCCCGATAGGTTTCCATCAGAATCAATAACAAGTAATTTTTCAATTCGATGCTTTTGAAGTATTATTTTTGCTTTTTCTAGAGATGTTCCAATTGGGACAGTGACTAAATTTTCTGAGGTCATTCTAACAGATACTGCTAATGAGTTATCTGTTTCAAATCGAATATCTCGATTGGTGATAATACCGACCAAACGATCCCTATCTACAACAGGGAGTCCACTGATTTTATAATCAGCCATTATTTTCTTTGCTCCTGCTATCGTATCGGAAACATTTACGGTAATTGGATTCAAGATCATCCCGCTTTCAGATCTTTTAACTCGATCCACCATATTTGCCTGGTTTTCAATGGATAAGTTTTTATGGATGATGCCCATTCCTCCTGATCTAGCAAGGGAAATAGCCATTCCGCTCTCAGTTACGGTATCCATAGCCGCGCTCAGGATCGGAATATTCAATGAGATATTTTTAGTGAGTCGAGTGATAAGTTCTACATCTCGTGGCAATATAGACGATGCCTGAGGCACCAAAAGAACATCATCAAAAGTTAAAGCAAGATTAAAAGGGGGACGATTTTTCACATTTACTCTATAAAATTTTGTTTTGTTACAGCGTTTACGAGTTCACCATTCTTAATCACTTTTGCAATCGATTCTATTTCTCCAGATAAAATTCGATCGCCATTTTCATAATTACAGGTTGATGATAAAATTTTTAATACAATCCCAGTTCCTTTACCAGATCTTATTTTTTCAGATGCAATATTATTTGCCGCACCAGCAATAATTAGTTCCACTGCAATTATATATCTTACATTTTGTTGAATTTGTAAAAGTTTCATTCCTGCCCACGGCGCCATACTTACCAAATCCTCCTGACCACCCGACGTTGATAATGAATCTACACTTGCTGGGTGTGCTAAGGTTTTATTTTCAGATGCCAACGAAGATGCAGTTACGTGCGCTATCATATATCCCGATTCAACACCAGGGTTTTTAGTTACAAATGGTTCAAATTTCGATTTTACACCTTTCATAAAATAATGAGACCGCCTTTCGGAAATAGCACCTAACTCTGAAAATCCAATAGCAAGGAAATCCATCGCTTGAGCCACATGCTCTGCATGGAAATGTCCGGAACTCACAATATCACCATTTTCTAAAACTAATGGATTATCACTAACACTATTAATTTCATTATTTATCATAGATGCTGCATTTACGAATGTATCCCTTACTGCGCCATGAATGTGTGGGATACATCGAAAACTATATGGATCCTGAACTATCCCGCAATTAGAATGCGATTGAACGATTTTACTACCATTTAAGAGTTTATACACATTCCGAGCAACTAATTGTTGCCCTGGATGCATTTTAGTTTCATGAATATCTTTACGAAATACCTTTCGGCTTGCAAAACTATTCTCGACAGATAGTGCACCTGCAATATCCGCAGTTTTTAATAAATTATCACCTTCTAATAATCCTTTAATCCCGATTGCCGTAGACACTTGTGTTCCATTAATGAGACTCAATCCTTCTTTCTGTTTTAAAACCAAAGGTTTAACTCGAGCTATTGATAACGCAGTTTTAGTCATCATTTTCTTCCCTTGATAAAAAACGCTACCTTCACCGATTAATGCAAGAGCCATATGACCCAACGGAGCAAGGTCGCCACTGGCACCTACAGAACCTTTTTCAGGAATGACGGGGAGAATATCTTTATTTAAAAATTGGACAATCTTTTCAACAACGACAGGCCGAATACCGCTGTATCCTTTTGTATAGGTTAATAATTTTAAAATTAAAATGGATCGAACTAATCCCGGCTCAAGCGGATTGCCCACCCCAGATGCATGGCTTCGAACTAAATTGAGTTGTAATTGTTTTTGATCCTTTGGATCTATTCTAATCTGACTCAGATTTCCAAAGCCAGTATTAACTCCATAAATCGTTTCACCACTTTCTATTTTAGCAAGGAGTCGCTTATGGGAACGTTCGATATTATTCAGCGAATCTTTCGTTAGTGAGACGCGAACATTACTCTTAAAAAGTGGGGCAAAATCCTTGTAGGTAAAGGATCGAGTTGAAATACGTAGGGTTTCCATTGGTTAATTTATGATTTTGTATCATTTTAATCCAAATAATGTTCGAGTTGTTTTCATGAATTAAAAGTAACTCAATTGAATGTACATTGCAGAATACATTTCACTTCCCAATTAATGGTCAGACATTCTTACCGAATAGAATCCACTTCAGAAAAAGGGATCATTTCAACAGGTAATGATCGTGCAAATATTTCACCATATCGCTTTGTAACAATCCTATTATCGAGGCAAATAAATTTACCTTCATCATAAGTGGTTCTTATTAACCTGCCAAACCCCTGTCGGAATCGGATTGCACATTCAGGTACAGTATATTCCATAAAACTATTAGCGCCCTGCCGACTTAAAAATTCAGAATAAGATTTTATCAAAGGCTCGGAGGGTACATCGAAAGGAAGTTTGACTAATATTAAGATTTCCAATAGATCCCCCGGGAAATCAACACCCTCCCAGAAGCTATTGGTCCCAAATAGGATTCCATTCGGGTTTTGGTGCATTCCTTTAATAATTCCAGGACGGGAAGCACCACGAACTTGGGCGAATAAAGGTAAATCCCTACCTCCAGGTTTTCCTTTGATATAATTGGCTGTATCTGTTAAAGATTTCCTTGAAGTAAATAGGACCATAATCCTTTTCCCAATACTTTTATGTAAATGATATACTAAGTCTCCAATCATGGATGGATCATTTGACATTTCTCTGGCACCACCATATTGATGATACATAACTTGCTCATTATAAAGAAATGGGCTTAGAAATTCTTTCGTTTTAATTTTGTCAAAATCATCCAGACCAACCCGTCGTAAAAAATAGTCAAAAGAATTATTTACCTTTAAAGTTGCGGATGTTAAAAAACAATGATCGAACCGTTTAAAGAATTTTCCGTTTAACGTTTCAGCGACATCAATTAATGAAGCATGAAGCGATAGGATTAATTGTTCTCTAGATGTATTAGGATTCCGATATTCACCTTCCATCCAATAAACCCAATCATGATCTTGGTTTTCAGTTAACCTGATTAAAGATGTCATTAAACCACTGATGGTTTCTACTCCGCGATCTAACACAGAATGGAGAACCGGAAAATCCATTCGAGTGGGATCTAATTCTAAAACAGCCTTCCGAAGTCTCTCTAATATTCTAAAAACAACTTCTAGACTTTGTTTCATAGCATAGATATCAAGATTAACTGCAGCATAAACCTTTTCTAATTGACCTAGAATTGGTTTATCCTGATAAGCTTTAGACGGTGTAAACCTGTTATGATTGTCATCAGCTAAAGCCATCATAAATTCTTTTAAACTTTTTTGAGCTTGCTTAACTCCCTCTTTTAAATCATCTCTCAATTTTCCAACGCTAGGCTCCATTTCACTGATCCGGTGAATAATATTATTCCACCGTGCAGACCTTGGGTAAGATGGATCAACAGATTGAAGTAAATAAGATGTACCTTGCTCACTCCAATCGGTCTTGAATTGATCATAAGCCGATTTGACAAGATTATGCGCCTCATCAACAATAACAGAATTAAACGTTGGTAAAAACCCAGGTTGTGCTGCATCCGTCATTAAAAGAGAATGATTTACTACAATGATATGTGCCTGAAAAATGGCTTTTTTCAATCTTCCATAATAACATCCATTATGCCGATTACACACTTCACCGGTACAAAATCCGGGTTCACTACAAAATGTTGATTTTAACCATGTTCTTCGAGCATTAAAAAACCCCGAACATTCCGATAAATCACCTGTTTTTGTCCAATTCATCCAAAATAAAATAGGAATCAATGCTTCAACATCTAAAGAGTCCAGAGTTTTCGAATCTGATATAAGCCAATCAAGTCTTGTTTTACAAATATAATTATTCCGACCTTTCATCATGACTGCCTTAATAGAGACATCTAATGTTTCGGCTAACTGAGGAAGATCTTTATAAAATAACTGATCTTGAAGATGTTTAGTATGGCAAGCAATAACTGTTGGCCCTTCTTCTTCTATATTGATGGAATTTTTAAATGCACCGAAAAGATATGCTATAGATTTTCCCAATCCAGTCCCAGCTTCTACAACGCCCACACCTTTTTCACCTGTTAATAATTCTTCTGAGAGTGATGCATATTTTGATTGATTGGGTCGACTCTCAAAATTTGGGTGTACATTTTTCAGAAGACCTTCGGGACCAAACACATCTTCTGCTGATAATTGGTTAATATTTTTAGAGCCGTCACATTTAAATGTATTCCATTTAAAATTTTGACGTTCTGATTTAGTAAGTAATCCAGATTTAAGATCTCCTCTACGTGTCAATTCATTTCCGAGATCAATATATAACTGCTGGTTTGGAATATCAGTGCCTCTAACAAATGCAATAACTTTTGATATTATTTCCAATGGATATGTGGCTAATTCATCCAACATTTCAAGAAAAATCAAACCCGTATTTTCGGTATCCTTTTCAGCACGGTGAGCACCTTTAGCGGAGAGACCAAAGAACTCAGATAATGCACCCAGATTAAAAACAGGTTGTTCAAAAAACATACTACGAGACAATTGTAAAGTATCATATTTTCTATGGTCACCTTCACTTCGCCCTAACCGCGTGCACATTTGATTCAGGAATTTTTCATCAAAATGAATATTGTGTGCAACAAGTGGATCATCACCAAGAAAATGGAGAAAATCATCGATAATAGATTCTTCCGTTGGTGCCCTTTGAACCATGGCATTGGAAATTCCTGTAATTTCGGTAATCATGGTGGAGATAGGTCGTTCCGGATTTATTAATTCTACATAGCGATCAGTTATGATTCCATCTTCAAATCGAATTGCAGCAATTTCAATGATTCGATCATTATTTGGATCTAAACCTGTGGTTTCAAAATCAAATGCTGTAAATCGGGATAAATTAAATATTTTAAGTAATTCTTTTCTGTCCAAAATTTTCTCCAATTAAGAAAAGAGTATTTTTAGATAAAACAATGGGCCATTCAGTTCATCTTTTGGAATTTCATTGGATAGCATACCGGAAATAATATTTTGTACTTCTTCATTTCGTGCAGCACGATTGATAACAAAATTAAGTAAAAATTTTGATCTCGCAAGGCTTTGTAGTTTTGTACTCGTTCTTAACTCTTTCCCTACTTCTCCCCAAAGTAATTCGTCATATTCAGCGAATGCATGTTTTGAATAATCACCTGATAATTTTGATTTAGCAGCAACTTCCATAGCATATTGACCTGAGACCATTGCATTGCCAATACCTTCTCCTGTAAATGGATCAACGAGGCCTGCAGCATCCCCCAAAAGCATAAAACCATTGCCATAGTTTTTTCTGTGGGAACTCCCAAGAGGTAAATTCCACCCAACAGGTCTTTCTAATTGTTTAGCATCAGCGAATCGTTCTTTAAAATAATCAGACTGAGTCACTTCATCCATGATTTGTCTTAAAGTTCGTTTTTCCTTTTTCATATCACTTTTACTCAATCCGATACCAATATTTGCACGTCCTTCACCAGCAGGAAAAAGCCAGAAATAACCGGGATTTACTTCTTTCACATAATGGAGTTCTATCTGGTCGGTAAGATCTTTTACCCCTTCATAATAACAACGAACAGCCACCGAAGTATTTTCCATATCCATTTCATAGAGACCCAATTTTCTTGCAATAATAGAATTTGACCCATCGCAACCCATTACTATTGGAGCACGAAATTCTTCTACATTTCCATTTTTGTTTTTGCCAACGATACCGACAACGTGATCATTTTCTAGAATCAGATCCTGAACGGTGAATCCTTGACGGGTTTCCGTCACTGAAGCCGCTTTATCAAACATATAATTGTCAAAGATCTTCCGGGGAATCACAAACCCTTTTGTAATATGGTTTTTATTCTTTGTTCCTTTCAGATGAATATCAAATTGTTTATTGTTCGGACTTCCAAATGTTATACGATTGATCTCAGAGCCTTCTAATTTTTCTACATCATCTAAGAGGCCTAGCTCACGCATGATTCGAACACTTTTCCCCGATAATGCATCCCCACAAATCTTATCTCTGGGAAACACCGCTTTATCTAGCAAAATACAATTAAGATTTAATTTTTGTGCATATAATGCAGCCGTCGCACCAGCAGGGCCGGCCCCAACAATTATAACATCAATCATTTATTAAATATTTTCAGGAAGATTAACGCCAAAAGAAGGATACACTATTCCATATCTGAAATAATTTACCGTTCTAAAAGTATAAAAAAGTCCTGCTAAAGGGATTAAAAACCATGGGGCACGGACACAAACGAACATGGCAAATATAAATAACGGATAAAACCGGGCACGTTGTAAATGGCGAACGTGGCTAGGCCAAATTAGAGCAATAAGTGGAAAAGGAATAGCAACCATACTCGCAGTACTAATGATTGGATCATTAAAATAGAATCCCAATAATACTGATATAAAAATGAGAAGAGTCGATCTAAGTAAAAAGAAGATCTTTTTATCCCATTGAACGTTAAACCACTCTCCTTTTGTTACATCAAATTCAATCACAAATTGGTAAATAAGTAACACACCTAAGAAAGAAAGTGAATACGGAAATATTTGAAGCAAACCACCCAATGAACTATCTGAACTAATCCACCCAATCAATAAAAATAGAACTGCTATCAATGTGTGGGTAACTAATTCATTATTATTTAAACGTTTTTTACCTGCAACCCACAATTCCTTAGGTTTAAACACCAAAAAGAATAAACCTGTCACAAACGCAAGTTTAATAATTCCAACGAGCCATCCATTCCAATCCCAATATACAAATCGATCTGTTGTACCCATTTGCAAAACAATTCCAGATACCGTTAATGTCCAAATAGCGAATAGTTGAATCAACCCTTTAGCATCTAAGAATTCACCCAACCGTGAAAACGATTTATGCCATTTATTATATCTGACAGATTGAGGTGGAAATATTCGTTCTATAATCATAGACTATCCAACGATTGGGAAACCGGTTAACGTTGCAATTATTTCATTTAAAATAATAAAACCGACAACAGTAGCAGAAATAGCGAATAAAATCCGAACTAATACAGGGCTCACATTAGGATTATCCATCCCGACAACCATTTCAGCAATAAAATTCGGAATACCCCATCGATATAAGACAAATACGCCTGTGAGCATCCCCCCAATCGGAAGCATATATTTTGCTGATAATTTATCCATCACATCAAAAAAGCTCATTCCTGTAAAAGCTGTAAGATTAAATGCCCCCATGGAGAGTGAACAAAAAGCACCAACAACTGTAACGACCGATCCGAAAATGATCGTCGCCTTTTTTCGGCTCCATCCTTTTTCATCTATGAAATAAGCTGTAATAACTTCTAAGATGGAAATTGCCGATGTTAATGCTGCCATAAATAAAAGGAAGAAGAATAGTGTTCCCCAAATAGCACCCCCAGCAATTTTTGGAAAAATTGTAGGTAAAACAACAAAAATAAGACCTGGACCTTCACCAGGATTAGCACCCATGGCAAATACGGTTGCGAAAATAGCCACACCAGCCATCATGGCAATTAATGTATCTAAAAAGATAATCCATAATGCTGATGATAAAAGGTTTTGATCTTTTCTTAAATAGCTACCATAGGTTATCATGGTCCCCATCCCCAAACTCAATGTAAAAAATGAATGTCCCAATGCTAATACAATACTAGATGCGGTTAAATCATCAAATTTCGGAAGAAATAAAAATTCCAGCGCTTTTGTTCCATTGGGAAGCGTAAGACCTCGAACCATAAGGATAATTAGAATAACAAATATGGCTGGCATCATTATAGTACTCCACTTTTCAATTCCACCTTTAACACCCTGAATAATAACAAAGATGGTGAGTCCCATGAATAAGACCTGCCAAAGTATGGGTGCAAAAGCTCCGGTAATGAATGAGTCAAAAAGGGCGCCTGAAACTTTGGCGTCACCAGCCAATTCATTGAATCCTCCTAGTATTGAAATAAGAGTATATTTCAGTGTCCATCCTCCGACTACACCATAGAATGAAAGGATCACAAATGCGGAAGCAACACCCAACATTCCAACCCATTTCCAATTTGATTTTGGTGCAACCGTTTCAAAAGCACCAACAGGACTCAATTGTGTTTTTCGACCTATAACAAATTCTGCAATTACGATTGGAAGCCCCACAATGAGTATACAAATCAAATAAACGATGGTAAAGGCCCCACCGCCGTTTTCACCTGCCATATGCGGGAATTTCCAAATATTACCCAAGCCAACAGCAGATCCGGATGCTGCTAAAATAAATCCAAGTTTAGAACCCCATTGTTCTCTAGTCTTCATGTTTATTTATTCTCTTTTTTTCAGATTCAATTGGACTTTCCATGATAGAGTCAAATGGATACAAATGTGCGTCAACTATCGCATCTATCATTGCATACACGTATATAAATCCAATCCACCAAGCATACTTATTTCTTTTTTCAAGATATCGGTTTTTTCTTAATGGATAATCTCCATTTTCAAACTTATTATATATAGACTTGTTTTTTGACCAAGCATCAATTGATGCAATTTCGAGCCCGATAAACATAGCTGACTTAATCCATTTTCCATTATAGATCTGACCCAGTCCCGGAATCAATGAATAATAAAAAGCAACTTTGGTTTTTTTCGCCTTACAAGATTTATTATTTTGGCCCAAGATAAACCCAGTGATCAAAATTAATATGAATATATTTCGGAATTTCATACACCTACACAAAAGCAATGCATTCAATCTCAACTCTCGCGCCCAAGGGTAATCCAGACACTTCTACAGTTGACCTTGCAGGATAATCTACCCCACCAAAAAATGCTTTAAAAGATTCATTTACGTAATTAAACCCCCTTAAATCTGTGATAAAAACAGTAAGCTTAACAATATGAGATTTATCAATCCCAGCTGCTTTTAAAATTGCATCTATATTCTGCAAAGCACGGAAAGTTTCAGCTTTAACGCCCCCTTCTATCAATTTTCCCGTTCCCGGAACAATACCAATTTGGCCAGCCGTATATAGGAATCCTTTAGATTCTACAGCTTGATTATAGGTACCAATTGCAGCGGGGGCATAGGGTGTGTGTATTATTTTTTTCATAATTTATCAAACCTGTTTTCTAAACAAATGCAGGGTAATCCCACATCATCATCAAGTTTACGAAATGCGACGCCATCAAATTTTTTAAGGAAAAACTCACCAACTGCCGCAACGGTGGTTTCAAATAAATGGCCACCAATTGTTTGCATGTTATGATCAGATAAAACGACATGAGCGTGGACAAATGGTGCTCCATCTTTCAGTGTAACATTTCCTTCAAAACTTATTAATTCCCAAACACCATCGAAAGGCTTCCGGATATATTCTTTTGCCGTTGTATCAAAAGCACCAAGCTCTGTATTTCTCACCGCACCAATTCCTGAGATTTTGGCATTCTGTATTCCCTTTTCATTACAAAATTGAGTTAGGGTATTCATAACTTTTTCATTTTTTTCTATATAAATAAAATAGTCATTCTCAATACAATCATACTGCATATTTACTATCCCTTTAATATTTTTGTGAGATATGTCATTGTCTGTTCCATAGCACTGTCAATATCATCATTATTTTTCCCACCTGCTGTTGCTAAATGAGGTTTACCGCCACCGCCACCGCCCATAAATCCACCAATTTCATTCGCCAAGGCACCCGCAATAATTCCAGTATTATTCAAGTCTTTTGATACAACAACAACCGCAGAGGGTTTTTCTTTACCTACCATAAATAACACACCAATACCTTTGGAAATTTTATTAAATAATTGATCCCCCAATTCTTTCAATTCATCTAAAGAATTCAAAGATATTTTTTTAACTATCAATTGGAAACCATCTACAATCACAGAGTCATCCATTAAATCAATATCTAGTGATTTATTTACAGATTTTTGCTTGAGTTGTTTTTCAAGTTTTTTCTTTTCTTTAATTAGTCCGCTAACTCGCTCTTTAATACCCGAACGTGGAATCGTTAATATTTGCTGTAATGCTTGCAGTACAGATGCATTTGATTGCATTTCTTCAACGGCTTTTTGTCCCGTGACAGCAACAATTCTCCTAACACCGGAGGATAAGGATGATTCTTCGGTTATCTTGAAAGATCCTATATCACCAGTCCGTTTCACATGGGTACCGCCACAGAGTTCCAATGAATAATCGCCAACCCGAACCACACGGACCAGATCGCCATATTTCTCTCCAAATAAAGCTTCAGCACCCGATGTTTTCGCATCATCATAACTTTTAATTGTAACATCTAATTTTGTATTTAGTAAAATCTGCTCGTTAACCTTTAATTCAATTCCCCTTATTTGATCGGAAGTGATTTTTTCAAAATGAGTAATGTCAAATCTAAAATAATCCGGATGGACGAATGAACCAGCCTGATTCACATGATCTCCCAAAATAGTTTTAATTGCCTTGTAAAACAGATGTGCGGCGGTATGATTGTTCATAGTAGATTGTCGGCGAGGTCCATCCACCTGACAAGTGGCAGTTCCTGTTTTATCTATAGCGCCAGTGCAAATGTGAATAAAAGAATTATTTTCCTTTTTTACATCCAAAACCTTAAGATCTATCCCATCGCCCGAAATGGTGCCTATATCACCGACCTGTCCGCCGGATTCGGCATAAAATGGTGTTTGATCCAAAACGACCAGAATTTGATCATCTTGAATTACATACCGACGAATTTTTGATTCTGATTCTAAGGATTCATATCCCAGGAAATCAGAATCTTTTCCTTCGGAAACAATCACCCATTCTGTTGTAGTGGTTCCTACCTTGAACTTTCCTGCTTCTTTTGCTTTCTTTTTCTGTTCCGCCATAGCCACATTAAATCCTTTTTCATCGACGGTTAATTCTCGTTCACGAGCCATAAGTTGAGTTAGGTCTAATGGGAATCCATAGGTATCATAAAGTTTAAAAGCATCGCTCCCACTAATCTCTTTTCCATCAAGCGTATCAATCATTTTATCAAAATGGTTAATTCCCCTATCTAAAGTTTGATTAAAAGATGTTTCTTCTGCTTGAATCACTTTTTCAATATGGGGTTGGATTTTAAGAACTTCCGAAAAGGTTTCTCCCATGATTTCTCCAACCGTTTGAACAAGATCAAATAAAAATGGATCCGTTAACCCAATTGTTCGGCCAAATCGCGCGGCGCGGCGAAGAATTCGTCTAATTACATATCCTCTTCCGTCATTGGACGGTAAACCACCATCGGCTATTGAGAAACACAACATTCGGATATGATCAGCAATGACCCTAAATGGAATTGGGTCGTCTAAGTAATCTTTCCCAGAAATAGACTCTATTTTTTTAATGATGGGCAAAAACAAGTCCGTATCATAATTGCTATTTTTACCTTGAAGTACAGCTACGATTCTTTCGAGTCCTGCACCCGTGTCCACGTGTTTTGCCGGTAGATCTTCAATAGTCCCATCTTCTTTCCGATTATTTTGAATAAAGACCAGATTCCATAATTCCCAATACTCATGGGATACATTCACGCCAGAGGCTTTTTGATTCTCTGGTTCATCCCCTACATAATAATGAATTTCTGAACAGGGTCCGCAAGGACCTGTTTCACCCATTTCCCAGAAATTATCTTTTTTCCCGCATCTAAGAACTCGACTGGGAGAAATATCTGTTACCTCTGTCCAAAGATTGAAAGCTTCATCATCATCTTCATAAACGGTAGCCCAGAGCCTGTCCTTATCTAATCCCCACACATCTGTAAAAAGCTCCCATGCCCATTGAATCGCTTCTTTCTTATAATAATCCCCAAAAGACCAATTACCCAACATTTCAAAGAATGTATGATGAAACGTATCCACACCCACTTCTTCAAGATCATTATGTTTCCCGGAAACACGAATACACTTTTGGCTATTAACTGCTCGAGAATTTTCTGGAATAGTTTGGTCCAAAAATATTGGCTTGAATTGATTCATCCCGGCATTCGTAAATAATAAAGTTGGATCATCATTAGGCACAACAGGAGAACTTCTAACGAATTGATGATCTTTCGCTTCGAAATATTCGATAAAGGAACTTCTAATCTCTCCTGACTTCATTTTTTACCACTAAAGTTTATCATGGCTGGTAAATTATCCTTAAATATCATTTGATTAACTTTTGCTCTTCCAGATAAAATTAAAATGAAAAACTTGTTTCAATACTTGTCATATTAATCATTTCATTATCATCCAGTACATCTCCATCACCATTCATATCTTGAAAAGTTTTTCTGAACATGTAAGTCAAAACCATACCATTGCCAAGACTTATCCCTACATCATATCCAATAATGGTTGATTCAGAATATTCAAAATCAAATGGATTGGGTACATTCCTTTGTTGGTAAAACCAAGATGCATTATTAATCCTGCTCATAGAGTTTTGTAATTCTAACATTGCCATAAAACTTTGGTTGGTGGCGTTTTCAAAAGCATTTATTGATGAGTTGTACTGATCACCTTTTAAATTTTGATAGGATAATCCTGCATCAAAAAGACTCCCAATGCTAATATCTAAAGACGAATAAAACCCATTCTGTTTTCCAAACATTCCTAGCTTGCTTGATTTTGTTACAATCGTTCCCTGATTCAATGAATTACTTTGAAATGTAGCTCGTTCTACTTCATAGGCTCGATCAAAATAACCGAACTCAAAATTTCCAGCGGGCACCATCCGAAATTCGAAATTGAATGTGGCCGGACCAAATTGGGCAGATAATCCTAAAGGAATAATCCCATATCCAACATTTTCTCGCTCACCCGTTATTGGGTTGTTCGTTCTCCCTAACAAACTTGCATATTCTGCATATGCATCTAATATAATGGGTCCATCACTTAATAGCGTATATCCAATATCCAAGGCAAAGGATTGAATCTGCTCTTTCTCTTCATGAATATCTATGGGTTCTGGTTTTGTTTGGATATCATGATCCAATACAATAACTGTATCCAAATTCCAGCCAGGGATATGTGCGCCTAATGTATCTGTGATTCCATCCCCATCAATATCCCATTCGAATTCATCACTGTCTGCAAGTCCATCGCCATCGGTATCCAACCAGAAATATTCATCGTCTGGAAAATCATCAACAATATCTGGACGACCGTCACCATCAGAATCACGAAGCCCCAGATATTGATTTCGATCACCTGCCCAGGATATTCCACTGGTAAAACTATTTAATGTAGGCGCAGAAATACGTAAACCACTTACACCCATATTTTCTTTAAAATCATTGGTGAATCCAAAAATAGTGAGTCCCATCGTTTCAGCAACAAATTCCATCCCCACTTTTCTTACCTGTGGATATAATAACGTATTTGTATAATCCGAGATGAGAATTCCATACCCCATTGTAACATCATCTAATGCACCAATTTTAAAATAATTCCCGTCCCATGCATTCCCGTATTTAATAAAATAGATCTTATCAATCAGTGAATTTTTTACTTTTTCTCCTGATGAGAAATCCCATTCGTCATCATGAATGTTACCATCTTCATCTATATAAAAAACAATATCCAATGCGATAGAAAGTTTTCCAAACGGAATGACGGGTCTAAGTGATATCTGGTTCCATAGTT
>Ga0066369_10000238_pt1 | contig 23837 bp, 17 predicted proteins | sample Knorr_S7_td_Bott_FD_70972 | JGI IMG/M metagenome (GOLD analysis project Ga0066369, IMG submission 70972) | Marine microbial communities from Southern Atlantic Ocean transect - Knorr_S7_td_Bottom_ad_4513_LV_A | ecosystem: Environmental > Aquatic > Marine > Oceanic | place: Southern Atlantic... | reverse complement strand
GGAGGGGTCGCGTTCTCGGACTCATCTGCTTACAACGTTAAGATCGCTGGACGCGACGGTGGTGTGTCGAAGATCCTTCGCCGACCGTTCCAAGCGCTCCCTGTCACCGACCGTATCGAAAAGGCCGAGAAGGATCGCCGTCTCGAAGAACTAGCCGCTGGCGAGGGGCCGCAGATGCAGGTGCGAATGATCGGGCCAGGGGGTGGCGCAGCTCAAGCAATCAGCCAGGACGCGATCAAGGAGATGATGCGCGGGCAGGTCGAGCAGATGCAGTTCTTTCCGGAGGTTCCCGTCATCCGTGCTTTGCAGACGAGCTGGGGCGGCCGGATCTGGGTGCAGCGGAGGGGCGAGCAGCCCGTGAGCGACGGACCGATCGACGTGCTCAATGCCGAAGGGCAGTACGTCGGCAGCTATCCGACGGGCGAGATGGAGATGCCCTCGTCGTTCGGCCCTGACGGACTGACTGCCTACATCGAGATGGATGACTTCGACGTGCCCACGGTCGTGGTTCGCAGGTTGCCGGCGTCGGTGAACTGAGTCCTAGCCGAAGCGTAAGAACTCGTCTTCCAGCGCCTTCGTCCATTGGCGGCCGAGACCCGCGTCCAGGGCCGTCGGCCGCCAAAGGGCCAGGGAGTCCAACACTTGCTCGATGATCTCGCGCCCGCCATGGGGCACGTCGAAACGGGCGCCTACGTCGAACAGATCGTTCCGCGTGAAATGTATGTGCTTGCCGTTGGCCGACATCTGGTGCTGTCACGTCCATGGGCTGTGCGCGGCGTAGGCGACGTCATAAGCGGGGGCGAGTCGCCAACGGCCGTCACGATCCATGAGAAACGAGAAGTTCTTGACGTGGTCGTCTCGGTTGAGCGTCGAGAACGTGAAAACCATTCGCCGATATGCCTCGTCGACGGCAGGCTGTCCCAGACGGAGCGCGCGGAAGTAGTCCTCGTACGAGAAGTTGAACTGGTCGTTGAAGTCGACGTGCTGGATGCCCCCAAGGCTATGCATATGTAGCTTGCCACCGGGCGGCCGATCGAAGCGGCGGGCCATGAAGTGGCCAAAGCCGCGCTCTTCCACGAGGTGTGTCGGCTCGATTTCGATGCCGGCGAGCGGGGCTCTCCGGTCACGCGAACGACTCCGGATCGATCGTGAGGCCGTCCCAGAGGCCCGACAGCACCTCGCGCGAGCGCCTCAGGGCTTCCGCCCCTCGCGCCTGTAGCTCGTAGAAGCGCTTGGCCCGGCCGCCCCGAACAGGTGTCGGATCGCCGACGTCCGAGCTCAGCAGGCCTTTTCGCTCCATGCGGTCGAGCGCTGCGTACACCGACCCGATGGCGATGCCTCGGCCGATGTGAGCTTCGATTTCCTGCCGGATCGCCATGCCGTAGGCATCGCTGCGCAGACGCGCGACCGTGAGAAGGACGATCTGCTCGAACTCACCGAGAAACTCGTTTCGGGACACGGACTCTCCATTTGTTCATAGAACGTGACTAAACGATGATGGCGACTCCTACACGGGCGAACTCAGAAAAGATTCACGTTCGATGAAGAAATCGGCTGGAGACGAAAAAGGGGCGGCCAGAACCAAGTCTGCCCGCCCCGATCTGCCTGGTGTCGTGCGCCTCTAGTGACGCCTCAGCTGAAGTCCACGCCGAAGAAGATCACTGCGACAATGATGGCGGCCACCGCGACCGGAGCCACGAATCGGATGAAGAATCGCCACACGCCGTAGCGGAACCACCCCGGCTCGGTGCCGTCCATTAACTCGCTCTCGGTGGCCTGGCGCGTCATGAACCAACCGGCGGCAAGCGTGACCGCGAGGCCGCCCGTAGGCAGCATCCAGTTGGATACGAAGTGATCGGCCATCGAGAACCAGCCCACCTTGCCCCCGAAGAGCAGGTCGCCCAACGCTCCTCCCACCTCGAGGTTGGTGATGAACGGAACCGCGCCGAAGGAAACGGCCGCGAGGACCGTGAAGACGAAGACCACGCCCCCACACATGAGCGTCGCTTTGCGACGTCCCACTCCGTGCTCGTCGATGATGTAGCTCGCCACGACCTCGAGCAGAGACATGGTCGAGGTGAGCGCTGCCAGAGCTACGAGCACATAGAAGAGTGGGCCGAGAATTCTTCCGAAGGGCACCTCGGAGTAGAACAGCGCCGGCAGCGAGATGAACAGCATTCCCACCGTCCCAGTGTCGCTGACGTCATCTGCCATGCCGGCCACGCTGAAGATCACGGAGAACATGATGACTGTCGCGATCAGAGCGATCAGAGTATCGAGCAAAACAATGATGGCGGACGCTTTTACAATCGATTGTCCGCGTGAGATGTACGAGCCGTACGTGATCATCGCGCCCATGCCGAGCGACAGCGTGAAGAACGAATGGCCCAGCGCCTCCAGCAAGGAGGTGGGCTCGAGCTCGGCGAAGTTCGGCCGAAAGATGAAGCCGAGCGCTTCTCTCGATCCGCTCATGCCGAGTGCGCTGATGAGCATCAGGACAAGGATGACGAACAGAACCGGGAGGAAGAGCCGCGCGATCCGTTCGATGCCCTTCTGCACGCCGAAGTAGACGACCCCGACGGTCGCAATGCTGAAGCCGAAAGAGAGCATCAGCTGCAGGCTGCCGTTGCCGGCCTGTTCCCCGAATAGGTCACCGGTAGCGAGCCCGGCGGGAAAACCGCTCAGGGACCACGTCACGGTCTTCGCGAAGTAGAAAAGCGACCAGCCCGCGATGACCGTGTAATAGCTGAGCAGCGTGAAACCGCACATCACGCCCCAGAGGCCAACGAGGCCCCAGGCCGGACCGACCGCTTCTTTGAGCGCGCCGACCACGCTCTTCTGTGTGGAGCGACCGATGAGTAGCTCCGCCATCATGATGGGGAGTCCGACCGCGGCGATGCACATCAGGTACACCAGCACAAACGCGCCGCCGTTGTTCTCCCAGGTGATGAACGGGAACTTCCACAGGTTGCCGAGCCCGATGGCCGAGCCCGTGGCCGCGAGCACGAAGCCCATGTTCGAACTCCAATTCCCTCTCTCCTGCTGTTCCATTCGTGTGCGCTCGCGCTTTTTGGTGGAGCCGTCCGGCCGTTGAGAGCGACAACATACCGGGCGCTTTGAACTCCCAACAGGCAGTGGTTTACAGTGTGCTCGGCGTCGAGAGGCTAGATCGCGCCAGGACCTTACAGAGGCACACGATGATGCGTCGGTTCGTCAGACTTTCTCTACTTGCGGCCGTTCTGGTGGTGTCCGCGTGTACCGGTGAGCAGCGCGACGCTCAAGGCGAAGCCTCGGTGGACATTCGCGCCGCGCTGCTCACGGCAGGTCCGGTTAGCGACGCCGGTTGGTATGCGGGGGCATATGAAGGACTCATGCTCCTGCGGGACTCGCTCGGCGCTCAAGTCAGCCACCAACAGACCCGCACCCCCGCCGAATTCGACGAAGCCTTCCTCTCGTATGCTTCGGCGGGCTACGACCTGATCTTTGCACACGGCTTCGAATACCAGGACGCCGCCATGCGCGCCGGCGAGCAGTTCCCCAATACGACCTTCATCGTCAGCGGAGGTGGGCGGTACGCGAAAAACGTGGTGCCGCTCATCTTCCAATTGGAAGAGGCGAGCTACTTGGCGGGCATGGTCGCCGCGGGCATGAGTGAGTCGGGAATCGTCGGCATGGTGGGCGGCGTCGCGATCCCGCCCGTGCAAGGCACGTTCAGGGCTTTTGAAGCCGGCGCGAAGGTAGTGGACCCTGACGTCGAGATACTCGAGTCCTTCACCGGCAACTGGGATGACGTAGCGGCTGCCAAGGAGGCCGCAGTCGCGCAGCTGAGGCGGGGTGCAGACGTGATTATCCACAATGTCGACGCGGCCTCCTTCGGGGTCTTCCAGGCCGTGCGCGAGGTCGTCGAGGCGGGCGGTACCGCCTGGGCGCTCGGCATGAATCGCGATCAGAACGACGTGGCCCCCGAGATCATTCTGGGCAGTGCGCTGATCCGCATCCCCGAAGCGTTCCTGGAAACGGCGGAAGCCTGGCGCTCGGGCACCCTCGGGGGGCGGCCGCTGTACGCGGGCTCCGTCGACGACGTGGTCGACTTTCTGTTTAACCCAGGACTCGTGGGCCGGGTGCCTGACAGCCTCCGGGCGGCCGTCGATGCAGCGCGAGCCCGGATTCGTGCGGGAGAGCTGCAGGTTCCACGCGTGGACTACGTCGAGGGCGAGCCCGGGGTCCCGTGAGCGAAGTACTCGCCAGGCTCGACGGCATCGTTCGCCGCTTTGGGCCTGTTACTGCGCTCGATGGAGCAGATCTCGAGGTGCGCGCTGGGGAAGTACACGGGGTCCTTGGCGAGAACGGGGCGGGCAAGTCGACGCTGCTGAGCATCCTCGGAGGGATGCTACGTACCGATGCCGGGACGTTGACGCTGCGTGGTGCCGCGGTGACCCTGCGCAGTCCGCGAGATGCGTGGGCGAACGGAATCGGCTTGGTGCACCAGCACTTCAAGTTGGTTCGCCGGCTCAGCGTTCTCGAAAACCTCGCGCTCGGTCGTCGCGATGCGTCCCGTGGCTGGCGGCTCCCACTCGGGGAGGTCCGAGAGAGAGCCGCCGAGCTGATGGCGCGGGTGGGCCTTAGTGTCGACCTGCACGCGATGGTCGAGGACCTCGGCGTCGGCGACCGACAACGAGTCGAGATCCTGAAGGCTCTGCTGAGAGAACCGGCGCTTTTGATTCTCGATGAGCCCACTGCTGTGCTCACACCGCGAGAGGTGGAGAGGCTCCTGACTCTGCTGCGTAGCCTCGCGGCGGACGGACGGGCCGTTGTGCTCGTCACACATAAGCTCGACGAGGCGCTTTCGATCTCCGATCACGTGACCGTGCTCCGTCAGGGTCGCACGGTCTTGAGCGCGGGCCGCTCCGAGGTCGACGCAGAGGTTCTCACGAAGGCGATGGTCGGGGCGGAGTTGCCGGGCGGCTCCGTGCGTGGGCCACGATCCGCCGCCACCAGTGGCGAGGTCGTCGCTCGCCTGCGTGACGTGCGTGCAATGGGATCGACGGGTGTCGAGGCGCTACGTGGCGTCTCGCTCGAGATCCGTCGTGGCGAGATCGTCGGTATCGCCGGAGTGGAAGGCAACGGTCAGCGGGAGTTGGCGCTCGTGCTCGCCGGCCGTGCGGAAGCGGCGTCAGGAGAGGTCGAGATCCCGAGCGGCATCGGCTTCATTCCGCAGGACCGCACGTCCGAGGGTCTCGCGCTCGACTTCGACCTGGTGGAGAACGTCGCCCTGGCGGTCCATCGCGACGGATTCTTCCATTCGGGACTCCGACTGAAGTGGGGTGAAATCGGGAAGCGGGCTGAGCAGGTGCGTACGGTCTTCGCTGTGCAAGCCGCCAACACCAGAGTACGCGCTGGCACGCTTTCGGGTGGCAACCAGCAACGCCTGGTAGTGGGACGCGAGCTCGCGCTGGCCACGGACCTGCTCGTGGCCGAGAACCCGACGCGCGGCCTCGATGTAGTCGCTACCGACTTCGTACACCGACAGATGCAGGACGCTGTAGTTGCGGGGCGCGAAGCTGACGGCTCCGCAGCGGCGGTCGTCCTGATTTCTACGGACCTCGACGAGGTGCTCGCGCTATCGGATCGACTCTTCGTGATGGTGCGGAGTCGCCTCACAGAAGTGCCCGCCGATCAGCGCACGAGAACCGGAGTGGGCGCCATCATGCTCGGTGGGGTCACCGCTTCCGACGATGGCGCTTGAGATGAGGCGCTTCAGATGAGGCGCCTGAGCCTGGCATGGACGGCCGCGGCAGCCGTGCTGCTGACGCTGGCGCTCGCCGCGGGCTCTCTCTGGCTCGGCGGCTTCAACCCCCTCTCGGCTGGAGCCGCGATGATGCGAGGCGCCTTCGGCAGCTCGAGCGCCATCCTGTCCATCACCATGGTGCGCGCCGTGCCGCTGATCCTCACCGGGCTCGCCGTGGCGCTGGCGTTCCGTGCCGGTGTCTGGAACATCGGGGCCGAGGGGCAGCTCTACGCGGGGGCGGTCGCCGCTGTATGGGTCGGGCTCATCGGCGGCGATCTCCCCTGGTTCGTTCTCGTGCCTCTGGTGCTCACCTCCGCCGGTGTCGCGGGTGCTCTATGGTCCGCGATCCCCGCGCTCATGCGTGTGCGGCTTGGCGTCGGTGAAGTCATCACTACCATCCTCATGAACTTCGTCGGCATTTACTTGGCGGCGTTCATGGTTGTGGGCCCGCTGCAGGAGGCGCGTGGCGTCTTCAACCAGACGGATCCGATCGCTGATGCTGCTCGGTTGCCCCTGCTCGTGGAAGGGACCCGGCTGCACCTGGGCTTCCTGCTGGCGGTCGTGCTCGGGGTGGGCATGTGGGCGACGCTGCGGTGGACCCGTATCGGCTTCGAGATCCGCGCTGTCGGGGCCGCACCCGGTGCGGCTCGCGTCGCCGGGATGATCAGCCCCGATCGCGTCGTACTGATCAGTTTCTTGGCCTCGGGCGCGATCGCCGGGCTCGCGGGTGGCGTGGAGGTGGCGGGGGTGACATTTGCGCTCTACGAGGGGCTCTCTCCGGGTTGGGGCTATACGGCGATCGCGGTAGCTCTGCTCGGCGGTCTCCACCCCATCGCGGTCATTGGCACAGGCTTGCTCTTCGGCGCGCTCGAAGGCGGTGCTGCCGAAATGCAACGCGCCGCCGGGATTCCCTCGTCGTGGGTGACCGCAGTCGAAGCGCTGGTGATCCTCAGCGTGCTGGCGGTGGATCAGGTCAGGAGGCGACAGCGTGCCTGAGGCCGTGGTCTTCGTGGCGTTCCTAGAGGCCTCCGTGCGTCTTGGTGTGCCGCTCGCGTTAGCGGCCATGGGCGAGACCATTACCGAACGCAGCGGTGTGATCAATATCGGCCTCGAGGGTTCGCTCATCGCAGGTGCGCTCGGTGGTGCGTTGGGGGCGATGGCCTTGGACGGGCCCGGCGGCGGTCTCTTGATTGGCGCCGCCGCAGGAGCCTTCGTCGCGTTTACGTTCGCGGCGTTCGCGATCGGCCTGGGCACCGACCAGATCATCACTGGCACCGCGATCACGCTAGGGGGGCTCGGCTTCACGGGCGCGATCTATCAGGCGCGATTCGGGACGACCGGTGCCGTGCTTTCGGTACCCACGCTGGCGCCCGTGCCGATCCCTGTGTTGTCCGAGATCCCGGTGGTCGGCACGGCGCTCTTCGCTCAGGCACCCACCGCCTACCTCGCATACGTGCTCGCGCCCGCGCTTTGGTATTTTCTTTATCGAACCGCGTGGGGCCTCGAGCTTCGAGCCGTCGGAGAGGACCCCGACGCCGCTGATGCGGCCGGCGTGCGCGTACGGTGGACCCGCTTTTGGGCGACGATTCTGGGTGGAACGATGGCGGGCATCGCCGGCGCTCACCTGGTGCTCGCCCACGCCGGCACGTTTGCTGAAAACATGAGTGCCGGCAGGGGCTTCATCGCGATCGCCGTCGTGGTGCTCGGCCGCTGGGATCCGGTGTGGGTTCTGTTGGCGGCCTTCTTCTTCGGAGCGGCCAACGCGCTGCAGTTCCAGGGCCAAGCGCTTGGACTCGATTTACCCTATCAGCTCTTTCTGGCGTTTCCGTATGTTCTGACGCTTGCGGCGCTCGGGCTCGGCGTCGGGCGCACTCGTGCTCCAGCGGCGCTAGCGCTGGAATGGCCGAAGCGGGAACGGTAGCCAGGAGGCGAGCACACTTCTGCTCGCGGGTGTCATCGGGACGAGACTCCACTCTATCTTTCGTCGAGTCGGCGTAGTTCTGTGCGTTCTGCATGAGGCTGGTGTGAAGATGGGATCATCTACTTTGCGATGGATCAGGTCCACTCTGCTGGCGGCCACGCTTGTTGTGATGGCTTCGCCTGGCCTGACAGCCCAGTCGATGGAGGGCACCGGCCTCGTCCCTACAGGCCTGCTGCTTCGTCAGATGGAGGGCGTGAAGCGCGTGCTCATGATCGGGGCACACCCGGACGACGAGGACACGGGCCTGCTGACGTCACTGGCACGGGGATGGGGTGCCCAGACCGCGTATCTCTCGCTCACGCGGGGGGACGGGGGCCAGAACCTCATTGGTTCGGAGTTGTGGGAAGGCCTCGGCGTGATTCGCACAGGTGAGCTGGAGGCAGCGCGCGCGCTGGACGGTGGCCAGCAGTTCTTCACCCGCGCCTTCGACTTTGGGTACTCCAAGACCGCCGAAGAGGCGTTCACGCTCTGGCCGCGCGAGCAGCTGCTTGCCGATGCCGTGTGGATCGTGCGCAGGTTTCGACCTCAGGTCATCGTCTCAGTCTGGAGTGGCACGCCTCGAGACGGACACGGTCAGCATCAAGCTTCGGGCATCATCGCCCGCGAGGTATTCGAGGCGGCGGGCGACCCCACTCGCTTTCCCGAGCAGCTGACGCGGGGCTTGGAGCCCTGGACTCCGGCGAAGCTTTACCAATCGGCGCGCCGCCGCTTCGGCGGCTCGAGACCACCAAGTGACGCTCCCGACATCGTAGTGGAAACCGGAACCTACGACCCGCTGCTCGGGCGATCGCACTTCCAGCTCTCCATGGAGAGCCGCAGCCAGCATCGGTCGCAGGACATGGGCGCGCCGCAGCCCGCGGGTCCCAGAACGACCGGAGTCGCCTTCGTGGCGTCACACGTCGGTGGTGCCGAAGACGAGATGTTCTCAGGCATCGATACCACGTTCGTGGGACTCACCGCGGGCATGAACGAGGAAGACGCTGCCCAGATCGGAGGGCACCTCGAGGCGTATCGGGCCGCCGTGGCGCGCGCGCGTGACGAGCTGGGCCTGGATCCGTTCGGGGTCGCGCCTCATCTGGCCGACGCACTCAGGCATTTGAGGCGCGCCGGGGCATTGCGTCCCGGCGACCTCGAGTTTCGGGCCGCCCTTGGCACCATCAGGAGTGTCGCGAACCGTGCCTTCATGGCGGCCGCAGGAATCGACTTTCAGGTCCGCTCGTCGGACGATCTCGTGGTGCCTGGGCAGACGCTTCAGGTGCGCGCGCAGCTGTGGAATGCCGGTCGGGCAAGCCTTTGGCTGCCGAGCGTGAACTTGCGGGCCGGTGTGGATTGGCCCGTCGAAGAGGTGTCGGTCGAGGGCTTGGCTGCAGACGGCAGCGTCGGTGCTCGGAGTCTCGTGACTTGGACCTACGACGTCACGATACCAGACGACGCGTCCCTGTCTCAGCTCTATTTCCTGCAAGAAGAGCGGGACGGTGCGATGTACCGGTGGCCCCAGGACCGTGTTTCATGGGGCCTGCCGAGGGATCGAAGTCTGGTCGGCGCCAGTCTGAGCTTCGTCCCCTTCCAAGACGGTGAGCCGATGGGTCCGCCGGTGCAGGCCTCGGCTGCATGGCGCTACGTGGGAGTCGATCAAGCCAAGGGCGAATTTGAGACGCCGGTCCTCATCGTGCCTGCCGTTTCGGTGTCGGTGACGCCCGCCGGGGTGGTTTGGCCTCAAGGCCGGTCCGAAGCTCGGGAAATCAAGGTCGCGCTGCTCTCCGAGGCCGATGAAGGCGCGTCGGGTGACGTGACGCTACAGGCTCCGGCGGGTTGGAGCGTTTCTCCGGCGTCTCAGTCGTTCGAACTGACGTCCGCGGGCTCCGAACGCTCCGTAGTGTTCGAGGTTCAGCCGGGACCATCCGTGACGGCTGGCGATCACGTCTTCCAGGCGATCGCCGAAGTGGATGGACGTACATATGACGAGGGCTTTGCGCTCATCGACTATGAGCACATCGAACGCACCGCCATGTTCGCGGACGCTGAGGTCCGTGTCACCGTGGTTCCCGTCACGGTGCGTGAGGGCCTGAGCGCCGGATACATCATGGGCACCGGCGACGAGGGCCCAACCGCGCTCCGGCAAATGGGTGCGTCGGTGGAGTTACTGACGGAAGCCCAGGTGCGGGAGGGTGCCTTCTCCGCGTACGACGTAATCGTACTCGGCGTGCGCGCCTACGAGACCCGTCCGGACGTTCGAGCCTCGAACGATCAACTGCTCGACTTCGTGCGCTCAGGGGGCACTATCGTCAATCAGTACAACCAGTACCAGTTCTCCAACGGTCGGTATGCTCCCTACGATCTGACGATCGGGCGGCCTGCCCCCCGAGTGGCGGACGAGACCGCATCAATCACGGTTCTCGAGCCCGAGGCGCCGGTCTTCACGACGCCCAATCGCATCACACAGGACGACTTCGAGGGATGGGTTCAGGAGCGAGGCCTCTACTTCGCGAGCGAGTGGGTTGATGAATACCTGCCGATGCTCGAGCTGAACGATCCCGATGAGCCAGCGCGCCACGGGTCGCTTCTGGTCGCGTCGGTCGGGGAGGGTGTGTACGTGTATACTGGGCTGTCGTTCTTCAGGCAGTGGGCGGGCAGAGTGCCCGGCGCGTACCGGCTGTTTGCCAACCTGGTTTCGCTGGAAGGAAGCGAGTGGGCCGCGTTTGCTGCTGCACGATGAGCGCCGTGGATTAGAAACGATGACAGCTACGCGTAGTCTATTGGCCAGGCTGCCTGAGCTCGCGCTCGAGGCGCTGATGGTCGTTTTCGCCGTGCTGGTCGCGCTGGCCGTCGAGGAGTGGCGAGACGAGCGCCAGATGCACGAGTTCGCCGACCGCGCCCGCATGGGTGTCGTCACCGAATTGCGCGCCAACCTCGACGAATTCGAGGAAACCGGGCCGGGTCTTCTCGCCACCGACGCCATGCTCAGGGAGGTCACGCAAGAAGAGGACTTCTCTCTGCTGGCCAATTTCAACCTGGGACTCCCGGACTTCTCTTCAGCGGCCTGGCGCGCATCGCAAGCCAGTCCGGCTGCGTCGTACTTCGACTTCGACTGGGTGATCGAAGTGCCCCGCGCGTACAAGACCTATGAGGTCTATTCGCGGATGGCTGATCAGGTCATCGACGAGGTGAGCAGCCCTTCGACTACGGGCGTGGACCGAGTGAGGGCGATTCTCGGTAGGCTTGCTACCCTGACGGGTGGGCAGGTGCAGGTGCAGGAGCGGCTCGAGGCGCTGCTCGAGGACGCGGTGTCCGAGCAGGGCGAACGGGGCGAGGCGGCGCCGAGCGGGAGCCGGGCAACTAGCACAGCGTGGCCCAGGGCTACTCCATCACGACCCGGTACACCTTCATCGACTGGACGTCGAGCTCGTCGCATGCGATCCCGTAGATACGGTCGTCCATCACCTTGATGGGCTGGTACTTCCCTGGGAATGTCAGGTCTCCCAGGTACCGTCCTTCCGCGTCGTAGATGTCCCAGGTGTTGGAGCCCAGGTCCTGCGGATTGAAGTCGCCCTCGTCGCTGATCTCGTCGCCGCGGCGAACCGCTGTACCCAGACGGACCCTTGCGGTCCGTGGGTCAGCGTGATGAAGGCCGGATAGGTGTCGGCGAACTGGAAGCGGGCCATAGCCGCGTCGATGGCCGCGGCAGGCGCACCCTGCTGCTCGAAAAGGTCGCGCATGGCGGCCAAGAAGATGCGCTGGTCCCGCTCGGTGACCTGCTTTACCTCGTGCGTTCGCGTGATGATGCGAACCAGGGCTCTGCCGGAGTCGAGCAACTCGATGCGAATCGACTCGTTCACCGCCATGATCACACGACCGTCGGAACTCGTGTCCCACATGGGCTCGGCCTCGAAGAACCGGATCTGTGGCTGCCCGTTCACGAACTGAAGACTCTGACCTATTGGGAGGTGGCTGATCGTCTTCCGGGCTTCCTCTTCGCCACCCATCTTGACGATCACGTCGCCGGTCGGCTCAGCGTCGGCATCCCCTACCATCGAGCGCAGCTGCGCCACCACGTCGTCGCCGATGCGATCCCAGCGGATGGGAATGCCCTTGGTGAGGTCGATGAGGTGACTTCCGAGCAACTCGCCGTCGTGGGCGCAGCGATTGATGCGGCCGTTGCCGATATCCGGCACGAAGACTTCGTCGGGCAACGCGAACACACCCGAGAGTCCCATACCGATCTCACCAGGCCCAGCGCCCGCCCCACCAATCGTGTGCGTGTAGAGTCCCTCGGAGTCGAAGACTCGAACTTCTTGCGCCTGGAAGTCTGCGATGTAGACGTTGCCCGCGTCGTCGGTATCGACGCTGATGATTTGGCCGAACTGGTACCCTGGCTCTCCGAGCAGCTCACCGATCGAGAGTACTTCCTCGAGGGCCCACGCGTCTCTAGGTCCGCAGATGCCTTCGAGTGGGTTGTGAACGACCTGGACACCTGCGCTGTCGGTGACAGTGCCTGCCCAAGTCGACGCGGCATCGCCGGTGGAACAGGCAATGGCGACGATGGGGAGGAGAGCAAGCGCAGTCAGTCGCGCGGTCGGTCTTCTAGTAGCAAGCATGGTCGGACCCGGGTATGTGATCAGTGATGCGATGAACCCGGGTACGGACAGACCTGCTCGAATCTTCTAGGCCTCTTGCTCAGCCTCCTTCCCGCCGAGCAACAGGCCGACGATCACGACCGTCACCGCCCCGATCACGTTGTGCCAGAGGTACGAGACGTCGGGCGCCCCGAACGCCACCGCTGCTACCACACCCATGCCCACCAGCAACCCAAAGAAGGAGCCCCTCCCCACGGCGCGAGGCATCATCGCCAGGAGAAAGACGCCCAGGATCGATCCATAGAAGAAGGATCCAAAGCGGTTTACGACCTCGATGAGCGATCCCAGCGTCGCCGCATATATGGCGACTGCACAGGCGAAGGCGCCCCAGAACACGGTGGCGGCTCTCGAGACCTTCAGGTAGTGAGCGTCGTCTGCGTCGTCCTTGACCCAGCGCCGGTAGAAGTCGATGACGCTCGTTGTCGACAGCGCCGTGAGCTCGGCCGCGATGCTCGACATGGCAGCCGCCAGCACCCCTGCGATGAAGAGGCCCGTGAGTCCAATGGGCAGCTCGTACAGAACGAAGCGCGGGATGATGTAGTTGGTGTCCAGCGATGCCTCGCCCGTCACCTCCTCCGCCAGCGTGAGCGCCCTACCGCGGATCACCTGGATATCGGCCTCGCGCGCGAGGAAAGTCTGCATCGCGGCGTCGGCGTCGGTATCGTCGCTCGCGTCGGCGGCGGCCCGAGCGGCCTGCTCACGCAGCGTGAACGCCGATGCGTACTCCCGCTGTAGCGCGTCGTAGACGGCGCCGCGCTCAGCAACCACCGCTGCTTCGTGTGTCGGGTTGAAGAGCAACGGGGGCGCGGTGAACTGGTAGTAGATGAACACGAGAACGCCCACCATCAGCACCATTGCCTGCAGCGGGATCTTCCAGTACGCGCTCATGAGCAGCGAAGAGCGAGCGGCGTCCACCGATTCGGCCGCGAGGTAGCGTTGCACCTGGCTCTGGTCGGTCCCGAAATACGAAAGCATCAGGAATGTACCCCCGATGATTCCTGACCAGAACGTGTACGTCTCCGTCAGATCGAAGCTGAAGTCGAACGCCTCGAGGCGCCCGGTCGCGCCCGCGATGCGAAGGGCGTCGTCTGGCGTGACGGGCATCTCGACGAGCAGCACGACCACGATCGCCAGCAGTGCAACGATGATCAGGACCATCTGCTTCACATCGGCCCAAGCGACCGCTTGGACCCCGCCGACCATGGTGTAGAGGACCGTCGGTACGCCGATCAGCGCCACGCTCCACACGAGCGGAACGCCGAAGATGGCACTGAGCACAACCCCGGGCGCGGCCATGATGGCACCCACCGACATGGCGCGGGACAGCAAGAAGAGGAAAGCGGTCAGCGACCGGGTCCGCGCATCGAAGCGTCGCTCGAGATACTCGTACGCCGTGAAGACCCCTGAGCCATGGAGGAGCGGCACCAGCGTGACGCCGAGGATCACCATCGCGAGCGGTAGGCCGAAGTACATCTGGATGAAGCGGATGCCGTCCGTGGCACCTTGGCCCGGCGTGCCGATCATGGTGACGGCGGAGAGCTGGGTCGCCATCACGGAAAGCCCGACCACCCACCAGGGCAGGCTCTTACTGGCCAGAAAGTATCCGTGGATGGTGTCTGTGTCTTTCGATCTTCGGATGCCGTCGATGATCACGTACGCCAGGTAGACGACGACGATCAGCCAGTTGATCCAGTGCATGCGATCGCGCCTACCCGGGGTAGCGGAGCTGGAGCAGAGCGAGCAGAGCGAGCGCTACGAACTGCACGACGAAGACGCGGATCAGCGTGGTCTTGAACGTCGAGCTCGCTGCTTCGCTGGGGGGTGCGTCTTCTTTTGGCCTGATGCGATGCGTCCTAGCTAGGAGGCTTGGCTGCCTGTGGTGGGGCGGCGAGCCCGGCAAGCTTCGAGTGAGCGTGCCGGTGGCGCAAGCGGGCCAGCTTGGCATCCCCTCACCGGGGCTGTCAGTCTTGCATCGACGTGATGCCGGGGCTCATTGTGTGCGAGCGCCGCCCCGTGGGTCGGCGTGGGCCACGGGAAAGGGAGCCTGGGAATCATGGGGAGAGCAATGGCGCTGGCGTTCGCATTGCTTCTCGGGGTCACGGATGCCGCGGTCGCGTTAGCCGCGCAGGGCGTGCAGATCCCGTCCGACTCCGTCACCACGGTCTTCTTATCGGACTCGCTCGAGGGCTACGGAGCGGTTGGCGGGGTTGCGGCTGACGGGCTCGGATACGTCTAAATCGCGGACTTCCGAAACACCGTCTGGCGCCTCTCTCCGGCGCCGTTCTTTGCGAAGTCCAGCTCGTACCCGGCCGACTCCAGAATGCGGCGTTCCAGGAGACGAGCGTCTTCGTGGTCGTCTACGATGAGTATTTTGGCCAGCGGCTACTCTAGCGGGAGCCATTCGATGGGAAAAGTCGGAAGGTCAAATCTTGGGACTCAACCGACCCAGTGCGTGGCTCTTGGTCACCGATGTAGAAGACCGAGGTCGTCCTGATCCGTTCGAGTCGCTCCGCTGAGAGTACCCGGCCCTCACCGACGTGGAAGACGAATGTGCCTTCCCGCGCACTCTCCCGCGTGACCTGCATTTTGGCGCCGGCACCCAGATGCGGCTGATCGATCATCGCGCTACCTCCGCCCTCGGCGCTGTAGCTGACGGTGACCTGCTCACCCTCAATCGACACGATCGCGAACCTGGTTGCTTCCGCAAAGTCGATGTCGAGGTCCGGAAGGCTGTACGCGGATAGCCGCGCCCACTCCCCGCCCACGGCCGTGGGCTCGGCAGGAAGAGGGAGAAACGAGACCATCGTCAGCGCCTCGAGGGTGGGTCGCCACTGCTCGGCCGTCAGCCCCAGTTCCGAGAGTGGCATGGTCCCGACCGAAGGCTTTCCCGAGCCCAGGTCGAGCGTGTATTCCCCCACCATGTTGCCGTCGCCGTCACGGTATGCGTCGATGCCGAGCACGACAGTGTCCGGTCCCAACCGGTATTGTTCACGGTCATCCACGGTCCCCACTACTTCGAGCACGCCCATATAGATCGCCTGATGGGGCTTGACCCGAAGAGTCGGCGGTGGAGGAGGCTCGACCTGCCTTCGCTGAGCAGCGGCCGTCGAGGCGTCCACTGTCGCGTCCGCCATGAGGGCCAGCGTTAGGATCGCGATCGTGAGCAGGCCTCGGCGTCCGCGATGGACATGTCGAGTCAAGAGTCTGCCCCGGGGATGAATGGTGGACGCGCGCGTGACGGTACGGGCTACCCTCAATTGTATGTGTCGACGTCTGATGGGAACAGCGAGTTCGTCGGACCTACGACGATCAATTTTTACTTCTAGCATGGCTCTTCGGTCGCCTCGCGCCTACACTGCCTAAGATGAACACTCGCGACGCTTCGCACTACCGATTCGGACGGTGTATGAGGGGTTCCCTCGTGGGAGTCCTGTCCCTCCTGCTCGGTTCGGCAGCGCCACGGGAGCAAGAGTGGCGTTCGCTTTTCAACGGAGAAGACCTCACCGGCTGGACGGTCAAGATCACAGGGTACGATCTCGGCGAAGACCCGTTACGCACGTTCCGTGTTGAAGACGGGCTGCTCACGGTGGGCTACGAACGATACGATGTCTTCGGCCAGCGGTTCGGACACCTCTTCTACGACCAGCCCTTTTCCAGCTACGTGCTGCGCATCGAGTATCGTTTCATCGGAGAGCAGGTCGAGGGAGGACCTGATTGGGCCGTCAAGAACAGCGGTGTGATGTTCCATTCCCAGAGCCCGCAGTCCATGGCGCGGGACCAGGACTTTCCGATCTCGCTAGAGGCCCAGTTCCTGGGCGGAAACGGACTCGATGAGCGCCCCACGGCCAATTTGTGTACCCCGGGCACGCACGTCTTCATGCAGGGCGAGCTCACCGAGCGGCACTGCACGAACGCACATGCGCCCACCTACCACGGCGACGAATGGGTGACGGTCGATCTCGTCGTACGCGCGGGCACCTCGATCGCCCACGTGATCGCCGGCGATACCGTGCTATCGTACGAACGGCCCGTCGTCGGCGGTGGCGCGGTCAACGGCTATGACGAGGCCGCCAAGCATGATGGCGAGTCACTCACCGGCGGCTACATCGCGCTTCAGAGCGAGAGTCACCCGGTCCAGTTCCGGCAGGTGCTGCTCAGGCCCTTGGCGGGAGGGCGCTGAAGCCGGACTCGCTGCGGGCGCCGCTGTTAGGCGCTCGGTGGACCGTCGGGGTGCAGCGCGCAGTTCGGCGGCGCCTCTCGTGTCCAGTTGAGGTTGATGATCTTCCAGCCGTCGTCGCGCCGCATCAGTGTCGCGACGTCGATGCCGCAGTGGCTGAACTCCGAGCCGATGTAGAAGTCATAGGGGGTCCAGACCGTGGCGAGGGCGCCGGCCACCTGCACCTCGGCGTCCCACATCCGCTCGGTCATTACCACCTCGCTGGTCTCGACGCGTTGAAGGAGACCCTCGAGCGTCGACCGACCGGAGACCGCAGTGCCGCTGCGAGCGTCCGTCGATTGCATCACGATGCCTGGTTCCACAGCGTTGGCGATGAGGTTGGGATCGCCAGCCAGGCCGTCGAAGAACTCCTGCAGAACCGCCAGGATGTCGGCACGCTCCGCCGCGGTCGGCACGTGGGCCGCCACCTCCGCCGCTTGCGTGGGTGTGGTCGCGTCTTCGACGCCCTCGTCGCTGGCGTTGCAGGCGGGGAAAACCAGGAGAGTCGCGATCAAGGGCACGGCGCGTTTCATGGGCTTCTCACTTGGCTGGGTCGGTTTCGTCGATCAGAGAGTCTAAGCCCACCGCCTCGAGCAGCGCGAGCGCGTTGCTCGTCTGTGCGAGCCCGGGGCGCATGAGGTAGTCGAACTCCAGTCGCGTCGTCCCTTCCTCACGATGCACGGTTTCTCGGAAATGGACGCGCTTTGCCACTTCGGCGAGATCGGGAGCGTCGGCGAGCGCGAGGTCATGCGTTGTAACCACACCGATCGCGACCTGCGCGAGCAGGTGTCGGAGCACCGCACGCGCTGCGACTTGCCGCTCAGCGCTGTTCGTACCGTGCAGCATCTCGTCGAGCAGGTACAGGACCGGTCCCTGCTCTCCTCGTTGCGCTTGGGCGGTCTCGACGATGCTACGGACACGAAGCAGTTGCGCCATGAACAACGAGACGCCTTGGGAGAGTGAGTCCTCGATGCTCATGCTGGTAAAAATTCGCAAGCGAGGCAGCTCGAGCTTGGCCGCGCACACCGGCGCCCCGACTCCGGCGAGAACGCAATTCGCGCCGATCGAGCGCAGCAGAGTGCTCTTCCCGGACATGTTGGATCCGGTCACGAGTAGAAAGGACCCGGGCGGGCCCACCTCCACGTCGTTGCGGACGCAACAGTCGTCTGCAAGCAGCGGGTGCCCTACGCCAGGTGCGTTGATGCATGCCGTCGAGCCTGACTCGCGCCACGTCGGGAAGGACCAGTCGGGGTGGTCGTGTGCCAAGCTCCCCAGTCCACTCAACGCCTCGACCTCGCCCAGGGCCTCGATCCACCCGCGGGCGACTGCACCGTTTGAACGGCGCCAGCGGTCCAGTCGCACTCCTAAGTGAAAGTCCAGCAGCAGCATGGGCGCCAGCGACGCGTAGACGAGGTTGCCGCGACTGTCAACGATGTCGACCAACTTTGCCAGGCGAGCGAGCTTGTTGTGCGCGGCTTCACCGAGCGTCCGAATTTTCTCGCCTTGAGTGTGAAGCGCGGGAGCGCTCATCGGCCAGGTCGCCAGCTGCTGGAGCTGGGGCACGTAGGCGGTGAGTGCCGGGCCCATCGCTTCGACGTCTTTGAAGTCCGACGCCAGTCTCAAGGAGACCCGTCGCAGCACCCAGAGTTGGGCGAGTCCCGGAAGGATCCACAGCGGCGGCGCGCCGAAGAACGCGTCCGAAACAATGGCGGCGATCAGCGCGATTGGGAGGACTAGCGCCACCGCACGGAGCCACAACGTTTCGAGTGTCCACGCCTCCGCCTCTGCCCACGCCAGGAAGCGGTCCAGCGCCTGCGGGTCGGCGGCTGGTGCGTGCCGGCCATGCGCCGAGAGGATGAGACGGTCCTCGAGCATGTCCCTGAGCTCGCGAGCGGCCTCTGCCCGCTGCTCGGCGACGGACGTAGACGCCGGTTCCAGCAGCCAGCTCAGGAGCGTTCGCCTTCCCGGCTCGGTCGTGATAGGTCCGAAGAGCCGACGCAACGACGCGCGCCCCTGCACGGCCAGGTCATGAGCGTATGGGTGCTCAGGATCTATCGGGTGCGGAAGCGTCTCCCTCTCTGGCAGCAACTCCTCGAGGTCCTCCCACGCGCGATCGATTCGAGCGATGCCCTCGGCGCAAAGATCTCTGAGTGTCCCCTGCCAACGCTCCTGCCGACGTACTCGGCGATGGATCACGACCTGGGCCACGAATGCGACCGCAAGGAGCAGACCGAGTGCCAGGGCGGAAGTTGCGAGTCCACCATTCAAGATGTCCCAGAGGATCAGAGCTGCGACCGCAGTGAGAAAGGTGGTCGCCCGAATCGTGCTCAGGCGCAGCGAACGCGCGCGCGCAGCCTCATGTGCTGATGCGTGCAGAGCTTCGAGCTCTACGTACCGCGCCCGCGGAGTTATCTCATTCAAATCGAAGACTGCTGAAGAGTCAGGTGATCGGATGCTGGCTTGCGAGCGCGAAGAGAAGATCGACATACGCTCGCTCGATCTCACGCAGCCCGGAAATCCCCGAGCCCTCTTTTGGTGTGATGACCATGTACTCGTTCGGTGCGTGCGCACCCGAGCCGTGTCCGAATCCGCCAAACACGAGCGGCAGTCCAAGCCGTTCGGTGAATTGGTAGAACGGCGCGCTGCCCGCCAAACGCGGGGAGATCTCGGGCGTCTGCCCGTATTTGTTGAAGACCCCGATGGCGGCCTGCACCAGTGGCGCGTCGACGCTCGTCTGCGCTGCCGGATACCCGGCGAGCTTGCGAATGGTGATGTCGGAAAATCCCTCGGAGTCGAGGTGCCGGCGGATCATCGCAAGCGCCGAGTCGGGGTCGAGTCCATACGGCAGACGTGAGTCGACCTTGGCGGTCGCTCGGTGGGGAAGGATGGTCTTCACGCCCTCGTCGGTGTAGCCACTCCACATGCCGTTGATGTTCAACGTCGGGTGATACAGGTAGCGCATGATCGCGTCGCGCCCGGTCACTCCATCGATCCATTGCCTCACACCCAGGCTCGCTTGCTGTGCTTCGTCGTTCCACGTGTCTGCCATCGCGTTGATGAGACGCTGTTCCTCGTCGGTGGGCGGGCGGACCGCGTCGTAGTAGCCCGGAACGAGGATCGTGTTGCCGTCCTTCGATACCAGCGAGGAGAGGGCCTGGACGAGGCGCAGAGCTGGGGAGTCTACGATCGCTTTGTACGAGCCATGGATCTCGGCCTGCCTGGGGCCTCCCCAGTCACCGCCCGTAGACTCGATCTCGATGTACAGAATGCCCTTGACGCCCAAACTCAAGGCCGAGTTTCCGGCCGGGTCCTGCGAATTGAACGGGAAGAACGCACCGTCGGCGGTCCGGAGGCGATCCGCGAATTGATCGACGAGTTGACCGTAGTGCGGCGAACCCAGTTCCTCCTCGCCTTCAGCCAGTACCATGAGGTTTACCGGAAGCGTCCCTTCGACCGCGATGATCGACTCGATGGCGTTGAGGAACGCGCGCTCAGGTCCCTTCTGGTTCGTGGCGCCGCGCGCCATGAGGATCTCGCCGAGGTCCGATTCTATGACGTTGGCTTGGAACGGATGAGACTCCCAGTCCTCCGGGTTCACCGGTTGCACGTCGTACATCATGTAGACCATGAGCGTGCGCTCGGCGCCGGCGTCGTAGTAGCCCCAGACGCCGGGGTGGCCGTCGGTGGGCACGACCGCGGTCTCCTCGAAACCGAGTGCCTCCAGATCGCCGCGCAGCATTTCGGCCATCTCTTGGATGCCGTCGTTCTGGGCACTGACGGATGGCTGGCGGAGCCAGCGTTGCAGATTGGCGAGGTGCTGCTCGAAGTGCTCGTCGACATACGCGTAAATGGCGTCATGGCTGCCGGCGTATGCGCTCGTCTGAGTAGCGTCGAGCTTCTCTGCGGTTGTGAAGCGGAAGCGTTCGTCGGAGAGTTGCCCGGCCGCTGATGCGCTGAGGCACAACGTGGCTACGGCGGCCAGCCCGAAACGGGTTGGAAGCTTCTTCATTTTTGTGTGATCTCGTCTTGGAAAAACCAGAGGCCCAGAAGTATCGCATCGTAGCCCCATGCAACCGGGGACACTAGAATCCGTGTCCCTCCGTAGGGACGATGTTTCATAAACAATCACCGCTGTTTCGGAGTCGGCGCCATGCGCTTCGTTTCTCGTGGCCTCTTACAGGCCTCGCTACTCCTTTGCGCGCCGCTCACGTTGCACGCGCAGGAGTCCGATCTCGACCCCGATCGAGGCCTTCCGTTGGAGCCCGCCCGCTGGGCGGAGTTCACGACATCTGAGGGCACCTGGATCTCGCTGGACGTCAGTCCTGACGGTCAGACGATTGTTTTCGACATGCTGGGCGACCTCTATGCGATGCCGATTTCGGGCGGCACGGCGGTGCGCCTCACCGAGGGCATGGGACACGACATGCAGCCGCGCTTCAGTCCCGACGGCGAGCGCATCGTGTTCGTGTCCGATCGAAGTGGCGACAACAACGTTTGGCTGATGCCTGCCGCGGGCGGCGAGCCGACGCAGCTCAGCAAAGGAGTGGGCAGCCGTTTCTTGTCGCCGGACTGGGTGCCTGACGGCGACTACATCGTGGTCTCTCGCGCGGCGCCGCGCAGAGGCCTCGAGAAGTTGTGGCTGTATCACGTAGACGGTGGCACGGGCTTGGAGATGGTTGGCGGACCGGGGGGCATGCGCCTCATGGGCCCTGCGATCGACTCCGAGGGCCGCTACGTGTGGCACTCTCAACGCAACGGCACTTGGTCCTATAACGCGATTCTGCCGCAGTATCAGCTCTGGGTCTACGACCGCCAGACCGGCACCCGGACTCCAATGACCAACCGGTACGGGTCCGCTTTTCGCCCGACGCTATCGCCTGACGGTGTGTGGCTCGCTTACGGGAGCCGGCATGACGCGGACACCGGTATCCGGTTGCGCCAATTGGATTCTGGAGAAGAGCATTGGCTCGCGCACCCAGTTCAGCGGGACGACCAAGAATCGACGGCGAACATGGATGTGCTGCCAGGATACTCGTTCACGCCCGAGTCCGACGCCTTGGTCATCTCCTACGGTGGAGGCATCTGGCGCGTGCCTGTCGACGGTTCCGATCCGACCGAGATTCCGTTCACCGTCAACGCGCGCGTTGCGGTCGGGCCCGAGGTCAGCTTCGAGTACCCCATCGAAGACACACCGACCTTCATCGTGAAGCAGATCCGGAACGCTCGTCCGTCTCCGGACGGAAGCCGGATCGTCTTCACGGCACTCGATCGGCTGTATACCGCGACGTTGCCGGACGGCGAGCCGGAGAGGCTCACAGATGAGGAGATTGGCGAGTTCGAGCCGATTTGGTCACCAGATGGGAGCTCGGTCGCGTACGTTACGTGGGACGACGACGCGGGTGACGGCCACATCAAGCGGGTCTCCGCCGGTGGCGGCTCGCCGTCGACAGTGACGACTGCGCCAGCATACTACCAGCAGCTGGCGTGGTCCCCGGACGGCGACCGCATCGTCGCCATCCGTTCCTCGCGCCGCAACGTGCAGGAGGCGATCGATCCGTTCATCGGGCTCGGTCTCGACGCCGAGTTCGTCTGGGTCCCATCAGGTGGCGGCGACCTCACGGTCATCGGACCAACGGGGGGTCGGCAACAGCCGCACTTCACGTCGGATCCGGACCGTATCTATTCCTACGGCCGTTCGAGGGCTGACCCGGTTATGGGCTCCCCAGCGGACGGCCCGACCACACTCGCGCTCGTCTCCACGCGCTGGGACAACACAGATGTGAAGCAGCATCTGCGCGTCACGGCTCGCATCGACGTTTCCGCAGGCAGCGTAGCCGATGGCTACCAGCTGTCGGAGACGTCGGACTTGGTAATGCCGCAGGAGTTCGACGAGGACGGCGAAGCTAGGGAACTGATTCCGGAGCGTTCGGCGGGGCTGGTCCTGATGGCACCGCAGGGCGACATGGCGCTCGCGCAGATCGGGTCTGACGTATACACGATCATCGTGCCTCGGCTCGGGGCCACGGTCCCGACGGTGCAGGTATCCAAGCCCGACTCCGCCGCGGTACCAGTATCGAAGCTCAACGATCTTGGCGTCGAGTTCCCGACGTGGGGCGCGGACGGTCGTTCGGTGCACTGGTCGATCGGGAATGCCTTCCTGTCCTACGATCTCGACGATGCGGCCGGCGACGCGAACTACGTCGCGAGCGAGCAGCGCATCGAAGTGACCGCCGACCGGGATATCCCTCAGGGTACCGTCGTGCTGCGCGGAGGCCGCGCGATCACCATGAACGGTGGCGAGATCATAGAGAACGCCGACATCGTCATCACCAACAACCGAATCACGCGGGTCTCCGCAGGTCCAGGCGCGGTACCGGACGGCGCGCAGGTCATCGACGTCAGCGGCAAGACCATCCTGCCGGGCTTCGTGGACACACACGCGCACATGTGGAACCTGCGGGGCGTCCACTGGGCCAGGCCGTGGATCTATCAGGCGAACCTCGCTTACGGAGTCACGACTACCCGCGATCCGCAGACCGCCTCGACCGACGTGCTCTCCTATGAGGACATGGTGAGAGCGGGGAAAATGATGGGTCCCCGCGTCTACTCGACCGGCCCGGGGGTGTTCTCGGGCGACGCGATCCGCAGCTACGAGCACGCCCTGAGCGTGTTGCGGAAGTACAGCGACTACTACGACACCAAGACTTTCAAGATGTACATGTCGGGTAATCGCCGGCAGCGTCAGTGGCTCATCATGGCAGCGCTCGAGCTCGAGCTCATGCCGACCACCGAAGGCGGCCTCGATTATCGGCTCAACATGACGCACGCCATGGATGGATATCCCGGTGTCGAGCACACGATGCCGATCGTGCCCGCGTACAACGATGTCGTCGAGCTGTTCGAGACGTCGGGCACGACCAACACCCCCACGCTGCTGGTGTCCTACGGCGGCCCCTGGGCGGAGAACTATTACTACACGCATGAAAACGTGGTCGGCGACGAGAAGCTCAACCACTTCACGCCGAAGCGCGAAATCGACTTCAAGGCGCGCCGCCTCCAGACAACAGGCCCGGGGCCGGGTGGCTGGTTCATGGACGAGGAGTACGCGTTCAAGAAGCACAGCGCCTGGCTAGCCGACTTGGTGGAGGGCGGCGGCAATACGGGCATTGGCAGTCACGGACAGCTCCAGGGGCTCGGCTACCACTGGGAACTTTGGAC
>Ga0066369_10000227_pt1 | contig 24082 bp, 22 predicted proteins | sample Knorr_S7_td_Bott_FD_70972 | JGI IMG/M metagenome (GOLD analysis project Ga0066369, IMG submission 70972) | Marine microbial communities from Southern Atlantic Ocean transect - Knorr_S7_td_Bottom_ad_4513_LV_A | ecosystem: Environmental > Aquatic > Marine > Oceanic | place: Southern Atlantic... | reverse complement strand
ATTCATTCTTTATTTTCCCGGTTTGAACTGAATTGGCCTGCACCAGCATTTTTAGGGGGGATTTTACTTTTTGCCATTAAAATGGGTAAATTTCCTGACAAAGTAAGTAAAATTTTTACAATTCATATAATTTACTCCATTTTCCTCGTAGTGCTGGTTACTGCTCAAACCTTTTATCCCCTGTTACCACTCAAAGGAAAATCAGACATTACCAATCGTTATCATGTTTTTTCCTCATTTCCAAACGAATTGCGAAATTACCTTACAGCAGCATCAAAATATAAAAACCATCGGATTATTGCTAATAATTACCAGATTCCATCTATGGTAAACCTATATATAAAACCAGAACTGGAAGCAACTTGTCTTTCTATCGGTTATCATGAAACACTATACTCATTTCTTTACCCGGATGAAAAGCTTATTGGTGGTCATTACCTTTATCTTACCAAAGGCGAAAATTTTCCAACCAACCTAAACCGTTATTTTGATGAGATTCTACCACTTCGTCAATTCAAATCTATGCGAAAGGGAAAGACTATTGCAAAATATAGTTTGTGGTATGTAAAAAATTACCGAGGAAAACAGGTCTATACAAAATTCTAGTAAAAAATACTGATGGCGAAACTCACACAATAATCAGGTCAGGATTTAATAATAGATTCCTGAAAGAATATAAAAAATCTGAAAAAATTATGCTTTAATAACGTAGACTTTTAACTCAGCTTCAAGTCCTGCTGTAATCTTCACCGGTATATTAAAAATCCCTAGGGCTTTAATAGGCTCCTCCATCATAATTGCACTGCGATCTATAGATATTCCCTTGTCCTCTAATGATCCTTGAATGTCCTGTGAAGTTACAGAACCGAATATACGTTCCTCTTCACCTACCTGAACTTCAATTGTAAGGGTAGTCTTTGTAAGTTTTTCAGCAAGAATTTTGTTTGCTTTTTCAACCCTACTCTCTTGTGCTTCCCTAATATGTTTTTTTTCCTCAATCACAGCCATATTTCTTTTCGAAGCACGCAAAGCAAATCCTCGCGGGACAAGATAATTCCTTGCAAACCCGGGTTTTACATTTATAATATCACCCTCAGAGCCAAGCCCTTCAAAATCCTTAAGTAAAATTACATCCATTACGAACCTTCCTGTTCGGTATTAACAAAAGGCATTAAAGCAATATTCCGCGCTCGTTTGATTGCTCTAACCAATTTACGGTGCATTCTTGCACTAGAACCTGTTACCCTTCGCGGCCTGATTTTCCCCTGTTCAGTGACAAATCGCCGCAACAGTCTAGTATCCTTATAATCAATATCTGTAATCCCATTTTCTTTAAAATAGCAAAACTTCCTTTTTGTAATAAATGCCATAACTTCCCCTTTATTCTGTTTTTAACTCTTCTTCAGATTTAAGCACTTCAGGCTCCATTTTTTCTTCGGAACTCTCAATTGTCTCTGATGTATCCTCTTGCTCTTTTTCAACCCTTTCCGCAGCCCTGGGTTTTTCTTCCGTTTTTCCATCATATTTGTCGGGTTTTTTATCCAGCAACACTGTTTGATGTCGTATAATAGATTTATCCAATTTCAAAAACGTTTCAAAACCTTTTAGAAAATTAAATTTTTCAGCTTCAAAATGCAGGATAATAAACGTACCATATTTATACTTTTGGATTAAATAAGCGAGTCGTTTTTTACTCCATATATAGTGATTAATAATCGACACCTTTTTCCCATCTAATTCATTAGCCACATTTTTCATTAGTTGAACTAAACGGTCCTGTTCGTAATTGGGATTAGCAATATAAAGTGTTTCGTAATACCTCATGTTATAACTCCTAAAGTCAAATGACAGCAATCAGGGGTGCAATCACCAATGATACAACTGACATTAATTTAATTAAAATATTCAGGGAAGGTCCAGAGGTATCCTTAAAGGGATCACCTACTGTATCGCCCACAACCGCAGCCTTATGTGCATCAGATCCTTTCTGTAAGATTTCCCCGTTTACTTTCACGCCTTCCTCAATCATTTTCTTAGCATTATCCCAAGCACCTCCGGCATTGGATTGAAAGATCGCCATAAGCACGCCGCATACAGTAACACCTGCCAAAAGACCGCCTAATGTTTCTGGACCGAATACAAACCCAACCAAAACTGGTGAAGAAATAGCTAATATGCCCGGCAACACCATTTCTTTAATAGCAGATTGGGTTGAAATCTCTACGCAACGGCCATGTTCAGCTTTTGTTAATCCAATTTCATAAGTAGAATTATCCTCTTCGGACCAATTTGATTTATCTCCTTTGGCCAAAACTTCCAAAGCTGCCTTCAGTTCAGGAATTTCTCTAAATTGACGGCGTACTTCTTCAATCATAGCCATGGCTGCCCGACCCACTGCGCCCATTGCCATAGATGAAAATAAAAACGGCAGCATTCCTCCAACAAACAGGCCGGCCATTACCGTTGGATTTGAAATATCAATACTGGAAATTCCACTTTGCATCATGAAGGCAGCAAACAGGGCAAGCGCTGTTAATGCAGCAGAACCAATGGCAAAGCCCTTACCAATAGCGGCAGTGGTGTTGCCAACGGCATCAAGTTTATCCGTACGGCTACGGACTTCAGATGGCAGTTCAGCCATTTCTGCAATACCACCGGCATTATCTGAGATAGGTCCATAAGCATCAACCGCAAGCTGAATACCGGTATTGGCCAGCATACCCAAAGCTGCCAGAGCGATACCATATAAGCCTGCAAAATGGTGGGCACCAATTATCGCAGCAGCCAAAATTAGTATGGGTATTGCAGTGGATTGCATACCTACACCCAGGCCTGCAATAATATTTGTAGCGGGCCCCGTTAGAGATTGTTTAGTAATTGATAGTACGGGAGATGATCCGGTTCCTGTATAATGTTCTGTGACAAGTCCTATTCCCAATCCGGCTGACAAGCCTATTACAGTTGCCCAGAAGACACCCATACTTGTGAATGAATACCCGCCCTGTACAAATTCGGAGGGGAGAATGTGTTGAATCAAAAAATAGATAACTGCAATCATAATAAAGGAACTTCCAAACTCTCCTTTATTCAGAGCTTTTTGAGGATCACCGCCTTCTTTCACTGATACCATAAATGTCCCCAGAATTGAAACTAAAATTCCGGCTGCTGCAATGTATAAAGGTAGTAATACAAAATTTAATCCCATAACTGCTCCTAATACCATAGAACCAATAATTGACCCCACATAGGATTCAAAAAGGTCGGCACCCATACCAGCAACATCGCCCACATTATCACCCACATTATCAGCGATGGTGGCCGGATTTAATGGATGGTCTTCCGGAATCCCCGCTTCCACTTTTCCTACCAAATCAGCACCAATATCAGCGGCTTTAGTGTAAATACCTCCACCCACACGGGCAAACAAAGCAATGGAAGAAGCACCTAAAGAAAAACCAGTAAGAATATCTAATACGCGCCTCAATTCAGTTTCATTAGAGACTCCATACTGATAAGAATATATTGTGTATAAAATCCCTAATCCAAGAACACCAAGCCCAACAACGCTTAACCCCATAACTGAACCGCCCGTAAAAGCCACTTTCAATGCGGGAGCCAATCCCCTCTGGGCGGCATTTGTTGTTCGAATGTTTGCTCTGGTAGCCACTCTCATACCAAGGAAACCGGCTAAACCGCTTGCAAATGCACCCACAATAAATGATACAGCTATCAGCTCGGTCCCGTCACCTTTAAATGAATACCCTACAAATAGTACTACCGCAACAGACAACACAAAAACACCTAAAATTCTATATTCGGCTTTTAGGAAGGCCATAGCCCCCTCAGCTATGTTAGCGCCAATTTGCTTCATTCGGTCGGATCCTTCATCCTGGTGGTTAATCCAGCTTGTCTTCCAAAATGCATACAGCATGGCTACCACACCAGCACCAATCACATAATACAGACCATTCATTAAATCCCTTCCTGTTTATTTTTTTTCATTAAATTGGTTCATTGTTTCTTTTATGTCATGTGTAAGAAAATAATCTATTCCATCACATGCTCTTTCAATCATTTCATTAACTTTTTCTTTCCAGTCCTTTGGAAACGGAGACAGCACATATCGTTCAGACGGCCCCATCTTATTTTCAGAGGCAATTCCCATACGCAAGCGATTAAAATAGTCCGATTCCAGTTGGTAGATAATGGATTCCACCCCCTTATGACCTCCGGATCCTCCATTAGACCTAAACCGCAAAGTTCCCAGGGGAAGATCAATATCATCATAAACCACCAGCAATTCCTCCGGGGTGTTCTGGAAATACCTACAATAGTCCGCTACTGCCACGCCACTGCTGTTCATATAGGTGGTCGGTTTTACAAGAACAATGTCGCTGGATTTTGCCAGTAAATAATCGCTTTTTCCTGCTTGAAAATTCAAAGATCGTTTTTTGGCAAACCTATCTAAAACCCAGAAACCGAAATTGTGCCTCGTCGCTGAATATTTCCTGCCGGGGTTTCCTAAACCCACGAGGACAGTCATTATTCAGAAGCCGCTTTTTTGCCCTGTGATGCATCATCACCTTCAGCAGCAGGCTTTTCGTCGTCTTCGGCCTCACCTGCTTCAATTGGAACACCTTCTTCGTCCAGTAATACTTCTTCTTCAACCTCAACAACAGGCTCTTCCTCTTCTTTGGGTGGCTGAACACTTACAACTGTCAAATCAATTAATGTTAAAATATCCAGTTCTTTTGAAACAGAAATATCTGCAACAGTTAAGCTACTGCTCATTTCAAGCTCTGTGATGTCTATTGTTACTTGTTCAGGAACATTTTCAGGAAGGCAACTGACTTCAAGAGAAGTAAGACTCTGCATCATAACCCCACCTTCATTTACCCCGATTGATTCCCCAACAAAAGTTATTGGCACTGAAATAGTGATTTTTTCCTCTCGTCTTACACGCATTAGATCAATATGAATAATTTCATCAGTTATTGGGTGGTATTGAACTTCTTTTATCATTGCATACTGTTTGTTTCCATCCAGTTCCAACTCGAAGATATGGCCGCCCGAATGAAGAGATTTCAAAAATGTTTTTCTATCAAAAGAAAGATTTATACTCTCTTCGCCTTTATAATAGAAAATACCTGGAATTTTTCCTTCTTGTCTCAGAACCTTTGCTCCTTTAGAGCCAACGGTCGTTCTTTTTATTGTTTCTAAGTATTTATATTGCGGTGTCATTTTATAAACTCCTTATTAAAAATTAAAAAGAGCACTTACAGACTCTCCTTCATAAATCCTGCGAATTGCTTCGCCAAAAACACCCGAAACTGTTACAAAACGCATGTTGGGGAGCCTTTTTTCCTCAGGTACAAAAACTGTATCTGTAAAAATAAATTGTTTTATCGGTGATTTTTCCAATCTTTCTATTGCTTTTCCTGACAAAAGAGCATGGGCTGCAACTCCAATAACAGAACGCGCGCCGTTTTCAATAGCCTTTTCCGCAGCATTTACCGTTGTGCCTGCTGTATCAATCATATCGTCAATGATTATAACATCCTTGTTTTCTAAGTCACCAACGAGATTAACAACTTCCGCTTTGTTGGGGGCATATCTCCGCTTATCGATTAGAGCAAAATGCATTCCAAGCCGTTTTGCATAAGCTTGACTAATTTTCACTGAACCAACATCCGGAGATAAAACGACAGACTCCTCTGGAATTAGCTCAAGATTTTTAATCTCATCTAATAAAACCATCCGGCTATACAAATGATCAAATGGTATAGAGGCAAATCCTTGGATTTGAGTTGAATGAAGGTCCATACTAATTATCCTGCCTGCTCCTGTTGCCGTAAAAATATCTACCATCACCCGTGAAGAAATTGGCACTCGCGGAGTGTCTTTCCTGTCTTGACGGCCGTAACCAAAATATGGAACAACAACAGTCACTCGTTTTGCTGACGCTCTCACTGCCGCATCCACAAGAAGAGTCAATTCAATAATATTTTCAGCGGGACTGTTGGTAGATTGTATTATAAAAACATCCTTACCCCGGATATTCTCCTCGTATTTAATCCAGAGTTCACCATCTGAAAAGTTTTTGATAGTCACTTGACCCAAGGGAATTTCAAGATACGCTGTAATACGAGCAGCAAGACCAGGATTACTTCGTCCTGAAAAAACCTTTAAATCGTTTAATTTTTTCTGCATAATTGCTGGGGAGTAGGGAATCGAACCCCAACCGCCGGGACCAAAACCCGGTGTCCTGCCGTTAGACGACTCCCCACAATATTTATTGTGTTAAAAATTGTATTAGCCAAAATAAAAACAATAAATTCTATCTAAATTATTATTCAGTGATTTATCGGAAGGGTGAGAACGGTTTGATATCGAGATTGAAAGTAAGACTGGGCTGTTTGTGCGTCTGCTTCTTCGTCAAAAATTCCAAACACAGTCGAACCACTGCCCGACAAACTGGTAAATTTAGCACCTCTCTCCGAAAGCTTATCCTTGATACTGCCAATTTCTGGATATGCTGGAATAACTATTTTTTCAAAATCATTTTGAATGAACTTAAAGGACAAATTACCTTCCTTTAAAAAGCTGGCGAAGTTAGGTCTTTGATCAGAACAGTTCAAATGATTTTTTATTTTTCCATATGCCCATTTAGTATTAATAAAAATATTTGGAATAATCAAAAGATATGTACCAGTAACCAATTCAATTGGTTCCAATTCATTACCGACGCCATCACCAACCTGAGTTTTCCCACTAATAAAAAACGGAACATCAGCACCAATCTCAGTTGAAATTGTTTCGAGAATTTTATTATCCAGAGCCAAATGATACAATTTATTCAGCCCTTTTAATACTGTAGCTGCATTACTGGAACCCCCTCCAAGACCAGAGCCGGGAGGAATTAATTTTTCAATTTGAATTTTTATTCCCCCAACATTCGGGAAGTGACTCTTTATTATTTTATATGCTATAGCACAACTATTAGTTTCATCATCAGGTATTCCAGACTTATCAACTGTTAAAGAACATCCATCAGCCTGTAAAGAGAGAATTATTTTATCGTGAAAATCTAATTCCTGAAATATTGTATGAATGTTATGATATCCATCGGGTCGTCTTTCGAGGATTTTCAATCCTATATTAACTTTAGCAAAAGACCGAAGGATTAATCTGTTCACGTTATCATTCCAACTTTGATAAAGATGCAATAGCCAGGGCACCCCAGCCTTTGCTTTCACCAATAAACCCAAGATGATCAGTGGTTGTTGCCTTGATGGAGATGTTTTCTTTGTCCGTTTGAAGGGCCTTGGCAAGCTTAAGCTGCATTCCAGGAATAAACTGTCCAATTTTTGGTTTTTGAAGTATCACTACTGTATCGACATGTTCCAGTTTATAACCCGCAGAAAGAACTTTTTCTAATGTAATTGATAAAAAATATGTACTATCCATCCCTTTCCATTTATTGTTATCGCTGGGAAAAAATTGTCCGATATCCCCAAGATTGGCGGCACCCAGAATTGCGTCTATAATAGCATGAATCAATGCATCTCCATCTGAGTGCCCGTCAGAGCTGAATTCCCCTAATATTTTGGTCCCTCCAACAACAAGATGGCTTCCCTTTTTTAAAGGGTGAATATCATATCCTATGCCCATTTTAACCATATCGTTCTTTCCAAATTGCCTCTGCAATGACCCAATCTGCCGGTGTTGTTATTTTTATATTTTCTGAGGTCCCTTCTACAATTGAAACACAATATCCAATCCGCTCTAACAAAAAGGCTTCATCTGTACCAGTAACTCCATCAGCATCAGCAGATTTAAGCGCCTCTTCAAGTTTTTCTCTTTGAAAAGATTGTGGCGTTTGTGCCTGCCAAATTTCACCACGGTTTATTGTCTCTTTAATCCTGTTATTCTTTACCCTTTTTATCGTATCCTTCACCTTAGTTGCTATAATTGCGCCGTCATATTCATCACATCTTTTTATTGTATCATTAATCATATCTTTCGTTACAAAAGGACGAACAGCGTCATGAATACATACCAGCTTACACTCGTTCGTGAGGGCTTTTACTCCATTAGAAACTGAATCCTGCCTTCTTTCTCCACCAGAAATGACACTTATATTTTTCGTTTTAGGTATTGAATTTACTTGTTTTTCAATCTCCTTAACTCGCCCCCCAGGAACAACAACTACAATTTCATAAATAAGGTCTGATTGTAAAAAAGGGGTTAACGCATGACTAAGCAGGGAGCTTCTCCTTAATAATTTGAACTGCTTTTTTTCACCAAATCTACTGCCTTTCCCTGCCGCTGGGATCACTGCTCCTGCAATTAAATTATTGGATTTCCTCTCAGATATCATTACAGAAAATTAGAACCATTAGGAACCCCCGAATATTATATAATTAACATTGCATCGCCATAACTCAAAAAACGATAATCATGTTTTTTGGCCTCTCGATAGGCTTTAAGAATAAAGTCATGTCCAGCAAAGGCTGATGACATCATCATAAGCGTGCTCTTGGGTAAATGGAAATTTGTCACCAATCCATCAGCCATCTTAAACTTATAAGGTGGATAAATAAATTTGTCTGTCCAGCCGCGTTTCGGGGAAACCTGAAATCCCGAAACCACGACTGTTTCAATTGCGCGAGCTGTCGATGTACCAACCACAATAACTTTTCGACGTTTTTTCTTCGCTTCATTGATAGCAAGTGCTACAGCAGGAGACAGTTCAAAATATTCAGAGTCCATTTGATGGCGGTTTAAATCTTCAACCTGAACAGAACGAAAGGTTCCAACACCAATATGAAGTGTAACAAAACCAATCTTGACTCCTTTTGTTTTTAGCTTATCTAACAATCTTTTTGTAAAGTGAAGACCAGCGGTTGGAGCAGCAACCGATCCCCGCTTCTCTGCAAAAACTGTTTGATAACGCTGTTTATCCTTGTACTCTATAGGTCGTTTAATATATGGGGGCAGAGGTGGTGTGCCAATTTTTTCTATAATCTCATGAATGTTTTTCCCCTCTTCATATTCAAACCGGACAACCCTTCCTCCAGAAATAGTATTATCGATAACATCACAATAAATTTTAGGTGTAAAAACCAATTTATTTCCAATACGAACCTTCCGCGCTGGCTTGACCATCGCTTCCCAAAGATTATTTTCCAGTTCTCTGAGAAGAAAAACTTCAACTGTTGCATCTGTATGATCTTTAATAGCAAAGAGCCTCGCAGGATATACTTTTGTGTTGTTAAACAAAATCAGATCGTTTTTTCTCATATAATCAGATATATTAAATATCTTACGATGCTCTATTTTTTCTGTATCTTTATGAAGAACCATTAACTTGGCATGATCGCGTCTTGGAGATGGATGTTGAGAAATATATTTTTTCGGAAGTGGAAATTCAAATTCTGCTAATTTATATTTTACTTTTTTATTAATCATTAAATATTCCCTGTTGTGTTTTTGGTGTTCGTCCCAGCAGCCTGAATGCTCGCTCTTGCGCAACTCGGCCCCTGGATGTACGTTGAATAAAGCCTTCTTTTATTAAAAACGGTTCGTATACATCAGCCACTGTGGAAACATCCTCACAAATAGCCACAGCAAGAGAACCAACCCCAACTGGGCCACCATTGAATTTATCTACAATCGTTGATAAAATTCTTCTGTCCATATCATCTAAACCGTTTTTATCAATCCCCAAAATTTCAAGGGATGCTTTTGCAACCTCTTTTGTTATTTTCCCGTCTGCTTTTACTTCTGCATAATCCCTTGTTCGATTTAAAATACGATTTACAACCCGGGGAGTTCCACGAGAACGCCTTGCAATTTCCATTGCAGCATTGTTGCTTATCTCTACACTCAAAATCTCTGCCGAACGTCTAATGATGTGGAAAAGATCCTGTGAATTATAGTAATCTACTCTTAAAACCACCCCAAAACGATCTCTTAGGGGAGACGTCAGATTTCCCAGCCGAGTTGTTGCCCCAATCAAAGTAAAGGGTTCAATACTCAGCTGGACGCTCCTAGCACTGGGACCTTTATCAATCATTATATCTATAGAATAATCTTCCATTGCAGAATAAAGATATTCTTCCACAATACTGTTTATTCTATGAATCTCATCAATAAAAAAAACATCTCTGCTTTGTAAGTTTGTGAGCATTCCCGCCAAGTCGCCTGCACGTTCAAGGACTGGTCCTGAAGTAGGTTTAATATTTACATTCATCTCCTTTGCGATAATATTTGCCAGCGTAGTTTTTCCTAACCCCGGGGGACCAAAAATTAGAACATGATCCAAAGACTCATTACGCTGGTTCGCTGCTTCGATATAAAGTTTTAAATTACTTACTATGTCTTTTTGTCCAATAAAATCATCAAAAAGAGAAGGACGAAGAGATTTCTCTATCACTAGATCTTCTTTAATAGGGATAGGGTTGGTTATATGTATTTCCGTCATTTTTATAGTAAAATCACATTAAAAAAGTATTATTACAGTTTAGAAGTTAAGAATGAAATTAAGGGTTTTACAAGGATGGGCTAGATTATTGTCGCTTTGAAAATTATTACTAAATTCTCTCAACACTTAACTGGCTTAAAAAAATTTCCGTAAAAACTTCCCGGTATATGAATGAGAATTATGGATTAAATCTTCCGGTGTACCTGAAAATATTAGGTTTCCCCCTTCGTCACCTCCCTCAGGGCCAAGGTCAATAATCCAATCCGCAGATTTAATTACGTCAAGATTGTGTTCAATTACAATCACTGTATTCCCTCGATCAACTAGCTTTTGAAGCACAGAAAGAAGCATCCGGATATCCTCAAAATGCAATCCGGTTGTTGGCTCATCAAGAATATAAAGTGTTCTATCATTACTGGCCCTGGATAATTCCGCAGAAAGTTTAACCCTTTGTGCTTCTCCGCCAGATAAGGTGGTTGCTTGCTGCCCTAAACAAATATAACCTAGGCCAACTTCATTTAAAGTGATAAGTTTTTTCTTTATTGAAGGAATGTTTTCAAAAAATATTAATGCTTTTTCAACAGACATAGACAGAACATCCGCTATTGTTTTCCCCTTATACTTTACCTCCTGTGTTTCACGATTATATCTTTTCCCCTTACATACTTCACAAACCACATATACATCAGGCATAAAATTCATTTCTATTTTAATAATTCCATTTCCTCTACACACCTCACATCTTCCTCCTTTAATGTTAAAAGAAAAGCGACCTGACTTATATCCTCGGATCTTGGATTCAGGTAGTTGAGCAAAAAGGTCACGAATATAGGTGAAAACCCCCGTATAGGTGGCGGGGTTTGAGCGTGGAGTTCTGCCAATGGGTTTTTGATTAATTTCCACTGCCTTTTCCACATACTTCAATCCCTCAATCGAACCAAATGAAAGCGGATATTTCCTCGCTCCATGAATATCCCGGGCTAATATTGGATAAAGAGTTTCATTTACAAGAGTACTCTTCCCGCTTCCCGAAACTCCCGTGACAAGAATAAATCTTCCAAGAGGGAACTCAATGTCTATTTCTTTTAAATTATTTCCACGAGCTCCTATCAATTTTAATGATTCTTTGTGCCCTCTACGGCGCTTAACAGGAACCCGTATTTCTTTTACACCTGAAAGATACTTTCCGGTGATAGATTTTTTACACTGAGCTAATTGTTTTGGTGTCCCGGAAAAAACAATTTCCCCTCCCTGTATTCCAGCCCCGGGCCCTAAATCAATTACATGATCTGCCGTTTCTATCGTTTCTCTATCATGTTCAACAACTAAAATCGAGTTCCCTAAATCGCGAAGTTTCTTTAATGTATTCATAAGTCGTGTATTATCTCTGGGATGAAGACCTATAGAAGGTTCATCAAGAATGTATAATACTCCCATAAGCTGAGATCCAATCTGCGTTGCCAAGCGTATACGTTGTCCTTCGCCCCCTGATAAAGATGTGGCGGAACGATCTAATGTCAAATAATCCAAACCTACATTTACTAAAAATTTCAGGCGTTCCTTTAACTCTTTTAAAATCTGAGAAGCGATTAAATACTCTGTTTTTGATAGTTTAAGACCAGTAATAAAAATTAAAAAATTCTTTATGGACATTCGGGAAAAATCTCCAAGATTTTTTCCTCCAATCACAACCGCTAAACTTTCTTTTTTCAATCTTGAACCCTGACATTCAGAACAAGGACGCATGCTCATAAACTGTTCTATCCATTCACGAATGCCTGGGGATTTTGTCTGCTTATACCTTCGCATCAGGTTGGGTATCACTCCTTCCCACCCTCCAGTATATGTTCCTTTCCAGCGCTTGGAAGAATAAAACATGTTTAATTTTGTTTTTCCTGTGCCATAAAGAAGAATTCTCCTGTTTTCAGAACTTAATCTGAACCATGGCGTCGTAAAATCAAAGCCATAATACTTTGAAAGGCTTTTCAATATACTGCTATACCAATTTCCCCGGGGCTGTTCCCCAAGGGGTACAATTGCCCCTTGAATAAGTGATTTCTTTTTGTCTGGAACCACTAATTCCGGATACACCTCCATATGGGAGCCTATCCCGTCACATTGCGGACAGGCTCCATAGGGAGAGTTAAACGAAAACATTCTGGGCGTTATTTCTTCCAATGAAACTTCACAATGGGGACAAGCAAAATGCTCACTGAACAAATAATCTTTATCCGAAACTTTATGTATAATAAGCAAACCAGAACCAATTTTCAAGGCTAGTTCTACTGACTCTGTTAAGCGCTCCATAAAGTTTCCATCCAAAACCAGCCGATCTACTACTACCTCTATTGTATGTTTCTTTTGTTTCTCAAGATGAATGTTTTCTTCAATCGAGTAAATCTTACCCTTGATTCTTACTCTAATAAACCCTTCTTTTTTTATGCCGTTCAGGACGCCCCTATGTTCTCCTTTGCGACCTCGTACAACGGGTGCTAAGATATAAATTTGAGAACTCTTACTGAATTTTTTCACAGTATCTACAATTTGCTGTACTGTCTGGCGCTGGATTGGGCGGTCACACTTCCAACAATGAGGTCGTCCAATGTGAGCAAAAAGGAGGCGAAGGTAATCATGTATTTCTGTCACCGTTCCCACCGTAGACCTTGGATTTCTCGCTGTCATTTTTTGTTCAATTGATATCGCAGGAGAAAGACCTTCAATATAATCAACATCCGGCTTTTCCATTAATCCGACAAATTGCCTGGCATAGGAGGAGAGAGATTCCACATATCTTCTTTGTCCTTCAGCATAAATAGTGTCAAAAGCCAGAGAAGATTTTCCGGACCCTGATAAACCCGTAATTACAACTAATTTATCTCTGGGAATTTCCAGATTAATATTTTTTAGGTTATGCTGTCGAGCTCCCCTAATGAGTATTTTAGTTTTAGTCAAGTTTTCATTTTTCCTTCTATTTAAAAACGAACTAAAAATTTACTGATTTTTTTAAATTCCCTCAAAAACAGATTTGTTATTTTATTACCAGGTAAATTGCTTCTTATAATTGGCTGAAAAATTTATTCAAAAATATTTTTGTTCATCTCCACAATCAGGGTTACATTTCACAATGGGCTCCCTAAAAAACCATATTCTCATCTCAATGCCTCATATGCAGGATCCTTGTTTTGGAAAAACAGTCATTCTAATTTGTGAACACACAAAAGATGGCGCTATGGGGCTTATTGTTAATCGTCCATTTAAAGAGCCCGATATGATAGATTTATTTTCAGAAATATATCAGGAAACAGAAAATATTTTCAAAGTAGTTCCTACTATATATTTTGGCGGCCCTGTTATGATTGAGCGGGGGATTGTTCTTCATTCATCTGAATACAAGAGAAAGGGTACGATCAAAGTCTCAGATGATTTTGCACTCACCAGCCATAAGTTTATTCTTCAAGATATCAATTCTGGGAAAGCACCCGAGTCTTATAAACTTGTTCTTGGACATGCCGGGTGGACCAAAAGCCAACTCGAAAGAGAAATCGAGCGCAGCGATTGGCTACTTCAGCAAACTTCAAAAGAGTTTGTATTTAACACGCCTGATGATGTTATGTGGAATCAAGCAGCAAAAGGTTTGGGGATTCAAACAACACAAATAACAGGAATTGGGGGAGTAGCCTAAAAGGCATTAAAGCTCCAAAGTAAAAATTTTACTTGCATTTTGATCAAGCAAGTGTAGAATTTCTAACGACATATGACAAACAAGACAACAGTTAATTTACTTTTACCATGTTTTCTTCTCATGATTCTCTTGAGTCTTGCGGGATGTAGAGAAGATTCACCTGGCCGTCATTTACAACTAGGAAATTGGTACGTCCAAAAGGGATTATTAGAAGACGCGGTTCTTGAATTCCGTGAAGTAATCCGATTAATACCTTTTACTCATCAAGACATATCCAGAGAAAAATTCAAAATGCTGGGCACTGCTCATTATAATCTTGCCTTGGTTTATACAAAAAAAGGCTGGTGGGACTTTGCTCTTGAAGAAGCCCGAAACAGTTTCAATCTTCAGCCAACAGCAAGCCACTATGATTTAGTGCAGATAATTAAAAAACGTAAAGAATTAAACCCCAAAAAAGCCGGACAATAATTCGTTTTTGGTTTCTGCTTTTTCTTTCTTTTCTAACTTCTAATTAAATATAATACCGGGGTTACTCAAGCCCCATACTTCTTAAAAAAGCATCGGAGTTGGATTCCCGCCCAAGAAACTCCCTCACAAGTGATATTGGCTCCTCTGTGCCTCCTTTTTCAAGAATGATTCTGCGATACCGAAATCCTTCTTCCTCATTCATTATGCCTTCTTTTTCGAAAATAGAGAACATATCCTGAGCATATACTTCAGACCATTTATACCCATAATATGCTGCTCCATACCCATTAAGGTGTCCAAACGCTGCTTCCATATGCGTCCCATCCTGATATGGATAAAAGGTAATGTCATTTTGCAAGGATGAAACAACTTCCGTTATAGTTTGTGAGCCATCCGGATTAAATCCATCATGGAGGGTAAAATCTAATACTCCGTAAAACACCTGTTGCAGTGCTTTTGTACCGGAATTCACATTTTTAGCCGCCAGCATTTTATCCAATAGCTCATCAGGAATTACCTCACCTGTCTTATAATGCTTCGCAAACAGTGAAAGCGATTCTTTCTGCCATACCCAATTTTCCAGCATTTGGGAGGGAGCTTCCACAAAATCACGCGCGACAGATGTACCTGCATAACTCATCAATGGTGATTTTGTCAGCACTCCGTGGACCAAATGGCCAAATTCATGAAAATAGGTTTCAACATTGTCATGAGTTAACAATGAGGGCTGAAACTCTGTCGGTTTCGGGAAATTACACACTAACGCTGTTGTCGGTTTTGTATACCCGTCATCCGTCATCTTGCCCATTGTAACCGAAAATGCAGCTGCGTGTCCATATTTATTTGCTCTTGGAAACATATCCAAATAAAACCGCCCAATTAATTCTTTCGTTTCATTATCAAAAACTTCATACATCAGGACATCTTCGTGCCAAACAGACGGCTTTTCTGTTTGCTTAAATGTTATATTAAACAATCGTTGGTATACTGTAAAAAGTCCATCAGTAACATTAGTAAATTCAAAATATTGTCTCACTTCTTCCGGATCAAGTTGAAAACGTTCTTTTAAAAATAAATTTTCATAAAAGCCCGCTTCCCACGGATAAATAGTAACAGCAGTTTTTCCTGTTCTTTTTGATTTTATTTTCAGCATTTCTGCAACATCCTGTTCACCTTTCTGACGTAATTTACTTTTCAAGTCATTTTCAAAATTCCAAACATTTTCAGGGTTTTTGGCCATACGATCTTCTGTGCGATACTCAGCGTAAGTCTTATATCCTAATATTTCTACAAGCTCACGTCTCTTCCTGATGATATCATTTAACACCTCAAGATTTGACCCTGTTGCTCTATTGTTAAATTTGTACTTGAGTTCTTTCCTGGTTTTATCCGACTCAGAGAAATCCATGAAGGGAACATAGGATGGATAAGACATGTCCACTGCATAGGTCCCATTTGATTGAATTCTTTCTTTTTTGTAGTTTTCTGGAAGTCCTTTTATTTCATCTTCAGTCACAAAAAGTGTGTCTTGAAAATCAGAAATATTTTTACTGAATTTCAAACCAAGGTCAGAAAGTTCATTAAATACTTTTTTCACCTGGTCTCTTTTTTCTTTCGGTAAACCAAAGCCGCTGCGCTTATAATCCAGCAAAGTATCTTTTAAATATTTCTTTTTATATCCTGTCAGGTTTTTTGCTCCATTTGAATTTGAGTACACAATAACTGCATTATAAAGATCTTCATTCAGCGCAAGATCCGTCAAATATTTTTGAATCTGCCTGCTGGATTCCAAACCCTCCTCTCTTATTGCTTCGTTGGTGTGGGTTGATCCCATAAGATATCCGGGGCTCCAAACAGATTCTATGACAGCATATATATCATCAATACGAACCATGGTATTGTCAAAGGTTCGTTCAGTAGCCAGGATGGCGAGAATTTCATTAATGATTTGATTGGCTGACTCTAAAACATACTTAGTTGCTTCATCAATATGCCCTGCACGTAAATTAGCAAAATCATGAACTTCATTAAAACCAACAACCAGTGGATTTTTGATTGTTCTGCTGTCAGTTGGGCTGTGCTTCATTTCTAGTGTTGATGAACAGGACAATTGCAAAAAAATCAATGCGACCGATAGGGTAATAATTACTTTTTTATTTATATATATTTTCAAAACTGACCTCCTGGCAAATTAATTACTTTATTTACAGTATTTCTACAAAATCTAAGCTGGTATCCCATAAAGTATTTTACACCATCCCTGAGCGGTGTTCTCCGCCATCACAATAAATAATTGAACAATTTATAAAATCCGCTTCCGGTTTCATCAATAGTGAAATGGTGTTGGCGACATCTTCCGGTTGTGTTGTCCTCCGCATGGGGTTTCTTTTTTTTGTATTATCAATCCACTCTTCCCATCTATCTGTAATTTTTGTCAGGGCTCTTGTGGGCGTCACTCCGGCCTGAACGGCATTGGCAGTAATTCCATACTGTCCCAGTTCCCAGCCAATCTGCCTGATAATGGCTTCCATAGCGACTTTTGCAACACTAACCGGACCATAACCTTCCATAGCAACATAATTGCCTTCACTGGTAAGCCCTAAAATTCTGGAGCCTTTTCCCAACAGGTCCGCTTCAAATAGTTTTTGTGTCCAGTATAAAAGTGAATTTCCCATGATGTGAACGGTCATGTCCATCTGTTTTTGATTTACCGGTTTATCACCAAAAAAATTGGTAGTAGTTCCAAAGGCAATGGAATGGAGTAGAAGCTTTAACGGATCACCTCCTGTTAATTCTTTAATTTTGGGGATGTATTTATCCATGGTTTCCTGGGAGGCGGCATTGGTGTTCCAGAACACTACCTTCCCGCCATTCAAGTTCGAAATCTCCTCTTTAGTTTTTTCCGCTTCCTTTTTCGGTTCACCTCTGTCAAAGTGAAATCCTAATATTCCATATCCTAGTTCAGCCAATTTTTTTGCTGTTGCGCCGCCATGACCCGTGGAACAACCTAATATTAAAACCCAAGCTGACATACTACCTCCATAAATTCACTATTAAATATTGGATATATAAAGTCGTGTTTAATAAAAAATAAAATTTAATGACTGCAGCAAAAAGAAGAGAACATTCAATATTCTATTCAGAGTAAATCATCCCATTAACTCAGAAGACAGTTCCCATGTCTATTCATCTTCGTCCTCTTCGTCCCCATCTTCATAATAATCACCGTAATAATCATACTCTGGTGGATAGGCATAGTATGGTGTAAATTCATCCGGCTCATCACTTTTTTCTTCTTTGTGTTCAGCTTCCTGTTTAACAACAATAACCCGAGGAGAGGCTTCATTATCTGAGTCTTTAATAGCTTTGTTGACAAGCTCCTTTTCCCTGCTTGTCAACAAATTCTTTCCCAATCCTTCGTTTCGGTTAAACAACATGCCTGTTAATACACTGAAAAACAGCACAAGCAAGGCAAATACAGCACCTTCCTCCTGGAGTTCAATTCCTCCAAACATGTTTGGTTTTGTTCCATAAAACAGAAAAACTCCAATAGCTAATAAGCCCCCAAATACAATGATAATATTTCCAAATATATCCGGAACAGAAATCTCCATAATCTTCATATAAAGAAACCAGGTAAGTATGCCCGCAAGAGGAATGAGTATACTTAATAAATAATTTCCTGTGACTATAACTGCAACAAATCCGATTACCGCACCAAGCGGAATAAGATAACCCAAGCCCGATTTTATATCATTTCCCATTTTTTACACTCCTGTAATACAATATTTACTGACAATTTAATTGGAAATTTGCTTGAATTTATACCTAAAATCAAGACAATTCATTTTCTTTCCTATTAACTTCTCACATTCCGTAAGTTTGTGTTTTATTAATGAAATTCAAAACAAAATGAACAGAACAGATAGAATCAAAATTGGGGTAATTGGAGTAGGACATCTTGGCAAACACCATGTAAAACATCTCTCTGAGATTTCTGAAGCAAATCTTATAGGTGTATTTGATATGGATCGTGATAAAAGTAATTCTATCTCAAAAAAATATAATACCAAAACTTTTGATGATTTACATACACTGATTCAATCCTGTGAAGCGCTTTCTATTGTAACTCCAACCCAACATCACGCAGGAATTGCAGAAGAATGTCTCCGCAGTAAAAAACATATTTTTATAGAAAAACCAATTACAAGCACACTGCCGGAAGCGGATAATCTTTTGCGCTTGGCTGAAGATTCAGGTACAATCATTCAAGTGGGGCATATTGAACGTTTGAATCCTGCTTTACTTGCCCTCGATTCGTATACTCTCAAACCAAAATATATTGAAGTTCAAAGGCTTGCTCCCTATACAGCCCGGGGTACTGAGGTTCCTGTGGTTTTAGACTTAATGATTCATGATATCGATATCGTTCTGGCGTTGGTCAAGTCTCCAGTAAAAACTATTCACGCCAGCGGTTTATCAATTATGACCGACTCTGTTGATATCGCAAATGCCCGAATTCACTTTGAAAATGGAACCATCGCAAATATTACTTCCAGTAGGATCGCCAAAGATAAGGTAAGAAAACTGAAGGCATTCCAGGATGAAATGTATGTCACTATTGATTTTTTGCTAGGATTAACTGAGGTTTACAGAGTTGTAAATAAAAAGGATCCAAACGCACTAATGTCCGTTCCTTTAAACGAAACGGGGGGGAGTAAACAAATAGTTTATGAAAAACCACTCGTACAAGCAGCAGACCCTCTTCGTATGGAACTCTCCAATTTTATTGATTCAATTAGGGGAAATGCAACACCCGCTGTTTCTGGCGCTAACGGAAGGGAGGCTCTCAAGGTTGCCATACAAATTCATGAAATGATTCTAAAAGATTTACACTAATATTCTTCATTACTTATTTCACTCTAAAATCATACATATTTAAACTATTCTGATTTTATGACTCAAACATCTGAAAACGCCAACCAAAAAAAACTTAGCTTTTTTGTCATTGCCGGAGAAGAATCTGGAGACATTCATGGATCAGGGCTTATCACCGCCATGAATAAAATATATCCAACCTGTCAGTTTGTTGGTCATGGTGGTAATAAAATGGCAGCGCAGGGAGTCCACATTCTGGAACACATTGATAATTTATCAATGGTAGGTTTTTCAGAGGTCATAAAACATTTGCCCTATATGAAACGAGTAATGACTCAAACCATAAAAAAGATAACCGAAATCAACCCAACACGAATTATTCTCATAGACTATCCGGGGTTTAATCTACGACTCATAAAAAAAATTTCATCTTTTGGAATTCCAATAACGTATTTTATTCTGCCGCAAGTCTGGGCCTGGAAAGAAAACCGTGTCAGAATTATCCATGATTTTGTAGATCAATCTCTCAGTATTTTCCCTTTTGAACCAGCCTGGTTTAAGGAGAGGGGGGTCCGTGCTCATTATGTTGGGCACCCTTTTTCTGAATCCTCCCCGCCAAAAATTTCACGCAGAGATTATTTTAAAAACCATAATTTAGATCCAAAAAATCCACTCCTAGTGCTTATGCCCGGAAGTCGACAACAGGAAGTAGATAGACATTGGAATATACTACTAGAGACAACAAAAATTCTAAGCTCGTCAATTCCAAACCTCCAGGTCATTGTTGGAAAAGCACCACCAGTAACACTCCCGTCAAAACCTGAAAATTTTTGTATTGAACACGATTCCAAAGCAGCTCTTCATTTTGGAAGCGCAGCGATTATCGCTTCGGGCACAGCCACACTAGAGGCTGCGGTAGCAGATATTCCATTTATTGTATGTTATCGGATGTCTTCATTCTCCTGGTATCTCATAAAATGGCTCTCAAAATTATCATACGCTTCAATGGTCAATTTAATTAGTAATAAAGAAGTTGTACCTGAATTTCTTCACAATAGAATGACTCCGAACAATCTTTCGAAAGCGATTTTACCTCTTATAATCGATCCGTCAGAAAGAAAGTCTATGTGTAATGATTTTGAGCAGGTAAGAAAATTATTGGGAGAGCCCGGTGTATATGATCGGCTGGCGAAAGAAATTTTAAGGAAACATGTGTCGTGTTAAAATCTATATGTGTCGGGTTTTTAGGAAAGTGGCTCTTAAAATTTCTATATGGAACAAGCACATGGAATATTGAAGGCAAACACCGGATCAAATCCCTACTAGCTGAAGGGAAATCTGTAATTGTTGCCACTTGGCACAGTCACCTGTTGCCAACCTTTATGGATTTAGCAGGAAATCATTATTATGGTTTAGCAGGCATGCATAAAGATGCCGATCTCATCTCTAAAATCGGCAACCGAATGGGGTGGAAACTCCTGCGAGGATCTAGCTCTGACCAAGGAAAAGAAGTTTACAAAGAAATGGTCAATATTCTTGCAGACAATGGAAATGTAGTCGTTCTCACTCCAGACGGTCCTAAGGGGCCGGCTAAAATACCCAAGCCGGGTATAATTCGTGCAGCACAAAAAACAAATGCGGTTATTCTACCTGCTATGGGACAATCCAAACGTCGCTGGGGTTTCACAAACTGGGACACGTTTTATGTTGGGAAACCATTTTCCAGAATAGAATTCATTTATGGAGAACCATTGGAATTCTCAGAATCAGAGGATTTCGATTTATGCGTGAAGAAATTAAAGAATGCAATAGACGACCTTGAAAAGAAGGTTGAAAAGCGTGCTCTTTAATAAACATAAAAAACTAGAATATGTTCGTCCGCTATTAGCTCCGTTTTCTGTGCTTTTTTTGGGAATCCTTCTTTGGAGAGACTTTTTATTCAAGCTGGGGGTTCTCTCCAAACGAAAACTTCCTTGTAAGGTAATAAGCGTTGGAAACATCAGCACAGGAGGAACCGGAAAAACCCCCTTGATAATTACACTAACACGTTTTTTCCAAAAAAGGGGAATATCCGTTGGAATTCTAAGCAGGGGTTATAGACGTAAAAGCTCCGGATTTTTGCTTGTTACAGATGGATTTTCTGAACCACCACCCTGGGAATTGTGTGGTGATGAACCTGCTTTAATGGCAAAAAAGCTGGAAGGAATACCAATTGTCGTAGATAAAAAACGATTTCGCGGCGGTTCTTTTCTCGTAGAACATTTCAATCCGGATATTATTCTTCTTGATGATGCATTTCAACATAACTCGCTCTACCGGGATGTTGATATTGTGTTAGTCAATTCCAGCGATCGCCCAAAAGATCACAAACTCCTCCCGACGGGAAATTTAAGAGAGCCCTGGTCCTGCATTAAAAGGGCTGATTTGGTGCTTTTATCGAAAACAAACCTGACAGAGGAATCTTCATTCATAAAGAATAAATTAGAAAAAACAAGCCTCCCCTTTTTTTACAGTTCTATTGATTTAAATCCAGCCCTTGTGAATTGCCATAATAACACTACAATGTCCGTAAAGAAATTAAAGGGAACGCGCGTTCTTCTAGTATCGGCGATAGGAGATCCTGATGGTTTTCACAGCCTGGTGCAGAAAACCGGTGCAGACATTTTGAAATATTTAATCTATCGTGATCATTATTCTTACACAAAAAATGATTTGAAAGCAATTAGAAAAATAAAGGAAGAAGTTAATGCTGACTTAATTATAACAACAGAAAAGGATCTATTAAAATTAAAGGATTTTTCAAGAGACATGCCCATCCACGCACTACGCATTGGGTTAAACATCGAAGACCAAGGTTTTCAAATAATAAGCAATTTCATTGATAAGATTGGTATTAACAATTAAAAAAAATAGATCACCATAACGAACCTTTTATAAACATTATTCCTGTTTGATTTGCTGGGATTGAAGAAGAACTACTGCCGGGGGAGCTCACCCAAAGAAACCTGGATTACAATTGGATTTGCCTCTCCTATAAACTCAATCCGGGACACCGTTTTTCTCGATCCGCTTTTCCGAACCCTTACAACACTCTTTATGGATTGGAAATTCCCCGATTTAAAATACATCTTAAATTTTTGTGGAGGGTCTGAGGGGCTCACCATTTCAATAAAGGGAACATGTTCGGTAATCTCCACCTCTTCTTCAATCTTAAATTGGATACCACCATCAAAAGACTCCATTGAAATTGTTGTCGGAAATCCATCAAATAAATATTCAGGATATTTATGTAATCGAGAATCCAAGACTTCCGGATTGAAAGATTGTGGTATGGCGCTTGATACCGGTGATTTTGAAACTAATAACATGTTTGTTTTTAAATCATGGGTTAATGAAATCCGAGTGACAGGACCATCCGCAGATCTTTCAATTTTGTATTCAAAGTTTGCTTTATTTCTTCCTGTCATTTTTTCCATATCAAGACTGATTCTATGTATTGCAATTTTTTCTAAAGATGTATCTATTTTAACAGAAAAAACATTGTCCCCATTAGAACTAAAATGAAGAGCCTCTTTTTCCTTCTCTATCGCTATTGAAATACTGTAATAATCTGAAAATGAGGACTGTTCAATGGAATCTTCTTCTTTAGCCGTTTTTCGGAGATTTGTACGAAGATCCTGTTCCTCTATAATAGCAGTGCCAACTACTGGGTGCGTTTCTCCTACAGCATCGGCTACCGTAGATATCTTCGGGTCTAAAGAAACCACTGCAGTTGGCAAGATTAAACTATCAGATTCCAACACAAGACTTTCTTCTGCTTTTTCAGTTAGCATTTCAATGGTTTTCGGAACCAATGACGACCTATAAAGCCCATCTTCAATCCTCGCTAAAACAAAGCTGTTTATTTCTTTTTCACTAACTCCCTTATTTAAGAAAAATAACGGTTTTTTACTAAAAGAACTTGGCTTTAATATCATTTTCCCGCTGTCAATCGAAAGTGTTACTACTTCACCATTCAAAAATGGCAACAACAACTCCTCGTTTCCATTCATGTCTTCATCAATTGTCACAATCCCCGGCGCAAAGAATTGCCTTACTCCATTAAGACTAAAAACATCCGAATAAATTTCCTGTAACGGATTGCTGCCGTCTTGTACATTATATAAACTTATCTTGATTAAATTAGCTTCCAGTGTAAATAAGACAATTTTATTTTTTTCTTTATGTTCAAAGGACCCAATAAACACCCTTCCATATCCATTGCCAATAACAGAAGACTCAATCAGCCTGAATTCTGTTAGATGAATTCTGTTGTCAATTAAATTGAGGTTAAAAATCCCCCCGGTTCTCGAGGGCGTGGAAAATGCTACCCCCAGGGCAGTAGTCATATCATCATTATTTAATACTACAAAATTTGATGGACGAGCGCGACCAAACGATAAGTCATCCTCATAAAGCTTTATTGGTAACGATGAAAAGGTTTGTCCTTCCCATTTAAATAAAAGCAGCCAGGGATCGTTGTTGTTTTTATTTCTTAACTCAGTTCTTAATATTGCAATAATCTCCGG
>Ga0066369_10000213_pt1 | contig 24927 bp, 21 predicted proteins | sample Knorr_S7_td_Bott_FD_70972 | JGI IMG/M metagenome (GOLD analysis project Ga0066369, IMG submission 70972) | Marine microbial communities from Southern Atlantic Ocean transect - Knorr_S7_td_Bottom_ad_4513_LV_A | ecosystem: Environmental > Aquatic > Marine > Oceanic | place: Southern Atlantic... | reverse complement strand
CGCGCGGGCCCCCGTGCCTCGTATCGTTTCGCTGCTGCCGGCGGCCACGGAGATCGTTCACGCCCTCGGGAGGGGTGATCACCTCGTGGGTCGCTCACACGAATGTGATTACCCGCCCGAAGTGGTGTCCCTGCCCGTGTGCACCTCGTCGAAGCTCACCCTGGACGGGACGAGCTACGACATCGAGCAGAGAGTGAAGGCCATCCTACAAGAGGGCCTCTCCATCTATCGTGTGGACGCCGCCCAGTTGGACGCCCTGCGTCCTGACGTGATCATCACGCAGGAGCAGTGCGCGGTATGCGCGGCCAACCTGGAAGACCTGGAGAGCGCCGTCTGCGAGATGGTCACCTCGCGACCCGGCATCGTTTCGCTGAACCCCTCGACCCTCGATTCCATATTCGCCGATGTACGTGCCGTGGCAGACGGCATCGGGGTCCCGGGGCGCGGGATCCAGCTGGTCGACACGATGCGCGCCGAGATGGCCGCGATGACCGACTCGATTTCTGCTGCCGGCCCGCCGCCCGTCGTGGGCACCATCGAGTGGATGGATCCCATGATGACTGGCGGGAACTGGATGCCCGAGTTGGTGGAGATGGCTGGGGGAACGAGCGCCTTCGGCACCGCCGGACAGCATTCGCCCTGGCTCGAATGGGAAAGCTTCTCGGCCGCCGATCCCGATGTGATCGTGGTGCTCCCGTGTGGCTACAGTCTTGCTCAGACACGTGCTGGCATTGCCGAACTGACGTCCTCGCCGGGTTGGGAATCCCTCTCGGCCGTCCGGGGCAGGCGAGTCTTCCTCACCGATGGCCATCAGTTCTTCAATCGACCCGGGCCACGGATTGTCGAGTCGCTTCAGATCCTCATCGAGATCCTGCATCCGGAGACGAGCCCACCCGTGCATCGCGGTTCAGGGTGGGAGCCGCTCTGAGGTGGGCACCATGACGTTGCTCGGCAAGTCGGCCGAGGTCTACTGCTCACCGCGGCCTGTGCCGTGGGGCTGGGCCTGCGGCTGCCATGGCTGCTGGCCGACGCGCCGGTGCTGCTGGCACGCCATGGTTCCGACGATCTCTTCTACTTCACGCAGGTAGCCCACAACCTCGTCCCCCTGCCCCTGGGCCGCGACGGGCACCGGAGCGCCGAGTGCACCGCCCATTAGGCAGCCCAAAGTCGCAACACCTGAGAAGCGTATCCCGCTGGAGCGAATACGAGTCGGACTCATGGCGCTACCTCCGCCTTGCTGAAGACTTTCCGAGCGGGCGCCTGAGCAACGATTCTGCGGCGCTATCGGCCTCCCTCGGATATAGTACCGTGCACACATTCGAGCCACGACCGAGGTCTTCCATGAGCGCTCGCACCAGCAAAGAGTCCGTACTCTTCTCCGCACTCCTCGTCGGCACACTGTTGGCTCCGGCGTTGTCCTCGTCCGGCCACGTGTCGGCTCAGGACAATTCATTCCGGGCCCGCCTCTCGCCGCTGCCGGTGGACGGTCGATTGGTTCGCACGATCACGGGTGTGGGCCAGGTCAGGGCCGCGTTAGCCGGTGACCGGCTGACGATTACGGGCACGTTCAGGGGGCTGGCATCACCGGCGACTGCGGCGCACGTGCACATCGCTCCTGCGGGGGAGCGCGGACCAGCGGTCGGGCCGCTCGAGGTGAGCACGTCGCCGGAGGGGGACATTACCGGTTCGGTCGTGCTCAGCATCGAGGATAGCGCGGCACTTCTGGCGCAGTCTCTCTACATCCAGATCCATAGCGAAGAGAACCCGGACGGTGAGCTGCGGGGCTGGATCTACGACGTCGCCGATCTAGGTGCGGAGCCCGGCAACATGGAGTCGGAGTCACTCACCGTGGCGGATCTGATGCGTGACTTCGTGCCGATCACGGACGAAATGCTCCGGAACCCGGATCCCGCGGGCTGGCCCATGATGCGGGGCAATTATCACGCTCAGAGCTACAGCCCGCTCGACCAGATCAATGCGGACAACGTCGGCGGACTGCAGCTCGAGTGGGTGTGGAACATGCACGACGGCAACTCGGAACCCGCTCCTCTCGTGTATGGTGGCGTCATCTATCTGATCAATCCCGGCAACGTGATTCAGGCCCTGGATGGCAGGACAGGGGATCTGATCTGGGAACACGCCACGGGCCCCGATAACAGCCAGGACATGCGCGGGATCGCCATATACCAGGACATGATCATCCAGGGAACGACCGATGCGCGCATCGTGGCACTGGATGCACGCACCGGCGAGCTCGTCTGGGAGACCGACATTCAGGAGGGCAACTCGAATTCGAGTGGGCCCCTCGTCGCGGACGGTAAGGTCATCAGCGGGCTGGCGGGGTGTGCCAGGTATACCGAGTCCCGGTGCTTCATCAGCGCGCATGACGCCAACACCGGGGAGCTCGTGTGGCGGTTCAATACGATCGCCGAGGCCGGGGAGCCCGGGGGAGACACCTGGGGCGACCTCGACGACATCTTCAGAAAGGGCGGCGAGACCTGGATCACCGGCAGCTACGACCCGGAGTTGAACCTGACCTACTGGGGAACGGCCCAGGCCAAACCTTGGTCGCACGTCAGCCGGCGTCAGTCGATCCACGACGCGGGCCTGTACACCAACTCCACCGTGGCGGTGGACGTGGAGACCGGCGAGCTCGAGTGGCATTTCCAGCACGTGCCCGGCGAGGCCTTGGATCTGGATGAAGTCTTCGAGCGCGTGCTCGTCGACCGGGACGGCCGACGCATGGTCCTCTCGATCGGCAAACACGGCATCCTGTGGAAGAACGACCGGGTCACCGGTGAGTTCCTGGGATTCGCCGAGACCGTGTTTCAAAACGTGTTCAGCCACATCGATTCCGAGACGGGCGCGATCACATATCGGGACGACATCATCAACGCGCAGCTCGACGAATGGACCCCGGCGTGTCCGAGCAGCGCCGGCGGCAAGGACTGGCACTCCATGACCTACCACCCGCCCACCGGAGTCGTAGTCGCGCCGTTGAGCCAAACCTGCCTTGAGAACCAAGCGCGGGAGGTGGAGCTCGAGCAGGGAGGGGGAGGGCTGGGCTCGGCGCGTCGTTTCTTCGAGATGCCAGGCTCGGACGGAAACCTCGGCAAGCTCGCCGCCTACGACGTGAGCACCATGCAGGAAGTGTGGAGCTACGAGCAGCGGGCGGCATTCATCACAGGCGCGCTGTCCACGGCCGGAGACATCGTTTTCGCGGGTGACCTGGACCGCCGCTTCCGAGCGTTCGACGTCAGGACGGGGGAGATCCTTTGGCAGACCCGTCTAGGCACCTCCGCGCAGGGGCACCCGCTGTCGTTCGCGATCGACGGAAAACAGTACATCGCGGTGACCGCCGCGCTCGGCGGAACGAGCCCACGTACCATCCCGAGACTCGTGTCGCCCGAGATCACCTACCCGAGGAATGGGAACGCGCTTTACGTGTTCAGCTTGGGGAACTGAGGAGTCGCCCTGCCGGGTCGAGTATCCGGGAGTGGCTAGCCTAATCCGAAATTGGCCGCCCACTCATGTAGTCCACCGCCAGGCTCGCCAGTGCCCGCACCCCGATCTGTAGAGCCCGCTCGTCCGCAAAGAACAGCGGTGAGTGGTTGGGATGACCCATCGAAGGATCCTCGGGCGGCGTGACACCGAGCATGATGAAGAGGCCCGGCACCTCCTCCGCGAAGTAGGAAAAATCCTCGGCCCCCATGATCGGTGACATTACGATCGCGCCTTCGCCGACGACCCGCCGCAGCGAGGGCGCCATTTGCTGCGTGAGCTCCGGGTCATTCGCTGTTACGGGGTAGCCGAGGTCGATCGTCACGTCGGCCACGGCACCTTGAGACGCCGCGATATTCTCAGCCACCTGTACGATTAGCGCGTGTACCCGGGACCGGTTCTCCCGGCTGAGCGTGCGAATCGTACCCACCATCACAACCGAGTCGGGAATGATGTTGCCGCGATTTCCGCCTTCGATCTGCCCGATGGTGACGACAGCCGGAGAGTCGGTCAGATCGATTTGGCGGCTCACGACCGTCTGCAGTCCGACCACGATGTGCGCGGCCGCGCTGATCGGGTCGACGCCGCTCCAGGGCTGGGACCCATGGGTCTGTACACCGCGCACCACGATGCGGAGGCCGTCAGCGGCCGCCAGTTGGCCCCCCGGGCGGTAGAGGATCTGTCCGACCGGCACAGGCCAGGCATGCAGTCCGAAGACAGCATCGGGTCGGGGATCCTCGAAGGCCCCGTCAGCGAGCATGGGCTCCGCGCCGCCCGGCCCCTCCTCGGCGGGTTGGAAGAGGAACTTCACGGTCCCCGGCAGATCGTCGCGCATCTCGGCGAGCACCGAGGCCACACCCATGAGGATCGCGACGTGGTTGTCGTGTCCGCACGCGTGCATGACGCCGACCTCTCGGCCCTGCCACATGGCCGTAGCCGTCGACGCAAATGGCAGATCGACCTGTTCGGTAACCGGCAAGGCGTCCATGTCGGCGCGTAGGGCGACCACTGGACCCGGGCGCCCACCGCGCAGCACGCCAACAACCCCTGTGCCACCGACGCCGGTCTCCACCTCGATCCCGAGCGATTCTAAGTGCTCAGCGACGAGCGCCGCAGTGCGGAACTCCTGCATACCCAGCTCGGGATTGGCGTGGATATCTCTGCGCCAGGCGATGACCTGCTCGTTCATGAGCTCGGCCCAACGGTCGACCTGCTCGGCCAGGCGGGCGTCTTGAGCGCTGGCCGGAGCGACGGAGATCGAGAGAGCGGCGAGCGCCAGTATGGAGCGGCGGACGGTGCGTGGCATGATCAATTCTCCCTCACCCGGTCCGCAAACGAATCCCCCGTGATCATGCGTACGACCTCGCCGTTCTCCTCGACGAAGCGTACGACCTCACCAACCGGCCCACCGCCGGTAGGAGCCATCATGCGAAAGAGCCCGTCACCGATCGGCTCTAACCGGGTCGGATTCCCAATACTAGAGGACCAGGGGCTCATCGTCACCAACCGCTCATTCATGACCAGGACACGCGTCTCACCCCCGCGACTCCGGTACGCACCGGCGAACCGCGCCCATGCTGGATCCCACGCGACCTTGTCGGGCTCGACCGCGGTCGCGGAGGCGACCGCTTCCCCGACCGTGCTCATCAGTTGCCCCGCGATCTGACTCGGGTTTGAGTCGTTCGTATTGGTCAGAACGATCACGCCGACCTTGGAGTCGAGCCGAATCGACGTGTTGGTCGTGTAGCCGGGATAGCCGCCACCGTGCCCGATAATGAGCTTGCCGTCCACTCGCCGAACGCTGAACCCGATCCCTTGCCCGCTCGTCCACGTGCTCTCGAGCATGCGCACGCGATGCATCTCTCGAAGCGATCCAGTGCTGAGCAGTCGATCACCGCCCCGGCGACCCTGACGGAACTGGGCAGATACAAAGCGAGCCATGTCCTCGACCGTCGATGTCAATCCCGTGGCCGAGGCCATGCCGCGCGCGTCGACGAAGGGCATCACGTCGCGGGTCCCGTCCGGCATTCTCCTGCCGTAACCGGTCGCCATCTTGGGGTCTTCTCGATCGACGCTGGAGGAACTCATGCCGAGCGGGTCGAAGATGTTCTGCTGCAGGTATTCGGCCCAGCTCATGCCGCTCACCTCCGCGACCACCATGCCCGCGATCGTATAGGCGAGGTTCGAGTACTTCCAGCGCACCTCCGGCGAGAACGGCGCTTGCCGGTCGGACATGAGCTCGCGCACTTCGTCGGCGGTCGGGAAGTCGAGGTCACTCCAGTGAGAGCCCGCCTCACGCGGAAGGCCTGAGCTGTGCGTCAGAAGGTGCTCGATCGTGACCGGCGGGTCGTCCGGCTCGGCCGACTGGAAGCCGAACCACGGTAGGTAATCGGCGACCGGATCATCGAGCCGCACTTTCCCTTGCTCTCGCAGCTGCATGATCGACGTGGCCGTGAAGAGTTTGCTGTGCGAGGCCATGCGGAAGCGTGTGTCGGTCTGCATGTGCCGATCCGAATCGAGATCAGCGTGTCCGAACCCTTTCGCCCAGACCAGCTCCTGGTCGGAGACCACACCCACGACGATGCCCGGTAGCCCTCGGATCGCGATCTGACCGTCCAGCCAGGCCGAGAAGAGGCCGATTTGGGCCTGGACGTCGGGGTCGGCTGCCGGGTTCTGGGCCTGGGAAGGTGCCGGCGCGAGCAGGAGCGCGGCGAGGATGGGGAGCGTGCAGAGCACTCCCATTTGCCGCAGTGACGACTTCTTCTTGAGGACTGCCTGAACGCTCATTGGATCACCTCTTTGCAATTGCTGCCCATGCGCTGCTTCGGTTCCTGGAACCAGTTCACGACGATGCTCAAAGTGCGACTCAGGTCAGCTGCGCGCGAGCAGATCCAGACATGTCCCAGCCGACGAGGGGATCGACCTCGAGCTTCGCTACCGCCGTGAGAATCGGTCGAGGACAAGGACGCGCTTGGCCATCCTCCAGCCCTGTGCGGTTCTCCGCCACGTGATTCGGTAGATGCCCGAGGCACTGATGAACGGCGCGGGGTCGTCCGCAGTCTGGTGGGTGATGAGAGCCATGTTCTCGGTCACCGCTGAATCGGAAGACAGCTCCAGGAATACCAGCGCGGACATGTGATGCCGTGTTTGTCGGTCGGCAAGCCGACCCTGATGGGCGGTCTGTGCATAGTCGAGGATGGCTCGCCGACCCACGACACGGGAGCGGCTCACCACTGTGCCGTTGACGTGGCGCTCCATGACACCTTCGTCCGTGAACAGATCCGCAAAGCCGTTCGAGTTCTTGGAGTCCCACCGATACGAGTATTGCGCCAACTGATCCCCTATGGCGATCCGATCGGCCAACTCGACCGCTTCCTGGCCGGCCAAGCCGGTCGCTGACATCGCGCATACAGCGAGTAGTGGCACGAACATCCGGGGATTATTCATGCGCTCAAGATGTAACGCGGGTCAGCAGACCGCGAGCAGATCCCTCGCAGCGACACCAATGGCAGCCCTGAGCCGTAGAGCCACAGCAGAGCCAACACGCACCAAGGCGAGGAGAGCGACGATGACAGACACGGACGCGCCGGATGAGCCGCAGCTCGAAAATCCGGACGGTGACAGGGAGAAGCACAGAGTGAGCGGCGACAGCGTGATCGCGAAGATCAAGGAGCTAATCCGCGAAGGCAACGTGCGCCACGTCGTCATCAAGAACGAAGAAGGGCGCACCCTCATCGAGTTCCCCGTCTCGATCGGACTGGCGGGGGCGCTATTGTTGCCCGTTTGGGCGGCCGTCGGAGCGATAGCCGCGATGGTGACCCAATGTACGATCGAAGTCGAGCGAGACGATGAATCGGAGGGTACCGAGGAGTGAGGGCTCCCGGGGAATCGGACTTGCACTGAGCCCCCTGCGTCGGCATTCTCGGCATGACGTGCTCGAGCCAGGTGGATGATTTGCTGTCATGAAGATCGTAAAGGAAGTGATAATCGTCGTGTTCTGTCTGCTGCTGATCCCGGCGGCCGCGTTCTTGACTACGGCAGCGAAACAAAGGCTTGCAGACGGACCCAGCCTGGTCTTCTCAGGCGGACCGTTAGAGGCAGGTGCGCTGCACGCTGGGGCAGAGCCAGACTGGAGCGTCGTTAGTGCGGTACCCACTATCGAATTGCAGCTATTGGATCCGCCCAGGTCGAGACGTATTTGGACCGCGGAATACGAGGGCAAACTCTACGTCTGGTCAGGCTATATGAGCACCGCCGTCGGGCGTCTATGGAAACATTGGCCGATTCAAGCGGCGCGCGACGGCCGCGCCGTGATCCGGATCGATGGTGTTCGCTATGAACGGCAGTTGATACGCATCCAATCGGGTGACGTCCTGGACGGTATCACCGCCGCCATCACCAGCAAGTACCCGTCCCAGACCACCAGAGCAGCGGTGGAGGAGGGCGACGCATGGCTGTTCGAGGCCGCGCCACGGAAATGACGAATACGGGAGACGCTTCGTGAAGTACTTCTACTGGGGCATCGCAGCCGCGGTCGTTCTCACCGTATTGGCGGTGCTGTTTGTCCCTGGTGTGGACCAGTGGGTAGAGCAGACCGTTCTGCGAAACGTGGGTCGCGCTGCGCGTTAACGAACCACCCGACGGTCAGCTATTTGGTCGTGGATCGACAGAGTTCGGAGCATTGGCTTCGGCAGGGCGTCATTCAACTCAGGTGGCGAGTCCTAGTTGATCACCACCGTGGCTTGCATCTCAGGGTGCAGGGCGCAGAAGATCTGGTACTTGCCCGGCTTGTCGAACGAGACGTCGAAAGTTCCGCCAGTGCCCAGCACACCGCTGTCGAACTCCTGAGGGCGGGGATCGATCGACGATCCGGCCGTGACGGTGTGCGGCACTCCGTCGGCGTTCCCGAAGCGGATGGTCTCGCCAACCTTGGCCTCGATGTTGCCGAAGCTGAAGTTGATGATGGGTGCAGCCACCGCATCGTCGTCGCCGATGGTGCGGATCGCGAGCAGCTCTTCCGGCGAGGCCGCGAGGGGCCAGACGCTGGGGTTGAACATCGCGAACACCCCACCCTGCGGATCAAATTCGGGCACGACGTAAGCGTGCATCATCCAGCTCGAGATCACCGGCAAGAAGAAACCACCACCCGCCCGGCACTCCTCCGCCGTCGCGGTCGTGGCGTTCACTTCGACCTCACGATCGACGTCGCCCGCGTTCTCCACGGTGCCGCCGGCGCAAGTGTTGTGGTGCACGTGCCAGTTGTCGAGCTCGCCCGCGAAGGCGTCGGGATGGTCCTCGCTGAGCGAAATGTTGAACACCGCGCCGACGGGCCGGAAGCCTTCTTCGCCTACGAACTTGTCGCGGTCGCAGCGGCCGATGTCGAGCCTCGGAATGCGTTCGCCGCCCTCTTTGGCAAACAGGATCATCTGCGGGCGATCTGGGTTGAACGCGAAGCCCGCTCCGGGGTCGGTCACATGGATGCCCATGTTGGCGCTCTGGGCCGATGAGATCGTCAGGCCCGCGGCGCAGGCGTCGTCGAGTGTCTCATACTGCGTGACGGCTGACTCGACCCTAGCGAGTTGGCCTAGCAGCTCACCGAGCGTGCTGCGGTCCATTTCGAGGTAGTCGGGGATCTCCCCGCCCGCTTCGTAGATCGCCTGGAGCTCGAGATACGAGCACTCCTTGTCGAGTTGCTGGCACCGGACCTGGTGGCCCACAGGCCCCTCGATGAGGGTCGGCACGATCACGTCGCCCTGACGCTGGTACACGTAGCGGCTGAACCCGTAGGCGCCCACTGGACCGTCGGGTGAGACGTCGGGCAGCGATCGGTCGTTGGCGGCCTGTGGCAAGTCGGCGACCTGTGCCGCGTAGTCCGGCAGGGCGACGGCTTCGGGAGCCTGGGTGGTCGTCGTGCCGGCCGTCGAGCAGGCGGCCACAGTCAGAGCCAACGCCGCTACGCACCCCATTACTCGTCGCATACGCCCTCCTTGGTCACTCCGGCACCCGCGCGTCAAGCCGACGCGTGGGCGAGACTTTGATAGTGTCAGGCAGCCGATGGTTTGTCGAGCAAAGCGAGCCCTAAGTGAGCGCGTTTTCAAACAGCACAAGCAGACGGCTCCATGCCCGCTCCGCCTGCACCTCGTGGTAGACGGTCGAATCAGGCGGGCACCACCCGTGCATCGCTCCTTCGTACACTTCGATCTCCGCCGGCAAGCCTGCTTGCGCAAACGCCTCGCGCAGCACGTCCTTGGCTTCTGGCTGGTTCTCGTCGTCGTTCGCGGCGATCGCGAACAGGTAAGACGCCTTCATTTGTGGCACGAGCAGATGCGGGCTATCGGCTCCATCGGTCACCAGCCCACCGCCATGGAACGAAGCTGCGGCACCGATACGATCCGGGACCGCGGCGGCGGTCCGCATGGTGAACGGCCCACCCATGCAGTAGCCCATCGTTCCCATCTTCCGGTTCTGGTCCACCGCCGGTTGGGTGTCGAGGAAACTGACGAACGCCATCGCGTCCCTGGTCTGCGTGTCGGCATTCAACGACCGCATCAGCGGCATGAGCGTGCCCCGCGCCTCGGCGAAATTCGTGGTCTCGACGATCGGTGCTCGCTGCGTCCGGTAGTACTGGTTGACCACCAAGACCGAATAACCCGATGCGGCGAGCCGCCGGGCCATCTGTCTCTTGGCAGGCCGCAAACCAAATGCATCGGGCCAAATCAGGACACCCGGATGCGCGCCGCTCGATGGATGCACGAAGTAGCAGTCCGCCACCCCATCGGGGGTCGTGACGTCGATCTCGGATTCTGACACTTCCTGGGCGTTCGCTTCCAGCGGCAAGAGCATCGACAAGCCGGCTCCCGCGGACACGATCCCGAACTGGCGCCGCGTCAGCTTCTTCGAACGCAAGTACTCGTAGTTGTCGGCAACGGTTTGATCATCGCACATGTCTCGCTCCTCGCTGACAGGGATCTCGTCGGGGGCCGTGGTTCATTCCTACGGTGGCCCTGATTCCACGTCAACAGATAGCGGTCGCGCTGTAAACGTGGCCGCCCAGAGCCGGCGCTATCGATCCGACACGGGCACTCGCGGAATCGTCCCATCCAACATGGCGGCTTGCCAGGCGAAGTGGGCCATGACGATGGCCGACTGAATGAGTTCATCCTCAGACATACGCTCGGGGAAGTCCGCGTTGGTGTGGCGGGTGCGCTCATCGTACGCATCGAAATCCTTGATGACGTTGAAGGCCGGCAGCCCGATCTGGTCGAACGGAACGTGGTCGGTGCTGCCGATGCCATCGATGATGTTGCGCGTGACACCCAGGTCACGAAGCGGTTCGAGCCAGGCGTCGAAGAGCGTCTTAGCCGCTTGGTTGCCCTGCATGTAAAAGCCGAGCGTCGCCCCCGAACCGGGATCATCGTTGAGGTAGACGGCGAGCTTCTCGCGCGACGCCTGGTCGGCCAAGTGATCCTCGATGTAGGCTCGTGCGCCGAGCAGCCCTTGCTCCTCCCCGGACCAGAGCGCTACGCGGATCGTACGGCGGGGGCGAGCGTCTAGTTCAGCGAGGATGCGCATCGCCTCCATCACCGCGATCGCGCCATCCCCGTTGTCGGTTGCACCTGAAGACGCGTGCCATGAATCGAGGTGCGCTCCGACCAGGACGATTTCGTCCCTGAGAGCCGGATCGGAGCCGGGGATCTCGGCGATGACGTTGAAGGTACGGGTATCCCCCTCGTCATAGCGGGTGCGCAGTTCCACGCGCAGCTCGACTGGGACTCCGCTCGCCAGATTGCGCGCGATCATGTTGTATTGCTCTGCGGCAAGCACGATGGATGGCACGGCATCGTTCCCTGTCGTGCGGCTTCCTCCCACGCCCACCGTGCCGTCCCGGTACTCGCTGGGTCGGAGGGACACGCCGGCTCCGGCCTCCTGCAGGAGCTCGCGCATCTGCCGGGGCGGGGTGGTTGCGTTCGGCCGGATTCGCGGCGGGTTGCCGGTTCGCACCGTCTCGCCCACTCCCGGTTGTGGACGGTCGGCGTCACGGAATTCGGTTTGCGGCTGATGCGTGAGCACGATCGCTCCGCGCAGCGCGGACTGCATGGCCTCGACCTCCGCGGCTGTCTTGTCACCCAGGTACACGACCGGCCCCGAGAGGACGCCATCGATGGACGGAGTCCAGGCTTCAGCGTAACCGATCAGGGGCGTGTAGCGGGGGGACACCATCTCTATCGACAGCTTTTCCAGCGACCACCCACGTCCGAACTCGAACGGTTCCAGGCGGGCCTCCGTGAGCCCCCACTCGGCAAATCGGTCGCGGGCCCAGGCGGCCGCTTGGTCGTGTGCAGGAGACCCCGTGAGTCGTCCGCCGATCTCGTCGGTCAGCGTGTGATAGAGCTCGAGAGCCTGGGAACGGTCCAGTCCTTCCTCTTTGATGCGCGCCGTCATCTCGAGATCCACGGGCGTCTGCGACGACGCGGGCGCGGGCGCGAGAACCCACGAACAAGTGAGGGCGGCTAAAAGGAGACGGGTGCGCATGCGTGCCTCACTGGCTGGAGAGTCCCATGGCGAGGTAGCCTTGGAGCCGAATCATGCAGGTCACCCTGCTGACCCGCTAGGGCCTTCGGCCGCCCCTAGTCACGCTCGTTGTTGCCCTCCCTCTCCTGGAAGCGCGCGCCACTCAGGATGTTGGACATCGCGTAGTTCCCCTCGTGGCAGTTGTACTCGTACAGGAGGTTGTCGAACCGCCAGAACGGGACCTGTCCGCTCCAGGGGCGCGTGTAGGTCTCTGGATCTTCGATCGTGAACTCGTAGAGAATCCCGTCTTCGTCGACCCGTGTGAGCCGCTCCGTGATCTTCATGCTCGGCGAGGGCCGAACCTCCCACACTCCGGCGTCCACGAACCCTCGGGGCCGGTACTGCTGCAACGGATGGATGTTCGTGGTCTCCACTACGAGCGTTTCGCCCTCCCAGTGGCCGTATGAGACACCGAACCACGGGCGCACGTCGTCCGGCACCGGCTCAGGCTCTCTCAGATAGATGATTCTGGTGTCGTGGACCTGCTCGGTGTGGATCATCACGTAGTCGGCGGTCTGCACGATCGTGTAGTTGCTGTTGTAGCCGTAATTGGGCGTCATCGGCGGGCCCCCGTGGGCGCCGAAGCCAACGATGCACCGGTCGGCCAGCGTACGGTTCTCAGGGTTGTCGAACGGGCCGAAGGACTCCATGAAGTCCTGGACCTCGTCGCGGATCTGCTGCGCCTTCGCGGTGAGGGCCGGCCTGCGACCGTCGGGCGGGTCGGTGATGAGCGAGCTCCTCGGCTCTCCATTGACCACGGCGACGAGCATTCCGGGATCCAGGTACACCCGGTTGTACCCACCGACGGCGCTGCCCGCCTCGAGAGGGGGCCGGTTCGGGTCGCTCGGACTCGCCCCGGCCTCGTAAGCGGCCTCGGCTCGCCCTTCTCGCCGGGCGACCTGCTCTGGGGTCAGCATGGGCCCCTGTCCCTCGGGCCGCTCGACGGGCGTCATGGTCTGGTTCGACCAGTTGCCTTGAAGGTCGGGATGCCCATGCGACGTGCGCGGCGCTTGCCACTGCTGGGCCGCGGCCGGAGAAAGCAGCCCCGCAGCCGCAATCGCGATGCACAGTCCGACGAGAAGGCTCGATTGTCGCATGCTCATCTCCGTCCTCCGAGGTGATGGGATACTCATGCAAGAGAACTCGCCGAGTTGCTCGCCGCCAATGGGCGGAGCGGAGGGCCTGGGCGGCCTAGCGGCGTTGAAGCGAGTGCGCCCCCAGCGGTACCGAGGCGAGATCCGATCAACGCAAGTAGGGGCGGCCGCCTGAGCTTTCTGTCCGGCGATCCGCTAGACTGCGGATAGGGTTGAAACCGTGGCGCAATCGCCTCCGCTCATCTGCAGGTGACCGTGCTCTCGGCACTGAACGCGGTGGGAGAGGCGTCTCCGAGCGACCTTGCGGGGTTCGCATCCGTGAAGAATCCCGCGTTGGTGTTCTGCCCAGGATCATAGGCCCAGGACGACGCGTCCCTCGTGGGGAAGACATAGTCCACGGCAAGCTGGATGGTCATCGGGCCGACTGGGACTACGTCCAGATCCCTCTGCAGCAGACCTTCGATTAGGTCATGTTGACCATCGTCGTCCCTCGAAGTGCCCTCGAAGTACACCGGTTGGGCCGGATTCGTCATGTCCACCGTGTGGAATCCCACCCACATGGAAGGCCTGACGCCAGCGGTCGAAGAGGCGAGGATCCGGAAGTCTCCGGTGACCCTCGCTAGGTCCCGGGTGGTGGTATTCTTGCCCCGCCCTTCGCGAATCTTGACGACTTTGTACTGCACGTTGGTGAGCGAGACCTCAGTCAGATAAGCCTGATGGGGCGCCGGGTCACCCCGGTACGTGGCGGAGGAGCGAACGGTCTGCGTCCCGTGGGGAAGGTGCCGCAGCATACAGGGAAACCGGAAAGGCCGGAGTCAGTCGGGCGGTGGGCGGTGTTCTCCAGCAAACCGCGGGGAGTGATGAGCCGAGAGTCCCGAAGGCCGCTCTCTACGTTCCGAGCAGCTCGCGCTTCTCCTCGTTGGTCAGCTTTAGCCATTTGGAGGCACAAGCGCGAGCGCGTGCGAGCCCGGCGTCGCGATGGTGGACCGCCTCTATCGTCGCCTCGTAGGTTACTGGTGACCGGTCCGCTCACGTCGCCGGCAAGGAGAGATCATGCGTCCGTCCGTGGCTAGGAGTTCATCGAAGCTTCCCGTTGCTCCCGGCCGGCTCTTTTGGGTGATGCTCGTTTTGGGCCTCTTCTGTTGGAGCCCGGCTTGGAGCCCCATAGGGAGCCCAGCGGCTGCCCAGACAGGCGCGGCGGACGGTCAGTGGCGGAGCTACGGAGGGGATTCGGGACACACCAAGTACTCTCCCCTCGATCAGATCAGCGAAGACAACGTCGGGGACCTCGAGGTCGCGTGGACCTGGATGTCGGTGGACGAGGGGCTCAGGGCCCGCAATGAAGTGATGCGGGAAAGGGGAGCCTTCCAGACCTACGCCTACGAGGTCACGCCTCTCTATGTGAACGGCGTGCTGTACACCACCACGTCTCTCGGTCAGGTTGCCGCGATCGACCCCGAGACGGGCGAGACTTTGTGGAGCTACGATCCAGCTCTGTATCTGGAAGGCCGTCCGGCTGTGCACGGGTTCATGACCCGCGGCCTCGCCTATTGGACGGACGGGGTGGAGGAGCGGCTCATCTATGCAGGGGGGCGAGTCTACCTCGTCTCGATCGATGCGAAGACCGGGGAGCCCGATCTCACGTTCGGTCGGGGCGGCCGAGTCGATCTCAAGGAAGGTCTCGGAAGAACGATCGACGCGCGCCGGTACACAGTGAGCTCACCCCCGTTGGTCGTCGGCGACGTCGTAGTGGTCGGCTCCGCGATGACCGAGGGCACCGGGTACAAGGAGGCGCCGCCCGGGCACGTCAGGGGGTTCGACGTGAGGACGGGAAAAATGAAGTGGATCTTCCACACCATTCCTCAAGAGGGCGAGCTCGGATACGAGACTTGGGAAAACGATTCGTGGAGGCTCTCCGGGGGTGCCAACGTCTGGACCCTGATGAGCGCCGACGAGGAGCTCGGCTACGTCTACCTCCCGGTCGGAACGCCGGTCACGGACTACTACGGCGGACACCGACTCGGCGACAACCTGTTTGCCAACTCCTTGGTATGCCTCGACGCAGAAACCGGTGAACGCGTGTGGCACTTCCAATTCGTCCACCACGCCGTGTGGGACTACGATCCTCCAGCGGCACCCAACCTCATCGACATCACCGTCGACGGTCGCCGGATCGAAGCCGTCGCTCAGATCACCAAGCAAGGCTTCACGTTCGTTTTCGATCGAGTGACGGGCGAGCCGGTCTGGCCGATCGAGGAGCGAAGCGTTCCCCAGAGCACCCTGGTGGGCGAGCGCACATCGCCTACGCAGCCCTATCCCACCAAGCCCCCGCTCTTCCTCACGAATGGAGCGACCGAGCCGGACGTCATCGACTTCACTCCCGAGTTAAGAGCGGAGGGGCTTGCCATCTTTCGTGAGCACAATGCCGGACCCCTCTATACGCCCCTGACGCCGGGCACCAACATCGTGCGACCCGGCTGGAGTGGCGGCGCCAACTGGTGGGGTGCCGCGTTCGACCCCGACACTGGGCGACTCTACGTGCCCAGCTGGGCTCACTTCTCGCTCGTCCGGATGGATGCCGGAGATCCCGAGCGGTCCGACATGAGGATTCGGCCTCAGGTACGGGACCTCACCGGCCCGCGCGGCCTTCCGCTCTTCAAGCCGCCCTATTCGCAGCTCACGGCCTTCGACATGAACGCCGGCGAGAAGCTCTGGAGCGTCCCCGTCGGGGACGGACCTCGGGACCATGAAGCGCTGCGGGACCTAGAGCTACCACGGCTCGGCAACTTTCAGAAGCTCGGAGGACCACTTCTGACCAAGACCCTCCTGTTCATCGGGCAAGGGAAGGAAACGAACCGGATCGGGGCATACGACAAAGAGACGGGCGAGGAGCTGTGGAGCATGGACCTTGGGGGCCAGTTCCATGCCGCCCCCATCACATACTCGATCGACGGTAAGCAATACATCGTGCTCGCCATCGGTGGAAGCGGCGAGCCGGAGCGGCTCGTTGCGCTGGCATTGCGTTGATTCTGAGCGAAGAGGGGGACATGACATGAAGTTCAACACCACGGCGGCAACGGCGGCGCTGATGATGGCGATCGCTTTTGGCTCAATCCGCTGTGGCCCAGTGGGGGCCCAAGAGCTCGAGAGGGAGTTCATCGACCCGGCAGGGGTGTTCACCCAGGTCGTGACCGTGGCGGATCGCGGCGTGAAGACGATCTACGTCTCGGGACAGGTAGGCAACGGGGACGATCTCGCTATGCACGTCGAGACCGCGTTTGAGTCGGTTGTGCGACGTCTCGAGAGCGCCGGTGCCTCGACCAGCGACGTGGTGAAGATCCGAATCTTTGTGAAGGACTTCGACCCAGCGGACTATTCGATCATCAGCCAGGCACGACTCCGGACGTTCAGCGACGAAGATTCGTGGCCGACCAGCACCATGGTCGGTATCCAGGAATTGTTCCTCGAGCAGTTCCGCGTCGAAATCGAGGCCGTCGCGGTCGTTGCGGATCCCGAAGTCCCCGGTGCGAACGTCACGATAGAGCGCATCGGATCTTCACGTGGCTTCAGCCAGGCCGTGGTGGTCACGGCCAACGGGACCAAGACGATCTACGTCTCGGGTCAGGTCGGACAAGGCGATGGACTGGCCGAGCAGGCGACGTCTGTCATGGCGAATGTGGCCCGACGACTCGAGACGGCCGGTGCCACGACCGACGATGTGGTCAAGCTCGTCACATACATCTCCGACTACTCACCCGAGGACCTGCGCGCGTACGGTGCGGCGAGAACGCGAGTGTTCGGTAGCGAGGATCTACCGGCGAGTACGCTGCTCGGCGTGCAGTCACTCGCGGCCGATCAATTTGAAATCGAGGTCGACGCCGTGGCGGTCGTGAGTGATGGCGGGGGTGGTGAGGTTGCCAGGGAGTTCATCGATCCCACGGGCGGGTTCACACAGGTCGTCACCGCGCGAGGGAGTGGTGCGAAGACGATCTACATCTCGGGTCAGGTCGGGCGCACGGGTGAGAGCGTCGAGAAGCAAGCGGATCAGGCATACGCCAACCTGAGGCGGCGGCTCGAAGCGGCCGGTGCGACTCCAGCGGATCTGATAAAGCTCACCATCTACATGGCCAATTATTCTTCGGAAGATGCGGCTGTGCTCTCGGCCGCCCAACGGAATGGATTCTCCGACGAGAATCTTCCGGCTACGACGCTGATCGGTGTCGTGTCGCTGTACTCGAGTACCGCGCTCTTCGAGATCGAGGGCGTGGCGGTCGTGGGGGGTAGTTAGGTCCCCTCAACCCCGGCTGCCTCCAGCGCCGCCAGCACCCGCTCCGCACGGAACGGAGCTCGCCGCAGCCGCACCCCAGTCGCGTCGTAGATCGCGTTCGCCACCGCCGCCGCGACGGGACGGTGGGACGGTTCACCCGCCCCATAGGGAGGCAGATCGGGCCGGTCGGGCTCAGGATCGCCATTCACGATGACGATGTCGATCGTTTCCGGCGCGTCCACGTGCCTGAGTGTCGGGTGCGTGCGCCAGTCCACGCTGGTCACCATCTCGGTGTCGAACTGGACCTCCTCGTAGAGCGCTCGGCTGAGCCCGTGCAGTAGGTTGCCCTGGATGGTGCTGCGTAGCCCGTCGGGGTTGATCACCAAGCCGCAGTCGTGGGCGCAGACCATGCGCTTGACCCAGACACGCCCGGTCTCGCGATCCACTTCCACTTCAGCGATCTCAGCGATCGCGGTCCGGGCGCGGTACGCGTATGCGACCCCTCGACCCGTGAGAATGCGGTCGGAACCGACGGCCTTCCCTGACGGCCGGGTGTCCCAGTCGTACGCCTCGGCCGCCGCCTCGACAACGGCGATGGATCGGGCCCTCATGAATACTCGGTCTTCTTCGCTGCTGGCGCGAAGGAGCCGGAGACGGAACTCGACCGGATCGGCGTTTGCCGCCACCGCCATCTCGTCGATGAAGGACTCGCTCGCGAACGTGACCTGCGGACCCCCGGGATCCCTCAAATTGCCGGTGCGCAGCGGGGTCTCGAAGGCTCGCGGGAAGCGCACCACTGATGTCTCCTGGCGCCGGTTGGGGATGGCATACATTTCGGCGGGAGCTGACGCTCCGCCTGATGCGGGCCGGGAGGGTCTGATCCCCATGAGCTGGGCGATCAGTACGGTATCGGGCTGGTTGTATCCGACGTGGGCGTAGTCGGCGACCCGGGCGCGGTAGTCCAACGCGATCAGGTTGCCCTCGTCGTCCAAACCACCCCGCAGGGTGAACGCGAACGCGGGGCCCTTGGTATCCCATGCCGTCTCCTCGTGCCTCATCCACTGGACCCGGACGGGTCGGCCGATCTCCTTGGCCAAGAACGCTGCCTCGAAGCCTGCGTCGTCCGCGGCCGTGCGCCCGTACAACTGCGGACCGTCCATCCAGATGACCCGCACCTGTTCTGGCGGCATGTCGAGGAACTCTGCCACACCGGTCCTGAGGCTGTACGGCTTCATGTCGTTGGTGTAGATCGTCATCTGGCCATCCGATGGGTCGGCCAAGCCGTGCGCGGGACCGATGGCGGTATGTCCCTGGAACGGGAAGTCGTACTCCGCTTCAACCACCGTCGCCGCCGCCGCCATCGCTTGCTCAGTGTTGCCCTGCTCACGGGTGGCGGTGCGTGAGCCTCTCCCCCGGGCGGGAGACATCGGCGTCGCATTGCGCAAGTAGTCGAAGAGGTCTTCGGACGACGGGAAGGACTTGGTGGCAGGCTTTTCCCACTGCACTTCGAGCCGACTCGCCGCTTCGATCGCTTGCTCTTCACGCTCGCAGACGACCGCGACGTAGTTCCCCCTGCTCACGACTCGGATGAATCCCGACAAGTCACGGACCGACGATTCGTCGATGCTGATCCGCTTGGCACCCGCTACCGGGGGCCTGACATTGCGCGCGTGGACCATGTCCGGAAGCCTGACGTCCACGGCCCATTCGAGCGATCCGTCCACTTTGCCCGGGATGTCGTATCGCGGCAGCGACTGACCGACGATCTTCAGGTCCTGCACCGGCTTGACGCTCGCTACTCCCGTGGTCGCGTTTACGTTGCTCCCCGTGAGCATGACATCGAAGCGTCTGCCACCCACCAGCTCTCCGTACGTGACAGTGCGGGATGGGTCCCGTGGTATCGAGATCAGGCCGTCGCTGACAGCGAGCTCGTCCATGGGCACGCCGAGCCGCCCGGATGCCATCTCCAGCAGGACCCGGCGGGCCTCTGCGGCGACGCGGCGCACGGCCCAGCCGTCACGCTCGATCGCGTCCGACCCACCCGAGCCGCCCTGATCGACGGTCATGTCGGTCCGTCCCATGACGAGCGTACTCTTCACGAAGGCGATGTCCAACTCGTCACACATCATTTGACGGAACGCGGTTCCGGTGCCCTGGCCGCCGTCGGTCTTCCCCACGTAGAAGGTCGCCGTCGAGTCCTCATGAACGACCAGCCACGAATCGAGCAGACGGAAGTCAGGCTCGGGATAGGGAGCGGCGGTCCCGTTCTCGGGTGCCCCCGACGCTTCGCCGGAGTCGGGCCCTGGGGTGTCCAGTAGCCCTGTGCCGCTGAAGCTCAGAACGAAGAGGCCCGAGCTCTTGAGAAAGTCCCGTCGGGAGGTGGTGCCATTGAAGGTATCCAACGCGTCTGCGAGTTCCTTTGGAATCTCCGAGAGGTGGCTCACCGGATCACCTCCTCTCTCGCTGGCCCCGAGCCGGACGCGTCGGCTGCCATCGCGTCCGCGGCATGACGGACCGCCGCCTGGATGCGGTAGTATGTCATGCAGCGACAGAGCACCCCGTTCATGCCCTGCCTGATTTCCTCATCCGTCGGGTTCGGATTCCGATCCAACAGCGCCTTGGCAGTCAGGATCTGACCGTTCTGGCAATAGCCGCACTGCGGTACTTGGTCGTCGATCCAAGCCTGCTGAACGGGGTGGAGTTCACCGTCGCCCGACAGCCCTTCGAGCGTGGTGATTTCGCCGTCGACCCTAGAGACGGGCAGGGTACACGAGCGCCTCGCCACACCATCCACCAACACCGTGCAGGCTCCGCACTGGCTCAGTCCACATCCGAAGCGGGGCCCTCTGAGGCCAAGGTCGTTGCGGAGGACGTAGAGGAGGGGGGTCGACGAATCGACGTCGAGCGTATGCGTTTCGCCGTTTACGTCGAGCGTGACGTCGCTCATGCTCTGCTCCTGCGCGGGACGGGAGATCCGGAGCCTTTGGGGCCTATGGGGCAAAGTAGTTTGGGGCCACGCGGGGGGACAACCGCTTGATGTGTGGGCCCGACGCCGGGGAGCGAACTTTGTCACCGCACCGGCGTTCAGGCGGGTGATGGCTTCACTCCTGCTGCGTGAGATGCTGTGCGGGTCAGCGCATTAGGTACAGCCCCCACATCCGAAATCGAGCTCCAACTGACTGATGAAGTACGCCATGAGGCCGACGACGACGACGATCACTACAAGGGTCGTCAAGGCGGAACTACCGCCATGGCCGTGCTCCATCAGAGAGTCCTGGAGGTTATGCGTTGTCTGCGACCCGCCCGGCGACGGTGAACGCCGCCCCCGTGTGCGCACCGGCGATCTACCCGGGAGTCTTCAGCTCGAACCTCTGCATCCGTCTACCGTTCCCCGCCTCTCCGGTATAGAGGTAGCCCCGTGAGTCGAGCACCACCATGTGTGCCCGGATGAACTCGCCCGCCTGCCGACCGGGCCTGCCAAACCTGCCCAGGATCTCCAGGTCGGCGCGCCGCAGCATCCAGACACGTTCGTTCGTGCCATCGATCAGATACAGCAAGCTCTGTTCGGGATCCCTCGACAGCCCAAGGCTAAAGCCCGTCCCCGATCCGCCCGTCTCTGGAAGGACGAACCGCTCCATCAGATACTCGCCATTCTGGCGGAAGACCTGAATGCGGTTTCCCCGGCGGTCGGACACATAGACCAGGCCATCCTCCGAGCCGATGATGCCATGGACCGTGGAGTACTGCTGTGGCGGGTCGTCGGACCTGACTGGATACTCATATCGGTAGGTGTCGTCCGGTGGCTGGCCGTACGCACCCCAATGACGCTGGTATTCGCCGGTCGCCGCATCGAAGACCACCACGCGCCGGTTGCGGTATCCATCCGCGATGAAGAGCTCGTTCGTACTGGGCTCCACGAAGAAATTCGCCGGGCCGCCCAGATGAGTCGGATCGTTGCTGCCCATGTTCACGCCGGGCTCACCGATGGTGAGAACGTGGCTGCCGTCCCTCGTGAACTTCATCACGTGGAATCCATTGCTCGTGCCGAGCCAGACGAAACCGTTGTGATCGAGGTAGATCCCGTGCTCCTGGTCAAACCAGGTATAGCCCTCGCCCGGACCGCCCCAGGCTTGCAGGACGTTGCCCTCGGGATCCAGCTCGAGAACCGGGGGAGCGGGAAAACAACAGTCCGCAATCGGTGGATCCTCGGCGGCCCCGATCTCCTGACGGGTTAGGCTCGACGGCATGTGAACCACCCAGAGGTGGTCGCTTTCATCAACGAAGAGCCCTCTGATGTCGCCGAGGATCCAGTCGTTGGGCAGCGTCGGTGGCCACGTCGGGTCCACTTCCCACTCGGGAAGTGCGGCCGATGTCGGTTCCGGTGCCGGCTGCGGGGTCTGAGAGTCGCAAGCGACGGTCATGATGAGCAAGGCTGCAGCGCTGAAGAATTTCATTCGATTCTCTGGGTCTCGGCGCACCTTGGGCTGACGATCACCTTCGGCGCGACGTTGCGGATGTGCTCTAGGCCTCGCAGGGGATCGAGCCGAGGTCAGTATCCGACGGGCGAGGGAGATGGCGCAAGCGATCTCGACGAGGCGTAGTGGCCGCCAGATCGAGCTTTGCCAAAGACCGCGTCGTCACCCACCGACGCTCACCGACGCAACTATCCAAGTTGGTCTTCGTGTCGGCTTCGCGGTCAGCCGCTGTTGGCGGAGGATGCCCCGCGCGCTCACTTCCCCTCTGCGACCCTACACGCCGCGCGCGACCTCCGCCGCCGAACAGGTGCGACGCTGGCGGGACGGCGCTCGGGGCTGAGGGCCCATCCCATGCCAGGTCGTGCGGAGGCCCCGCAAGGTGCAAGCACCTTCGCGGGGCTTCTGCACACGCCTTTAAGGCAATCCGCGTCAGGGGGTTAGGCTGGCCTCCGCCACGTCATTCGCCGCCTCCCTGACGTGTCGCCATCCATCCTCGGAGGTGCCCCACAAACCGTGGACACGTTCCGACCCACTACTCTAGCGAAGAGAGGGCCATCTCGGCCATGCGCGGTGTTAGCGGATCACGGATACGCGAGCCCCCGATTGCCGACTAACACCACCACCTCCGCGTCCATGTAAACCTGACGCGCAGCGGGGGGGCCGGGCGGGTGGGGAGACTAGTTCAAGTGTGTACCAATACGTGCAGATAGACGCGGCTCGGCGGGGAACGTGCGAAACTGGGGAAACGCTTACATCCTCCAGCACGAAATGATTCAAGGCGGGTCCATCTCTCGAAATTCTTCCGCCAATCGCACCATTTGCCAGTGTTGTTTGGCATCTTCAGCGAGCGGATTATGGAAGTTGTACTTCCAATAACGCCAACAGGATGTGGCGGTCGCCGCATATTCTGCGAATAGCGGCAGGGTCCGCCTTTCTTCCTCTTCCAGAAGGCGAACTCCCTGATAACCGGCTACCAGCGCCGCCACCTTTTCGGGTACCACTTTCGTGTCGTCTATACACGTGCCCACGATCCCCATCCCGAGGTCGAACGCCTTGAAATAGAGGCACGCCTCTTCGAAGTCGATAATCGCGCGTAATTCGTCACCCTCGAACAGCAGGTTATCATAGAAAAGGTCACCATGAATGAATCCACGGGGCACGTCTGCCGGGATCTTCTCTGTGAGATAAGGAATCTGCCCAGCCAACCATGACTCGTAGCTAGGATCGATATTCCGCCCTATGACGCTTCTAAACAGGTGCAGGCCATACGGGTGTTCGCGCTCCACGAGTTGATCCGGAATCTCGAGCTGATGCAGTGTGGCCATCGATGCGCCGACTTGGGACAGCATCGCCAAGCTGAGATCCCGGCACACATCACCCACGATATACTCCTTCAACATCACCGGCTTGTCACCGTACATAGCAGTCATGCAACCCTGCTCAGGCTGCAGTAGACGCGTAGTTGGAAAGTCATGCTCCTCGAGCACCAACAGCAACTGTCCCAGTCTATCGACATACTCCCGGGACTTATCGTCGAATACCGTCAACACGTAGTCGCCCTGCTGACTCTGCAGCTGGTAGCTCGAGTTCCCGCTACCGCCTTCGATTGGTTTGAAGCCAACCAGGCTCAGCCCATAATGATCGGCTAACGCGCGAACCGCGTGTCTGTCGAGATCTGCAAATCTTGCCACTTCATTACCGTCCTTTGCCACCTTCCGCCCGTCGCCGACAGTCCAGTCAGGGCCGGCCGATCCGCGCAGGGTGCCTCACACGATGGACACGATGTCGACGTCCAGCAACGGCAGCCGACCCAAGCCGTGGTACCTCAATGATGCTACAGGGTGGGGCGTGAGGGGTCGTGCTCACGATCCGGTAGGGCTAGGAAACTCTGGTGAAGTCTTACGTCATAGAGCGTGACGGCGAACCGAAGATTGCACGCCCGCCCCTAGCTGCCCAGGAGAGACTCATCCCGCCATGGCAACGCTACGGACCGGAGGGTGGCTTTCTCCCGATCTGCGCGAACTGCAAGAGCATCCGCGATGACGAGGGGCGGTGGACCGTGCTAGAGGACTACCTCTTATCGCGAACCGGTACCGAGCTCACTCACACCGTCTGCGCTCCCTATGCCTCTGTCCTGTACTAAGGGCTCGACCTAAATGCAGGATCTCATCTCTCGTGATTCTTGTGCGAGACCACACGGGGAGACCGCTACATTAGGGTCATGGATTTGACCCTACAGGAGCAACCTGTCGTCCGTCGTGCTGTGGCCGCGTACAAGGCGAAGAAGGAGTACGAGGGGCCATTCAAAGGCACGACCGCTGACGAGATTCTCGAAGAACTGAAGCCGTCTCCTATACGTTGGACTGCACTCGCCGCATACGTGATACATGTGGGGGAAGGACCCGCACGAAGGAGTCGGTAACGCCGCTTTGCCACCATGCGTCGCTCGACACTCTCAAGTGACTGATGTCGCTGGTCCGACTGCCGTTCCCTGCGAAAAAGAAGTACGGGCCGATCAGCATCAGGGTCACTTGGAACTCCATCCCCATCGCCCCGATCGAGTTCGACCCGTATTGGGCGTGGACAGTCACGACGGCACCGAGCACCTAGGACCCGGTTACGGTCGTCACGGCGGCGCAGTTGCTCCTGTCCCGACCTCTTCGGCGCGACCGCGTCCGCCAGGCCCTCCACGAGTGATTTGCGATGCGTTGGTCGGTCTTTGCTGGATTCGACCCATCTCACTGTCGACCGGGGGGAGTCCCGACAGCCTCGAAAAGCATGCATTGTGCTACAGCCAGTGCTACAGCCCTCAGGCCTTTTCTGTCACAGCAAAGCCCCGCAGGCCGTAAGGCCATACGGGGCTTATACTTGCAAAGTGGGCCTGGGTAGATTTGAACTACCGACCTCACGCTTATCAGGCGTGCGCTCTAACCAACTGAGCTACAGGCCCCAGGAGCCGAAAAAGCTAATCGGCTCATGGGTTCTCCTCAACCTCGTTTTCTCCTCGGCCCCGTTCCGT
>Ga0066369_10000207_pt1 | contig 25140 bp, 24 predicted proteins | sample Knorr_S7_td_Bott_FD_70972 | JGI IMG/M metagenome (GOLD analysis project Ga0066369, IMG submission 70972) | Marine microbial communities from Southern Atlantic Ocean transect - Knorr_S7_td_Bottom_ad_4513_LV_A | ecosystem: Environmental > Aquatic > Marine > Oceanic | place: Southern Atlantic... | reverse complement strand
TTTTCTAGTATTTTTGAACTCTACTACATTTTTCTGCGCTACGCAGCGGATCCTCTCATGCCAGATAGAAAACAGAATCACGATCTAAGCGAAATGAAATGCCCGCACAATCTCGAAGAGGTTGACCTCTTTTCTCCTGGTGCACCAGAGCACTGGTATGAAGCCTATGACATTCTTCACGACGAAGCGCCCGTGCATAAAATACCGGGTGAAGGTTTCGAACCGGGCACTGACGCTTTCATTCTCTCGAAGCATGAAGACATCGCAGCGGTAGTACGAGACCAGGACCGATTTCCTGTGGTCGGTAGCGTCCTGTTAAAGGTACTGACAGAAAGTGATGAAAATTTATTGGAAAAACCAGGCGTTAGCGCCATCCTTGCGTCGATGGCGTCGTTGCGACCCAATCCCGACATGTGGCGCAGCCACCGCCAGGAACTCACCGATCCCTGGGTCGGACCGGGCGCAGGTCGAAATGAAGCCATGGTCAATCGGGTTGTCAAAGAATCAATCGACAAGTGGATTGATCGCGGTGAAGTCGAGTGGATCACGGAATTTGCCCAGGCTGTCCCGCAAATGGTCATGGCCAACATACTGGGCTGGCCCATTGAAGACCTGAAGCTGCTGAAGTACTTCGGAGATGGCACAGTAAAGCCATTCGTCTATGGCGCCAGGCACAACAACATCCTGCCGGAGGCAGAAATACAAAGTCAGTTTCAGGTACTCGAAGAATTCAAGCAATACACTAACGACCTTATTAAGGAAAAGCGTGAACATCCCCAGGAAGATATGATCAGTTTCCTGACGAATGTCGAATATTCTCCTCTCAAGCGCAAGCTTCTCGATCTCGAAATTAACGGCATCGTCTATGCCATGGTGATTGGTGGGTTGGAAACGACCCAGTACGCGATTTCCGAGCAGGTCCAGCTACTCGTTGATAACCCTCTTATCTGGACAGAATTGAAAAAAGACAGAACCAAACTGCGAGCATTCACTGAAGAAGGTATGCGTTTGAGATCCCCTACACAGGGACTATCGACGCGCATTACCGGCCAGGATGAAGTTTTTCAAGGCGTCTCAGTGCCGAAAGGTTCGTATCTGCACCTTCGTTGGGCAGCGGCGAATATTGACCCGGATGAATGGGACCACCCACAGGAAATTGACCTGAATCGAAAAGCCGGGACACGTCACCTGACATTTTCCCAGGGTGCCCGTGTTTGTCCCGGCGCCAGTATTTCGAGACTTGAACAGATGTGCGCCTGGACTGCTATTCTCGACCGTATAGAACGTTTTAATTACGCGGACAACAATACCTTCCTGCATCAGCCGGGGATCATGCTCGGGGCCCTTGAACTTAATCTGACATTCGAGAAGGCATAACCCGAACTCCATCTCCGGACAGTAAGCCCGGACAGTGAGTCTGGATAGTCAGCCAGGAAGGAACCAGCAGCGTACCTACGCTATATCGTGCACGGGACAACAGTGCGATGGATATCCAAAGATATTTGCACTTAAAATGTGCTGCACGTAAACTGTGCAAATGAAAACCAATATTACTATACGGATCGATGCAGAATTGGCGCGGGATGCGAAGGTTCTGGCAGCGCAGCAGGGCCTATCCTTAAGTAAAATGGTGGCTGGTGAGTTAGGCCGCATGGTCTCGAAAGAAACGGCCTACAAGGTTGCAAAAAGCAAAGCCCAATTGGCAATAAAAGAGGCACCTGCACTGAACTACAACCCTGTTAGCCGCGACAGCCTACATGAGCGATAAGGTTTTCGTCGACACGAACATTCTTGTTTATGCGCACGATTCGTCTGACAAATACAAACATGCACAAGCCGCAGCCATCATTAACCAGCTGTGGGACGAGAAAACAGGGTCGCTCAGCACACAGGTACTGCAAGAGTTTTATATAACTGTTACTCGAAAAATCTCTGTTCCCATTGATCATCTTCTCGCCAGAACCTTGATAAGCCGGTACCAACATTGGGATGTTATCGTCAATGACATTGAGTCGACTTTAGATGCGATCGATATTCAAATTGAATCCCAGGTGTCATTCTGGGATGCGCTTATTATCCAGGCTGCGAATAGAGCAGGTGCCCAAACATTACTCTCTGAGGATTTGAATGACCAACAACTGTATCGTGAAATCCGAGTGATCAATCCGTTCCGTTATCCAAACATACTCGAGATAATTAAGGGGACGTCTGATTAAAGTTTATCTATTGCCTGTTCCCTATTACCTGATTCAGATTGACAATGTGAGCACCCAGTAAACTCCGGCAACAGGCTTATTAAGGACCACCGCTAATCTTAATGGTTTGACCAGTCATCCATCTCGATGCATCGGACGCCAGATAGACGACACCTGGCGCTATGTCTTCGGGGGTTCCTACCCTGCCAAGCGGAATACCAAACTTCTTACCTAATCCGGGGATGTCCTCTTCTTTCAAATTGAGAAACTCCATGAAGACTTCAGTTGGGATGGGTCCAGGTGCGACACCGTTGACTCGAATGCCCAGAGGCGCCATTTCCACACCAAGGGTCTGAGTCAGATTGTCAACGCCGCTTTTTGCAACGGCGTAAGGGCCATTATTAGGTGATGCCCGGTTCGCCGCCTGGGAAGAGATATTGATGATGGTGCCTCCGCCATTATCTTTCATAATATTGGCTGCAGCCTGCGCACCGGTCCACACAGCTTTCAGGTTGAGATTCATTTGAAAATCCCACTGGCGCTCTGGCATCTCAAGAAAAGTCCGTGGCACTCGATCGTCCGCGCCACCCGCATTACTCACCCAACAGGTTAACCCGCCCATTTCTTCGAATGCAGTTTTTGCCAGTGCCTGGACCTGTTCTATTTCCATCATGTCGGTGGTTACTGCTAATGCTTTGCGACCGAGGGCACGGATTTTCTCGGCAACAGCTTCAATCTCGTGAGTTCGACGGGCAGCGACGACAACGTCGGCGCCAGCCTCGGCCAATCCGAGCGCAATGCCTTCACCAATGCCCCGGCCACCGCCGGTGACCACCGCCACCTGTCCATCCAATCGAAAACTATCGAGTATTCCCATTTTAGTGCTCCCTTTATTAGTCTGTTTTGTTTCGTTGAAATCTAACCAGTGATTCTCTTGTGTAGCGGCGGTTGCTCACCAATTGTGATCGGCTCGCCTACCCAGGCGCCAATATTCTCTCCGGTCCTGCCACTATCTATAACTTCTATCATCTGATCCGCAATATCTGATGCATTCATGACGGTCTTTGCAAACTCTGGCGGCAATGTATTGTCTTCGAACAAGCCTCGCAGCATCGCCGTATCTGTTGCTCCCATGCATAAACCATTCACCTTGATGTTGTCTTTCTCAAGATACTTGGCCCAGGCGTCCGTAAAACCGTTTAATGCCCATTTTGATGCGTTGTATAAGTCCGTTTCAGGCCCGTTGGTCCCATCGCTTTTTGCAGGTAATACATAATAAGTGGACAGATTGATGATGTGCCCCCCCTGCTTTTGCATCAACGGGATCACTGCCCTGGAAAGCATTAATACACCCTTGAGATTGGTGTCCATAATGAAATCCCAATCCGCTATTGCCTGCTCCCATGGACTATCGACGGGTGTTCGGCGCCAGGTGCCAGCGTTGTTCACAAGAACGCCGATCTGACCCATCGCCTCAGCCTGTTTAACGACTCGCTCGACATCCTCGCGCTTCGACACATCGGCAATCACACCGGTAACACCTTCTACCTGCATGACTTCTTGTTGGACGTCAAATGCCAGGACCAGGCAACCTTCCGAGACTAACCGCTGCGCAAAGGCGCGGCCCAGTCCTTGCGCCGCACCGCTGACAATCGCAACTTTGCCTGAAATACTCATGCGCCACCTCCCAGCTTTACTTGGCTCTCAATGACATACACATGATCATGGGATGGTTCCAGTTTCACGGGTCTACCTACACAGAAGTTCACGTTCTGCGCATTTCGGCCACCAGGTCCTTCCTTCAACATATCAATCATCGCCTGGGCATTGTCTTCAGCCCGCATCCAGCTATCTACCTCTTCGGTTGAAGGTGCAAAGTCATGAAAAGATCGCAGCATGTAGGAATCGGTGGCGCCCATGCAAAATGCGTTGACCCGGATATTGTGCGGCGCCAGCGCCTTGGCCCAACCGTAAAGAAAACCATTGAGCCCCCATTTGCTGGCATCGTAGAGGTCCATCGTCTCACCACCGCCAGTGGGCCTGGGTGAATCTCCCCAGGGGCAGGCATCCAGCCCTGGACAACAAAAGTATGGCGTACCGCAGGTCACCATATGATCTGTGGCGATGTTGACGATCTCCCCACCTGTACCCTGCTCGATCATGATAGGGATCACCGCGCGACCAAAAAGGTATTCGCCTTTTAGGTTGGTGCCAATAATTAATTCATAGTCCGCGATCGACTTGTCGAGATCATCATCCGCTGCACTGGCGCCCCAGACACCGGCATTGTTCACCAGGATATCAATGCTGCCAAATGCAGAGCGCGCACCATCTACCACCGCCCGAACATGATCAGGGTCACTAACATCGCCCTGCCAGGCGACCGAGGAGACGCCCAATTGTTTTAGCGATTCGGCTACATCGTTAATCTCTTCACGTAAATCGCATACCGCAACATTGACACCTTCGACTGCCAGCGCATGTGCATAGCTGTTGCCAAGCCCAACGGCAGCGCCGGTGACAATCGCGTTTTTTCCTTTGAGTTCAACCATTGGTCACTCCGTGTTTAATTTGTTCGTCATGGGAAACGTATTGCAAAACATCCGTATTCTCAAGGACCGATGCCAGTCGAGCACGCTCCTCAACAGATAGCGAGGCTACCTTTTCTCGAATCACCTGCAGGCACCTGGCATGATACTTCATCGGATTTTGCTCAAACTGCAATCCAAGACCCTTAAAATTCAGTCGTTCTTCACCTGTTGCCAGTGCCTTGTCTGTCGCATCCAGATAGGGAAGATAAACCTCTCCCGCCAACCAGAGCAACTTCTGTACACCTTTGCTCAATGGCGCCAGTGTGTCACTAAACTCGCCTTCAATGCCGCCGGGATCATCCATCAACGCCAGCCAGGCAGGTACACGCATACACCGGTCATTCATCACATCTCGCGACGCGTCATTCATCATGCACTGGTACAGCTGTCCGTAAAATCCAAAATCACCCAGCGATGGCCGTGAACCGAACAGGAATTCCTGCTCCCTTAATACGTCTTCCCAGGCATCCAGAATCTGTCGATACATCTCTTCAATAAGCGGTACATTTTGAGGTTCAATACCTGCTACTGGCCAGAGCGGGATCTGCCATTCATAAAACTCCCTGGTTCGAGTCGCCAGTTCTTCATCAGAGGTGGGTCCCATGCCCGGGTATGACATCCACCAGCCAACTCGATCCCGGTCACCACCTTTATCTTTGTCCTGCCAGCGATAATGGAACATCATCTTGGTGCCCCATTCATCTCCGAAGTCTTCCAGGATATGGGACAGCACGGCCTGTACAGGGTCCGGCGGTACAATCGATCTCTCGGAGTGTCTCGCCTCCAGCATATAGGCCATGGGCGAAGAATCCACATGCCACTGGCCATCTGGCTCATCGGGACAATGGACTTTAGGAATAATGGGTGGGCGAACGTGCGCGGTTGCTTCAGCGATTTTACCGCGATTTAAATACCAGACATGCGGAATGCGCCGATAACGAAAAATAGCACGCATCTTCACCGAGAATGGTGATGCCAGCGAACCGACTAGTTTATAAACCTCATCACCCATCGAGCAATACTACAGCGGCCTATACAGGGGATGGCCTGGTTCGCGGATCTGCAGGATGTTGAGCGCAAAGTCCTCGGGTGTCATAGCTTCTATGGAATTCGGGAAAGAGTTCGACCAGTCCAGAATGTAGGTCCGTTTGGAGATTCGCCATTGCCCTTCTCGTTTTTGAAATTCGTCCAGGTAACGACCACCGTACATATTATCCACCAGGTTGCCCTCGGCATCTTTTCCCGTGCCGACGGCGATGCCATAACATTCACCGGTGGCTTTGTCCCCGTTGATTTCTATCAAGACAGAGGTACTTAAGTGCCATCTGCGTATCGCTTCTTGTTCATGGGGCATCACGGTCTTCACCCAGTCAGCGCCGTTGCCTTTGAAAAACCCGAAGTCGATATCAGCGTCCGGCCAGAAACAGCTGTCCTGACCCGGAGTGTCTAACCAGTCCTGGGTTCGACCATAACGCATGACCAGCTCTTCACAGGCTTTTTTATCGAGCAATTCCTGGAGTTGGGGATCCATGTCCTTTCCTCGTCGCGAATTAAGGTTTTTATACTCTACTACAAAAAACTTGGCTACAGGTGGTACAGTCGTCCTCAGCTCATAATGGCGAGGTCGTTGAGAGCGATGCGCGCCTGATCGTTCTCATCTGAAAATTTTTGAGATTATATTGATATTGCCGGCAGCCCAATCCGAGATAACCAACGGTCAAGAATAGAACGCTCTTCTCATCACATGAATCTATATCACCATCAAAACCCCAAAATCACACTTGTGTCGCTTGGCCCTGATGAGCGACTATTTACCATAATTGAACAAATATTCTCTCATGGAGGAAAACTGGCATGGTTGAAACAATAACGGGACACGACAGATCCAATGGTATTTCTTACAACGATATTCTGAAATCCGACAAGGTCCCGCCACCGGACGTCTATCTGGAAGATTCACCCTACCCCGCCGGTAAGACAACGGTGCGCGTCGACCGCTATTTCTCAAAAGAAGAGCATGATCTGGAAGTAGAGAAATTGTGGAAGCGAGTCTGGCAAATGGCCTGTCACGAATCTGACATTCCGAACGTCGGCGATACCCATGTCTATGATATTGCAGAACTTTCTTACATGATCGTGCGAGTATCCGAAGATGAGGTAAAAGCCTATCCCAATGCCTGCCTGCATCGCGGCCGGGCCCTGTGCGATGACCATCGAAAAGAACTCCGCGTATTCCGTTGTGCGTTTCACGGTTGGTCCTGGAACCTGGACGGATCGCTGAAAGAGATACCCGGCCATTGGGATTTCCCAACAGTCACCGAGGAAGAATATTCATTAACAGACATCAATATCGGCTATTGGGGAGGCTTCTACTTCATCAATCCAGATCCGAATTGTGAGCCGCTGGCAGATTTTCTTGGCGACATTGATCGGCATTTTGGCATTCCGTTCGAGCGACGATACAAAGCCGCCCATTTAATCAAACGTCTGCCGTGCAACTGGAAAATTGCCCAGGAAGCCTTCATGGAGTCTTACCACGTCATTGCAACACACCCTGAACTCCTGGGTTACTTTGGCGATGTAAACTCAAAATATGATGTCTGGGGCAACTGGTCCCGGGCCATGTCTTCTTCCGGCTTCCCAAGTCCTCATACTGGATTGGAAAATCCTGATATGTCGGCCTATCCGGACGGCAAGGCGTTCCAGAGTATGAAGCATATGATCAGTGGCCATGTGTATCGCAGAATTGCCGAAAACGAGGTCGAAGTGACAACACCCGATGGCCGCACCGGCAGGTTCACGGAGTTCGCTGACTATATTTCGGGTGATGTGAAGTCCGCAGACATTCAAATGTGTAGTTGGGTTGGCGGAAAAATCATAGCAGGAGATGAAGATACACCGATGGTGTTTCCCACGGAATCTGGTCATGTCTACCGCGAAACCACAGCGGCGGCCAGACGCGAAACTATGCGTCCCCAGTTTGGAGACGATGTGGATGGCATCAGTGATGCGGACCTGAACGATGCCATTTTTTACTCCCTGTTTCCGAACCTTAGCCCCTGGGCAGATTTCAACCCCATCTTCTATCGGTTCCGCCCGGATGGAGACAACCCTGAACAGTCATTGCATGAAGTCATGTACATGATTCCATTGCCTGAAGGCGTCGAGGCACCGGAACCTGCCAAATGCACCTTCCTTGACCTGGATGATGATTACACCCTGGCCGGAGAATTCGGTAGCAGTCTGGCCAAGATCTTCAACCAGGACTTTGTGAATCACCGAATGGTGCAAAAAGGACTGCATTCTCATCCAAAAGGTGAAACCATTTTTGCCAGCTACCAGGAATCAAAGATCCGTCATTTCCATGACACGCTGAACAAATGGCTTGCCAGCGAGGATTCACCGAGAAGCACATGACCACTGGGTAACCCTTGCAGGGTGAATCTTTCCTCTGCAGGGGTCTCATGGCCAACGTTGTTCAGATAACCTCGTCTATCAACGACATCAATCCAACATTGGACAACAGGTGCCGCGCGGCAGCCTGGTCATCTGTGTCCAGGTCCGAGAATTCTTCCCGGGCCCAGCGAAGGCACTTGGCCTGATAGGAAAATGAAGGCTGTTGCCACGATTTTCCATCGATTGTCGTTTCGAATTGTTTCTCACCGGAGGCAACCGCTTTTGCATTCGCGATCATCTGCGGCATATGCACCTTCGCAATTTCACCTAGCAGTGCCAATAGTGTTTCGGGAATGGTGTCACGGGTGAACCAGCCACTATCTTCTACCTCGTAGCCACACAGATCTTCCGCTCGCTCTACCCAGGCGTATGTTCTCGGTGACATCTGTAACGCCAGGCGCATCGGCGTAGGATCAAAATGTGTCAAACAGGTGAGCTGGCCGAAGACACCAAAATCAGACGACCCTGGCCGCTCCCCCATTAAAAAAGGAAACTGCTGCAGGTGAGCTTCCATCAGCTCAAGAAAGCGTACATAACTGGCCTCAATAACGGGACCGGTTACCTCATTCGAACCCACGACGTAAAGACGCTGAATTTGTCGATCTGAAATGATCTTTTTCAAATTCGCATGGACATCAGGCGGAATACTGACATCCCGCAGCAATGGGAGCACGGCGCCAGCTTTATCGATATCATCTTCGTACATCCAACGATAATGAAACATGCAGCGAGTTAGCCATTCATCGGCATAGTCCTCTATCAGGTAATTGATAAACCTGACCACCGGATCAGTCGGGATAAGACTGCGCTCGTCAGACACGGCCTCAAGCTTTCTGAGGATCGGCGTCGAGTCAGTGATCGCCTGTTCCACGCCATGCTCATCAGGGAAATAAAAAGTGGGCAACAGCACGACCTTCGGCACCGGCAGATCTTCCCAGTCCGGGTAACCCGACTCTATTCGTCCTCCCGGATGACCAATGATAAATCGGTAGGGCAACCTTCTATAGCGAAGCGCTGCCAGTGCTTTTCGAGTGTAGGGGCTGCCATGCGCACCCTGGAGTTTTATCGGCAATGGAATCTCGGACAAATGGCTTCTCTCTTTGTTGATTCTGGTTAGACGCATCAGATACGAATTGTCGACCTGGGTCTAGCGTATCTGTCACGACATTTCACTATGCAGAGAGCCACAATTTGATACAGTACGGCGTTCAAAAATACAAAGAAGCCACCATGCAACTCGATTACGATAAAATAGATCCTGAATTGTTACCTCCACTGGAAGATTTTCCTCCACTCGATTTGACCAGGGAAAACATTGTGATGATGCGCGAATTCCTCGCGAATCAGCCACAACCACCTTCAGCAGTGGATGTGCAGTCAGACAAGAAAATGGTCACAACGCCAGACGGCGAAGTGCCCGTGTATATTTATCGCAAATCAAATCGCCCCAATCAGCCTGCGGTACTCTGGATACATGGTGGTGGATATCTTTTTGGCAGCGCAGAAGATGAACGTGCGCGCATCATCGCAGACCACTGTGACTGCACCGTATTTTCGGTTGATTATCGAGTCGCCCCGGAACATCCTTTTCCCGCTGGGCCCAATGATTGCTATGCGACGCTAACCTGGATCATGAACGAGGCCGAGGCCCTGGGCATCGATAAAACCAGAGTTGCCATAGGCGGCGCGAGCGCCGGGTCGGGTATGGCGGCTGGTGTGGCATTGATGAACAGGGACCGCGACAATTTTCCGCTGTGCATGCAACTGCTGATCTATCCTATGATTGATAACCTGCACGCGACCGAGTCCGGCAAGATTGAAAATCATCCCGTATGGAAACAGGAAACATCGTTTAACGCCTGGGAGATGTATTTAGATGGTGTGCCCGGCGAGGATGCCTCACCCTACGCTGCTGCCGCGCGCGCGACTGATCTGTCGGGACTGCCGCGCACTTATTTGTGTGTTGGATCAGAAGACCTATTTCGCGATGAGGATATCGAGTACGCCCGGCGTCTTATTGCACACAATGTTCCCTGCGAACTGGCCGTATTTCCGGGCGTCTATCACGCCGCTGAGACATTCGTGCCTGAAGCTGGGGTTAGCAAGCGACTCAATCAGAGCTTCCTGACCGCCCTGGCTCATGCTTTAGGGAACGACTGAAAGAAGTACTAAGGGGCGCCGCCTAGTCGTTTGGCGCCCCGTTCCGCGGCTAATTCCATGATATGACGATTGCCCCGGTTCCAGAATAGTTTCAGGGTCACGGCATTGATGGTCCAGCGACCATCAATTTTCAGCAGACTGTCCTCGTAGTAACCACCGAGCGAAAATTCACTGCCGCCTTGATCGTTCAGTAAAAAGTGCTCCGCCTTCATGTACATGGTGCATCGTGCCGTGTCACCATCGATATCAACCATCGGGTTACTCATCACATGTTGTGTGGCGTTGAGTCCGGTGAACACAATTTTACATCCAGCCACCCATTCATCAGCTTTCATCGTTGAAGCCGGCCGACCGCTGTAATCTTCGAAGTCCATGGTGATTTCGTCGCTAAAGATTGATCGAAGCAATTCAAAGTTTTTCGTATCGATGCCCATCGCGTATTCATAGCGACGGCGAACGATCTCGTTGTAATCATCGAAGTCCATTTGACTCATCCGTGGTAGTAGGTTGGTTGTTATATTTGCCAACATGATCCATGGATTTTTCAGCCGACGCAATCGCAGGGATCGCTGATCTACTCTGAACGTTCTAACGTCATGCTATGAATGTATAGCTATTTATCCCAGTAAACTGGCGCAGCACCCGGTTATCGTGGTTACAATGCCGATACGAAGATGAAGAAGTTCTGACTATGACTGATACCTACGAGCCACCCCAAGTCTGGACCTGGGATACCGAGAGTGGTGGCAGATTCGCCAACATAAATCGGCCAGTCGCCGGCCCCACGCACGATAAGGAACTGCCAGTGGGCGAACATCCGTTGCAACTTCACTCCCTGGCGACGCCAAATGGTGTGAAGGTCACCATTCTTCTGGAAGAATTACTCGAATTGGGAAAGGACGCAGAATACGATGCCTACATGATCAACATTGGCGATGGCGACCAGTTCAGCAGTGGCTTTGTCGATATCAACCCAAATTCGAAAATCCCGGCGTTACTGGATCGCGGTACCAATCCGCCGACTCGCATATTTGAATCGGGCGCTATCCTGGTTTATCTCGCCGAGAAGTTCGACGCGTTTCTTCCCACTGACCCTTCTGAACGCGCGGAATGCATGTCCTGGCTATTCTGGCAGATGGGTAGTGCGCCCTATCTGGGCGGCGGCTTCGGTCATTTTTATGCCTATGCGCCCGAGAAATGGGAATATCCAATTAATCGCTACACCATGGAGGTCAAACGCCAGCTTGATGTGCTGGAACGCAATCTTTCCTCGCGACAATTTCTTTGCGGCGACGATTACAATATTTCTGATATGGCCAACTACGCCTGGTACGGCGCACTCATCCTGCACAACATCTACGACGCATCCGAATTTTTAGATGTTGCCTCTTACAAGAATGTGGTTCGCTGGGCTACCGAGATAGAACAGCGGCCTGCCGTGCAACGCGGGCGCCGCGTCAACAAAGTCTGGGGACCGGAAGAGTTGCAAGTTACCGAGCGACATAGCGCTGACGATTTTAAGTAAACACCCGGAGAAATCATGTTGAAGTTACACCATGCACCAAATTCTCGCGCTGGACGCATTGTCTGGCTACTGGAAGAGCTGGGGCTTGACTATGAACTCAATGCCATGGCGTTTCACCCGAAGGATCTTAAATCTGATGAACATCGTGCCCGCCACCCGCTAGGTCGAATCCCTGTGCTTGAAGATGGCGACGTCATGATTTACGAGTCGGGTGCTATCGTTGAATACATCATCGCACGGTACACCGATGGCGCGCTAAAGCCTGGCGTAGAATCAGTCCTTTTCCCTCAATATCTGCAATGGTTTCATTATTGCGAAGGCATGGTGATGCCGCCGGTAAACACCATCATCGTGCAAACCCTGCTTCTGCCACCAGAGCGTCAGAGCAAAGAGGTGCTTGAGCAGGCGCAACGATTGTTAAGCAAAGCGGTCGCGCCGGTCAACGAAAACCTCGAGGGTAAAGACTATTTGATCGGTGACTTTTCTGCCGCTGACATCATGCTTGGCCATGCCTGCTTTATGAGTAATCGGCTGGGCTGTGTACCCGATGACATGGTCCACCTGAAGGCTTATGTCGAACGGTTGCAGACGCGACCCGCTTTCCAGGTGGGGATCAATACCTAGCGAACCTCTGATTAAGAGGATATCGTTCCCTAGGTTGTTGTGATTGCCGCACCGCCCTTTATAACAAGCTCAGCTTTTCCAGGCGACGGCGGCACATCACAGCCACGCTGGATCCCCGGTTTCGCCTGCATGTTGGCCATCCACCTCTGCAGGTGCTCGAGTTCATCAACGCTGACCCTTGCCCATCTATGGCTGCGAATCCAGGAATAATTTGCAATATCAGCAATAGCGTGCCCCGTGCATCCGGCGATAATCGGTTGCCCGTGACTATATAGTCGCAGGAACATCTCGGTACCACGCTTCAATAATTTCTGTGTAGCTTGTGCACCCTTCTTGAACTCATCGAGATCAAAGCCCGCCGAAAAACGATCTTTTCTACCCAGAATAATCACCGCCTTTGCTTCTGATTCAGCCCGATCCAAACCCTCATTAATCGCATCGATAAAATCGTGCCCAATAGCATTGACTTTACCATCGTCAAATCGCAGCATCGCCGTATCATCTATAAGCTCAAATTCCATTACTTTCTCCTGAACTGGATGTCGTGAGCATAACGGCCGAGTCTAATGGCCGCAATGACCAACCGGTTAACGACGCCCGTTATACAGGTGGTATGCTGTCGGCCTTTTACAAAACGAAAAATCATTATGAGATTTAGTTTCTGGCCTCAACCCACACAGTCCTTCGAAGTCATTCGCTCACTCGCGTCACATATTGAACAATCAAACTGGGATGGTCTCTGGCTGGCAGATCATTTCATGCCGAATGCTGAAGACACCAACCAGCCCTGGCCTGAAGCCTGGACCACCATCGCCGCAATTGCCGCTACCGTGCCCCGAATTCGGCTCGGCACACTGGTCACCGGCAACACCTATCGGCACCCTGCGGTACTAGCCAAAATGGCGGCAACGATTGACCATATCAGCGGCGGCCGCCTGGTCCTTGGGCTGGGTTCTGGCTGGCAGGAAAATGAACACGAAAAATACGGGATTGAGTTTGGCACCGTTGCCTCACGCTTACGCCGCCTTGAAGAAGCCTGCCAGGTCATCAAGGCACTCTTTAACGATGAGTCGGCAAATTTCTCTGGCGAATTTTACCAACTCACCGACGCACCATTGTTGCCAAAACCCAAACAGGAAAACCTGCCTTTGCTGATCGGCGGCGGCGGGGAAAAGGTCACGCTGAGAATCACCGCGCAGTATGCCGATGAATGGAACGTCTGGGGTACGCCGGAAACTCTGAAACAGAAAATGAGCGTACTCGATCAACATTGCGACAAGCTCGGTCGCGACCCGGCAGCCATCCAGCGCTCGGCAGTCGCGCTGCTCTTTCTCTCCGACGATGAAGCCCTGGTCAAAAAAATGCGGGAATCCGAGGAGGCGCCAGCAAGAATCGCCGGTAATGTTTCAGAGCTTCGGGATATCATCGCCGCCTACCAGGAAGCTGGCGTTGATGAACTTATCGTTCCCGACTTCACCATGGGACCCGATTGCAATCAGCAGAAGCTCGACACCCTGGATACATTTATCAATGAAGTCGCCCCGGTCGTTGCTTAATATCATTAGAATCCGATTCCCTGGCGCAGAGAAAACGAGAGGAGTCATTCGTCCCTCTCTTTATTCGTTCTCAATACTATCTGGAAGAGACTAACCCGCAACTGTTTCGATGATAATGGCGAGCGCCATTCCACCGGTAGCGCGCATCCCTTTGGGGGGGCGAACGATTCCTGGTCTGTGATACTTCAAGAAGACTACTTTGGAGTCAGATAGTCGCAGCCCGCCTGGTATTCTGGCGAACTGATATCAGGGGATAGTTTGAAGTTCCCCAGAATTCCCTCAGGTGTAAGAGTATTTGGGTTCCCAGCCATCTGCACCCTCGGGTAGCATGTCAAAGAAATTCCAGATGCAGTTGAAATCATCACCAGGCCCAAATGATGTGTCAGAAACGCGCACGATCCTGTCGCCATCTTTTCTATAGACTGATACGCCAGGCCAAAAGCTGGGTTTACCTTCATATTCTCCGATGTATCCCATGTCCTCGGCAAAGCTGGTTCCTTCATGAGACACCATTGTGAATTTCCAGCCACGGCCTTCTGCAAACTCTCTCTGCACCTGGGGTGAATCAGGTGAGGAGACAGCGAAAGCTGCGCGATCCAGTAAATGATCCAGCACACCGTTAAATCCATCAGCCCATTGCGTGCAGTTCACGCAACTCTTACCCCTGTTGTGGATTAGAAACAGTGTGTCCTTGTCTTTGAACAGAGAGCGCAGATTAACGGGCCCATCAGGCGTTGTGAACGTATAGTCTTCGACCTCTTCCGGTTCAATGGCGGATTGCAGTTCGCGCATCTCGGCGCGCAAACCCGACATCTGTTTACGTCGATCGTTGATTTTGCTCATCGTTTGTTGATAGGTCATGTTTATCTCCTAGTGGTCTTCGAGGCCAGGCAATAGTGCGACTAATCGCTCGTCAGACTTGACCGCCAGATTCACTCTAAGATGATGATTCCGACCGGGCGCCACTAGCCAGCATTTCTTTCTGGATTCCCTCAACCAACAAGGTTCCAGTGAACCAAATCGCGCAAAAAAGATTTTTCTGGACTAGTTTATAAAGAGACCCTAAGTTACATCGGTTACTTAGGAGGGTCAGATGAATACCAGTGAAGAATTAGAGGTAAACTCAGATGTAAACAAGGTTCCGCTCGAAGAGATTGATGTCAGCCGGCCGGAGCTTTACTTGAACGACACCTGGCAACCCTGGTTTGAACGTCTCCGCAAGGAGGCGCCAGTGCATTATCTGGCAGACAGCGTAACCGGACCCTTTTGGTCGGTATCCAGCCATGAAATGATCAAAGCCGTGGATTCAAACCACCAGGTTTTCTCATCTGAAAAAGGTGGCATTGCCATCGTTGATCCTTACGTGGCCGAAGAGGGACAAATCCAGACACAGAGTTTTATCACGCTAGATGCACCGAATCACATGCCACAAAGGAAAGCAGTAGCACCGACCGTCGCACCAAATAATCTCGTAGAACTGGAGCCCATTATTCGAGAGAGAGCGATAGACATTCTTGAGCAACTGCCAGTTGGTGAAACCTTCAATTGGGTGCAGGAGGTCTCCATCGAATTAACAGCAAGGATGCTGGCCACTATTTTTGGATTCCCCTATGAAGAGCGCAGCAAGCTGGTTCACTGGTCTGACCTGGCAACGGCTGTCCCCGAGGTTACCGGAGACACAAGTATCGACATGGGGAAAAGATACGAAGAGTTGATGGGTGCTGCTGCTGCTTTCTATCAACTCTGGGAGGAACGAGCCCAACAGCCGCCAAGTTTTGATCTTATCTCTATGCTCATTCATAACAAAGAAACATCTCGAATGAATGAGGACCCGGAAATGTTTCTGGGTAACATTCTGCTACTCATTGTCGGGGGTAATGACACAACTCGTAACAGCATTAGCGGCGGCGTGATGGGACTCAACAAATATCCAGACCAATATCAGAAGCTGCGGGACAACCCGTCGCTGATTCCGAATATGGTGTCCGAAATGATCCGCTGGCAAACGCCAGTCATCCATATGCGCAGAACAGCATTGGCGGATATTGAACTTGGCGGCAAACAAATCAAGGAAGGTGACAAGGTCGTTATGTGGTACTTGTCTGGCAACCGCGATGAATCCGTCTTTCAAGATCCAGAAAAGCTCATCATTGATCGCCCCAATGCCCGCGCGCACGTCGCCTTCGGATTTGGCGTACATCGATGCATGGGTAATCGGCTGGCCGAACTACAACTTCGCATTCTTTGGGAAGAGATCATGAAACGCTTCCACACGATTGAGGTTGTCGGTGACGTAGAGCGTTTACCTAATAACTTTATCCGGGGGATAAAGAACGTCCCGGTACGGCTTCATCCTATCTGAGGGTGTCCGAACAATGACTGACCCAAAGAAGACTAATATTGTATTTGTGCTCAGCGACGATCAGGGTATTTGGGCAGCGGGATGTTATGGTAACCCAGAGATTCGAACTCCGAATATCGACCGCCTTGCCGCTACCGGCATTCGGTTCGAAAATTTTTTCATCACGATTCCCGTCTGTTCAGCCAGCCGGGCCTGTTTCCTGACAGGGCGTATCCCTTCGCAACATGGCGTCCATGACTTTCTGACCGGCAAGGCCGATATGGGGACAGATGCCAAATCATTCATGGATGACGAAATCTGTTATACGGATGTCCTGGCAGAGCATGGCTGGACCTGCGGCTTGTCAGGGAAATGGCACCTGGGACATTCCATCCTACCGCAGCATGGTTTTGATCACTGGTTCGCTCACCCACATGGCGCGGGGCAGTACAACGACCAGAAGATGATCCGAAATGGCGTGACCGAGGTTGCACCAGGATATATCACAACAGCCATAACCGATGATGCCCTGGCTTTTATCGACGACCACGCTTCTGAACACAAACCTTTTTACCTCAGCGTAAACTATACGGCGCCTCATTCTCCCTGGACCGGTCACCCGCAGGATATAGTCGATTCCTATGACGATTGTTTGTTCGAATCGTGTCCTCAGGAATCTCGCCATCCCTGGGCAATAACGCCGCGTAAAACTGATCAAACAAGAGCCGACGCAACCACCCTAGGGCTAAGCGACAACCTGGGTAATCGTGAAAGTCTCAAGGGGTATTTCGCTTCCATCACTGCAATGGATATCGAGATAGGCCGCATTCTGGACAAACTGGAGGCACTCGGTCTTCGAGACAACACCCTGGTGATTTTTGCATCGGACAACGGGTATTCATGCGGCCACCACGGTTTCTGGGGGAAAGGTAACGGAACCAATCCAGTCAACATGTATGAAAACTCGATCAAGGTACCTTTTATTGCCTCTCACCCGGGCGTCATTCCTGAAGGCATCGTTCAATCAGCCATGGTTGCCTCCTATGACTTCATGCCGACACTGCTCGATTATGTGAACCTGCCGCTACCTGATACACAATTGCCGGGTAGTTCCTTCCTGTCTGCCCTGAAAGATGGGAACTCGCCGGGTCGTGATTGCATCGTTGTTTATGATGAATACGGCTACTGCCGAATGATTCGTACGAACCAGTGGAAGTACGTCCACCGTTACCCCGAAGGTCCCAATGAACTATGGGATCTTGTTAACGATCCTGATGAGCGTCAGAACCTGATCGACGATCCTGCTCATCGCGATCTCATCACAGAGCTTAGAGAACAAATGGAATCCTGGTTCGAAGAGTATGTGGAAGATGACAAAAATGGCATCGGGTTTGATGTGGGTGCAGGCCAGAATCGCCCTGTCGGAATCAAATGGGATGATGGTACCGATGCATTTGTTTATACCGCGATTAAGCGGCGAAGAAAGGAACGTGAGCAGAAACCATCATAGCCTTCGGTTCGTTGTTCACTCCGACACCGCCATCTGCTGAATGATCGAATATCGAGTAGTCTATCCCGGGCCAGTTACTTCGACAGCCACGCCTTGAGCAGGCATCTCGCGGATATCACCAAAACTACCAGGAATCAATGAATGCGCTTTTTTGCCTGATCGACGAGTATCCGTACGCACTGACTTTATATCTGTATATTTGGGGTCGGAGTAAAAATTACAATTCCCTCTTTGGCTTTGGACCACGTTTCTGCAATGACTGTGGTTGGCCGGTCAGCACTTCAAACTGACGACGAAACTTCTCTGTGCCGAGCACGAAGACTGTTTCCTGTGCGCACTTTATCTCAGATATCAGCTTTGAATCTAACTCAGTCTCGAACAACTGCCGATAGGAAATCTGACGGACACGCTGTGTCGAACCGAGACGTTCAAACTCCACATGGGGTGTCCACATCCTAATCTCTTTACCCAGGGCGTGCGCAGCGTAGCTCGACCACTGGTAGTCCGCCGGGTCACTAACCATGCCCGCGCGTACCGGATTAAGCTCGATGTAGCGCGAACCAATCAGGTAGTACATGGATGTTTGAACCGGATGCGACTTAATCCGATCTTCAAAGAGTGTGCCGGTTCGTTTGCACCGATAGTTAAAGTACCTCGCATAGTACCGACCGATATATTGCATGCATCGCGATATCGCCTGTTCTTGTGTCGGTGTCATGAGTAAATGCACATGATTGGTCATGAACACCCACACATGAATCAAGACCCCGTACTTTCGGGCACCTTCATCTAACCAGTTTGCATATGCTGCAATGTCTTCATCTGAGGCGAAGCATATTTGTTTGTTGTTACCTCGCTGGGTAACGTGCGCTGGTATGCCTACAGGCAGATATCTGGGTCTTCTTGGCATTGAACAGCAAAACCTGAGTCAACTAATCGCGCCAAGTTTCGCTGTACCAACATCGATAATATGTAGTCTAACGACTACATATCGCTACGCCACTGCCCGTGTTTCATGTAGGAGGAGAATGTAAATTTTACTCCGACCCCAATTATTAATGAAGTGATTAGCGCGGAGATCTCTGGCCACATCGACTTGCTCGACGAGCGGATCCGCCAGGTGCGCGAGCAAATTCAAAAGCACATTGATGATGATCCTGGTTTGCATGAGCAGCGAGAATTACTGTTGTCCATTCCAGGCATCGGCGAGAAAACTGTTGCGGCGCTGTTGTCGTATTTTGCCGAGATTAGTAAGTTCAGCTCAGCGAAACAACTGGCTTCTTTCGTCGGGGTAACGCCACGGTAGATCCAGTCAGGGACCTCAATTAATCGTTATGGGCGGATGTCAAAAGCGGGGCCCGCTGCACTCAGAAAAGCGTTGTTCTTCCCGGCTATGGTGGCCATACGGTACAACCCAGCGCTTCAAGTCTTCAGTCAAAGCCTGAGCACAGCAGGAAAGTGCAAAATGGTGATCCTTGGTGCTGCAATGCGTAAACTTGTGCACATAATCTATGGCGTTCTAAAAAACAAAACGCCATTTAGTTACCAGGGGGCTTGATAATCAAGACGGTATCTGTCCCCGGATTGCCGCATTGGTAACTGCACGATATGCGGGGATTGTCTTCTCCTTTCGCCTCAAATTCCGTGGTCTTCTCGATATTGCGACCAACGTGCAAACGACTCGTTGATCGCCTTGGTGCGCACGTCGACGACCGACTTCAGGCCGGGGTGGCTGAAGATGTACGCGTCGTCCCCCAGAATAGCCGCCACCACCATGTCACCGATGACAGACGCATCGAGGACGTCCGACATAACGGCATCCTGCAAGCCACCCATACTCACCAACTTCGAGTTGTCCTTCTCGCGTTGCATATTCGCCGGACGATTGCGGCCTGATTTCGAGACGTTGGTGGTTACACCGCCCGGACACAGCACTGACACACCGATGTTGTATTTGGCCAGATCTCGGCGCATTACTTCCGACATACCGACAACAGCGTATTTGCTGGTGGTGTAGATGCTGCCGCTCGAAATTGGCATCAGCCCTGCCATCGAGGCCGTGTTCACGAAGTGGCCGCCTTCGCCGTGTGCCTTGATGCGGTTGACGAACGTTTGCACGCCGTTGATGACGCCGTCCAGATTCACGCCCATCACCCAGTCCCAATCCTTGTAGTCCATTTTGTGGACTCGGCCTGTGACGGCAACGCCTGCGTTGTTGCAGACCACGTGCACATTGCCAAAGGCGGCCTCGGTTTCCAGGGCTGCCTGCTCCATTGCGTCGCGGTCGGTCACGTCGACCTTCAGGTAGATCACGTCGTTCGATCCGGCGAACTCGTCCTTCACTCGATCGAGTGCGGCTAGTTCGATGTCGGTGATCGCGACCTTCATGCACGCGGCTAAAAACGACCGTGCCATCCCGAGGCCTATGCCGCTGGCGCCGCCCGTGACGAACGCCACCTTACCGGTAAGGTCTTTCATAGGTTTATCCTCCAGGCTATCCGAGGACAGTTTACCTCTATCTCACAATAGTAAACTGCGTTCCTCCTACGAGGAACGCAGTCGTTACCTCTTCAACATCTTGCGATGGATATCAAAAATAGTCAGGTTTCAAGTCGAGATTCATTATGTCCCGCATCGCCAGGCTCGTCGTTCCATGTTATCCGCATGTTCTAACACACATTTACGCTACTTCAATTTTCAACCTTTCAGCAAGCCAAATTTAAATGACAGCCTGCCTGGTCACACCCATGGTAACAGCAGCTTTATCCAGGTCATCAATCATCCAGGCAGGAAAATCAACATTAACTCTCTCTTTTACAAGATTAGGCCGGGAAGCTTTTTTAACATCGAAATGTTGAAGAACATCTTCATCACCATCATCGAATTTTTTGTCAAGATTCTTAGCTTTCATAAAGTTCCACCACTTGTTTCATAGACCGACGAACTGAAATGATGCGAGTGAGGTTCGGTTCTCGGTAAGTTGTGATCGCTGTCCAATGTTTTGAGCCAATAAGTCCAATATAAATAGACCGAGATTCTTCAAGAGTATTTTTTCTGAAAGGGATTTTCATGATAAATCTATCTTCCCAAAGCTCCTGTGCTTCTTCAAAATTAATACCGTTTTTTGCCTTATTTGAATTGTACGGACTTTATTACTCCGGACCCAACTACTTGATCTTTTCCTTCGCGTGTTTTCCATCCGGGTCGGTTCGCTACTTGGCACTATCCCCTGGACTATCCCGGATTTTAGAACAGCACCAGGAATCGTTGTAGAAACCAGAAGGCAGCCAAGGTACCAACAACGTACCCACTAGTGGTCTGGGTTCGGACAGATGACGGATTAATCTTACTGGCACTCATTCTTACGATGACCCAAACCAGCATCAACAGGGCACACACGAATAACAATTGACCTGCTTCCACGCCGATATTAAATGCGAATAACGCCAGGAGCGCATCGTTTGTCGGCAGCCCAACTTCTTTTAGTACACCTGCAAAACCCAATCCGTGCAGCAGACCAAACAATGAGCTGACAACCACTGGAAATCGCCAACTCAGCGAATCCTTCTTTTGCCTGACGAGCTCTGCGGCGACGAACACAATACTCAAAGCGATCAGGGCTTCCGTAGGATCAATCGCCGGGGTAATTAGTTCAAATGCTGCCAGCGCCAACGTGATGGAATGAGCAATCGTGAACCCCGTCACCGCAAGTACTATTCGCCGCCAGGTGAACGCAAGCCAGATCACACAGACAAGAAACAGCAGATGGTCATATCCACCTAAAATATGCTCAACACCGAGCCTGGTGTATTCAGAAAAGATGCTGCCGCCGTTTGCGCCCAATGGAATCTCTATAACGGTGACGCCAGGACCAGCGTGAACAAACTTAGCGGGAAAATTTAACAACTGAACGCGAACGATACTGGACAACGAAGGATTAGTGCCGGGGTAATCAACAGCAACTTGTAGCGTCGACTGGTTGCTCGAACATTGATAGTGTCTTTTGCCTACGAAACCCCTATCCGCTCCGCCAACTGCGTTTGTTTTACATTCGCCTTGCAAGCTAATGGCGGGGAGATTGAAATGGTTTAAGGCAGGCGCCAGGCGCCAGGCAAGTTCGTACTCAGCGGCGGACAACTGGGTGACTTCAAGATAGACCGGACGACCATCATGAGCACTCGTTAGCTGTGTAAGCACGAAAGCCAACAGTCCAACAGAAACCTTTAGCAACCGCTTCATCAGTGATCTTCGTTCAACTTTGTTTCAAACTCCTGGCTCACTTCGATGTCGAATCCCTGCACAATTTCATTGATTGCTGTCTGCTTGCGTTCCCTCTCACGGCCCAGCTGAACTTCTGTGGCGATTCGATCGCGGACTTCATCCAGTGGCGGGACCCGTGCGGGAAGATTTTGCGTGACCAGAATCAGGTGACTGCCGAATGTGGATTGGATAGGTCCTTGCCATATTTTTTTATCCGGGCGAAGTTGAAACACTGCTTCCGCCAGCAGCTTGCCAAAATGACCAGCAACTTCCTCCTGGGATCGTTCCACATAATTCAAGTGATATGGGAATCGCTCGCCGAAATTCGGTGCCTGGTCAAACCGGACCTCATCACGGTTAAGAATGCCTAACGTCTCCCTCGCCCGCTCGTCCACTCCATTGCCATGGCGGTCAGCGCTGAAGAAAACATGCGTAAACGTGACCAGTGCGGGAATCTCGTAATCCTGTCGATGGGACTCATAGTACTGGCCGAGCTCGACTTCGCTTATGGCGTCAATTCCGGCGTTTGTTCCTTCCGCCATAAACTGCATTTTCTGCACCAGGCGGCGTTTTATTACATAGTCCTGCCTGTCCATGCCGTAGGACAATGCAGTTCGATACAGCGCTTCTTCCTGAATGTATTGATTAACGACATCCGAAAATGAATCTGACGTTAGAGCGTCTAAACGTTGATTTGCGTCTTCGGCAAATGACTTGGTGCGGAACTGAAGAAACCGAGCCAATGAATTCCGGTCAACGACAATCACGCGGCTATCGACACTGTTGTCGAGGTTGAACCATTCGTAGGCCGTAAATAACGCAAACCCGAGCAGCAGAAAGTGCAGGATGGGTTCGCGCACCCATCCCGGCAACTTCACGGCGTATACCAGATGGGCGATGTGTAAGCTCGATCCTGGATGGTTTTCGGCGCTCCTTCAGGAATCTCTATATCGAAGTAAGCCGCATCATAGGTGGTCCAGCGTGGTCTTGGAATCTCCAGTACCCTGACATAGTAAAAGGCGCGCTCCCTGGCATTAAAGTCCGGGTCCTGCCAGACCGTTGCGAGGCTGGCAGCACCGATTGTGTTTTTGAATGTCGCAGTTTTGACATCTACCGTATTCCCAACCGCTGTTAGCTTCCCGGATTCTGGATCAATTGTCCGGTCGCCGGACCAGGCAAGATCATAGACTTTCTCATGGAGATCACCTTTTCGATCCAGCCACCCCTTGATGATCTGAATTCGATCCAGGTTAGCGCCGTCCGGGTCCTTTACAGCCGCGACCATAAATGAAGGCGCACCATCTTTCGGACCTTCCGTCAGATCACCACCCATGGGGACACCTTCTGAATAACCCGTATTAACATAGGACGGATTATAGATATCACTGGCTTCATAGGACCAACCACCAAAGAACCTGACCCCGATACGCGAGCCCGTCGTAGCGTAGACCTCACGACGTTTCATCGCGTCAAAGATCGCTTCCCGCGTATTCTCCTTTGCCCATACCGCGGCATAGCCCGAAGAAACAATACGCCAGTTCTGCCAGAGCTGATTTCCTGCCATGGCATTTTCCATTCGCGCTGGCGCGGGTTCCGATTCCGGAAATTTACCAAAGAAATTATCTTCCTCGGTTGTTGAGATCGAATTGTGTCCGTCGGTGCTTGCGATCAGGCCAAACTTGAAAGGGTTAACGCCGAGAGACTGTTCATACTGTAAACCCAGCTTCAAGGCACCGCGTGCGTATTCATGCTTCAGCATCCAATCTTCTTTTGCTTGCGTTCGGCCAATATTGTCCCAATCCCAATTTTCAAAATCCGCGAACTCATCATTGGGTGACAGTGTCGGGTGGGATTCTCCATCTCCTTTAACCTGTGATACTTCGTAGATCGGTTCCCAGCGCGCCCTTAACTCCGCGTACGCTCGGTTTATCTTCTTGCCGTCTACAGAAACACTCGGAAACATCATGCCGTTGGAGAGGTTGCCATTATGCGCGATCGCCATGACTTCACCGCCGGTCTTTGTCTCATAACGGGCAAGTGCTTTCCACAATTCACGTGGGTCAAGCGAGTCCTGACCGGAAAAAGGCGGTAACTGTGCAGTCTTGTCTGCACCGTCTTTATAGATAACAACCCGATGCAGGTTGTTGCCCCTAATCATTGATGTAAATTCATAGCCGGTAAATGCGGTGAACTGTCCCGGCACGTTGTGTTCATCAGCGGTCAATGCGACATCTTCCCAGATGAGACTTCGTGTCTTTTCAGGGAGTGGAAAGTTATTCGCTGGATCGGACATACTCGCAGAAAAAGCGGAGATGAGCTTAACTACATCACCCGATTCGAGATAACCCTTCCATTGCCCCCCCGCAGCAGTCGATGTCACCAGGGGATCACCGACATTAAAACGATAAAAACCGCCAAGGTATTCCGCATGATCAGAAATCACCAGAAAATCCAGTGGCCGACGCAGCCTGACCGGCATACCGTTATGCGCGATGACCTTCTCTCCTCGCGCAAAGCGGAAGGCGTCCGTTGGTGTGAGGTTCATGTTGCCCAGTGAATAAGCATCTGCTGAGTTTCTCGTGTGGAGATGCGTGTCACCCCAATAGACATTCTTTGGGTAATCCTGATCCACAGGTTTGGAATAGAGTTCGTCTGCAACGGAAGTTGAGATGGAAGTTGAGAAAATCGTGCTGCCGAGCAGCAGACCGGTCAGACTTCGTGCAAGTTGGATTCTAAATCTGGTGACCTTCACTGATAGCTCCTCACTGTTGACGGATTCGCCCAATGGCGCGGGCGTCATGAGATACTCATTGGCGCCGGAATGCAACAATTTTGGTGACTAAGAAACGATATGCGATTGTAAATCTTTAATATAGTAACCAAAATGGCAACAAGATCCCCAAATGGTGTCTCGTATGCAAC